>CAIGRU010001155.1_pt1 | contig 15139 bp, 9 predicted proteins | sample 7351341 | NCBI WGS metagenome assembly CAIGRU01
CCAGAATCTGGCGGGACAGACCGGGTCCCACCGCCTCTCCCCCGTGAATGGATATGGGATAGAGCACCCATCGCTTCTTCGCTTCCGCACCTGTCTGCAGCCATCTTTCATATACGGCCTGCATGCAGGCAGACAGCTCTTCCGGTACCAGTGGCTTTGCCAGTTTTGCCCCGTCCGGATTGCGCCCCGGAATATCCATTTCCCCGTAAACTGTCAATAAAGCATATATGTATTCTCGGGAAACCGAACTGCCGTCTGCACGGTGTACCTGAGGAAGCCCGGTTTCCTGCAGCCACTCTGTTTTCTGCTTTCTCCCACCCCTGAAAATCTCTGCGGCAAGCCTTTCCTCCCCGCTCCCGTTGACCTGGGAACTACCGCCCTCCTCTGCCGTTTCCAGTTCTTCCGCCAATTTCTGCAGCAGTCCCATCACCTTTTTATTCTTTTCCCGGGCAAGGGCGTTTTTGATATCGTCCAGAAAAGAAGGCTGTCCCAACTCTCCCAATGCCAGAACCGCTGCTTCCCTGACTTTGGATTTTTTCGCCTGAAGCAGCTCTAAAATCTCCGGCGTCCACTGGGGATGTGTTCTGCAGGCTTCCAGAAACAGCCTTCTCACCTGCTTTGAACTGTCTTCCGCGCAGAAAAGCACGCTATTATGGTAATCCTCCGGATCCAGTTTTTCCAGTACCTTCAAGGCAAAGGAGCGGGTGCGCTCTGTCCCTTCCGCAACCGCAGCTTTCATGCCCTCATCCCACTGTTCCTTTCCTTCCCGCTGCCTCCTTCCGGCAAAAACTTCCCTGCAGAATTCCAGTAAATCGCTTTGGGCCTGTTTTTCTTTCACACCCCCGCATATGCCTGCCAATGCCTCCATCTGCATTTTCAGGGGAACCTGCTCTTCCTCCAGGATCTGAAGCAGTTTCTCTATCTGTTGTTCGGAAAAAAGCAGGGAACCGGATTCCGAAGCCGGGGATTCAAGGCCGGATTCCGGACAGAGCGGATATCCGGCAAAAAAAGCGGTCTCCTTCCATAAGGCTTCCACTACCACAGCGCGATAGTACATGGATTTCTCATTCAGTTCCCATAAAAGCGCAATTTTCCCATATCGCTCCTCCTTGGGAAAAATCTCCTCCCAGTCCTTCATGCAGCCATCCAGTTCCCCTGCGGCACAAGTTCCCAGAAGATACCCTTTGACGGTTTCCCTGTGGGGGTCATATTGCAAAAGCAGCTCGGATGCAGTTTTTTCCAAAAACGTCTCTCTGTAAGAGGCCTGCAGCTCCTGGTAAAGCGTCGGGTTTGCCTTTCCTACAATCTCCATCAGCAGACGGTATTGTTCCGAACTGCTCCGGGACACGGCACTGCGGATTCCCTCCGGATTTTTCACCGCCATCCGTGCTGCCGTCTCTTCGCATCCGGCCTGAAGTGCCCACAGAATGTACGCCTCATCCGAGACAGGCAGCATTTCCTCTATTTCCGCCATCCGCTCCTGAAACCATGTATCCTCCGCAATTCCCCGGCAGATATCCAGAGTATAGCTTCCCGGAGCGTGGACTCTCCATCTGGACTGAAAATCCATTGCAACCGCCAGCCGCAGCAGAATTTCAAACCTTTCGGAATGCCTTAGTGCCAGAAAAACACATGCCGTAAACCATGCCGGATTGATCTCCTGTCTCTTCTGGTAAATCGATAGAATGCGCCGGGGAAAGGGGGTAACCTTTTTTGCCGTCCGGGCAAAATCCTGAAGGGCTTTCCGTTCCTGGGGTTCAAAAGCCGCTAAGTCCGCCAGGGCCAGGACCATGTCATTCCAAAAGAGTTCCGCCCTTGGAGCGGCGGCTTCCACCGGTGTATGGCGCAGGTACATGGCCGTGAGAAGCAGGCGTGCGTAACTTTTCTTCCCTGTGGCGGAATAGCCGTCACAGTCCCGGCAGAATTCCGCTGCCTGAAGGAAAAGGGCTGTATTTTCCCTGCCCTGTCCGCACAGCTTTCCTGTGTCCTTTGTATCGCCCCGCTGCAGCCGTTTCACGCATATGGCGGCCCTGACTGCAGCTTTTTGAGCCTCCCCCTGTTCTCCCGTACAATAGAGAAGCATTCTCTCCACAGCTTCGATACCGGCAGAAGAATCTCCTGTCAGCGCCCGCCATGCCGTGGATCCCCCTGCCCATACCAGAAAACGCACCAGGCGCCCCAGTTTCTCTTTTCTGTTTTTCTTCTGAAGCCACTGGGGATATCGGGCGCTGCCCGGTATATCATAACCTACAGAGGCTGTAAAATCCACAGGCTTCAATTCCTTCAGAAGTTCAGGTTCTTCCTGCCTGTCCATATCCAGGTATGTTTCCGCAAGCTCCTGGTTTTTTCCGTATAGTTTTATGGCCTTCCAAAATGCCTGCCGGATGTTTTCCTCTTCCTGTTGATCCTGTAATCTCATAATCCTCATCCCTCTTCCTTTTAAAGCTGACTCTAAGGCTGTCTCCGGTTTTACACACAATGGCCAATGTAATAAAATCCATGGCACTCATCCAAACATACCTTCACCACTTTGCCGATGAGGGATGCGTCCCCCGGAACATGTACCACGGTATTGTTGGAGAGCCTGCCCGTTACCATGGGAACTTTAGGGGGATTGGCAGCATCAGGGGCTTCGGCGGAGTCGTTGACTTCCTCAATCAGGACTTCCATGATCTGTCCCTGGTACTTTGCCACCTGGCTCCGCGCCGTATCCTGCACCAGTTTCAGAAGCCTGTCAAATCCTGCCTTCACCTGCTCCTTCGGCACCTGGTCCTCCATGGCGGCGGCCGGAGTTCCGGTACGCTTGGAGTAGATGAAGGTAAAGGCATTGTCGAACTTTACCCTGCGCACCACATCCATGGTTTCCTCCAGATCCTCCGCCGTCTCCCCGGGAAAACCCACGATGATATCCGTGGTAATGGCGATATCCGGTATTCTCTCCCGGATACGCCCGGCCAGTTCCAGATACTGTTCCTTGGTATACCGCCGGTTCATCCGCTCCAGAATGCGGGTGGAACCGGACTGCAGGGGCAGGTGCAGGTGACGGCAGATTTTCCCGGACCGTGCCATCACTTCTATCAGTTCGTCGGAAAGATCCTTGGGGTGGGATGTCATAAATCGGATGCGTTTTAACCCTTCTATCTTTTCCACTTCTGTCAGCAGCTGCGCAAAGGTCATGGGATTGTCCAGATTTTTCCCATAAGAATTCACATTCTGCCCGAGAAGCATAATCTCCACCACACTGTCGTCCACAAGCCTGCGGATTTCTGCCAGGATGTCCTCCGGTTTCCTGCTGCGCTCCCGCCCCCGGACATAGGGCACAATACAGTAGCTGCAGAAATTATTGCAGCCAAACATGATATTAATGCCGGATTTAAAAGAATATTTTCGTTCTGCCGGCAAATCTTCCACGATTTTATCCGTATCCTTCCAGATATCGATTATCATGCCCTCTGTCTGAAAGGAGGTATACAGCAGTTCCGCAAATTTGTAGATATTATGGGTGCCGAAAATCAAATCAATAAAGGAATAGCTCTTTTTCAGCTTCTCAATCACCGTCGGTTCCTGCATCATACAGCCGCAGAGGGCAATCTTCATTTGGGGATTGCGGCGCTTGTATCCGTTCAGCTCACCCAGCCTGCCATAGACCCTCTGGTTGGCGTTATCCCGTACGGTACAGGTGTTGAAAATCACAAAATCCGCATGCTCGTCTTCCGTGAGCAGGTATCCCGCCTGTTCCAGGATACCTGACAGTTTTTCCGAGTCTCTGGCATTCATCTGACAGCCGAAAGTCGTGACACAGGCTGTGGGAAAACGGTGGTTTTCCCGTTCAAAATTCCCAACCCACTCCCGGCATTTTGCCATAAAATAATACTGGCGGGCGGGTTCTTCTGCGGGAGGTTCTGCATTGATATCTATTTTATCTAAATATATTTCATTATGATGCGTAGCTTCATTATTCATTTTCTCTTGAATTTTCTCCCTTTCTAACATATCATATCCAAAAAGATGCGGTTTTTTACCGTACCGCTTTATGGCTTAAGCGGGGCTGCTTACAGGCAGACAGCACAAAACCCGTGAAACACATTATAAGGAAAAACCCCCGAAGGTATTGCTGATCCTTTCGGAGGTTACAGTCTTTCCTGCCGCGCCCGGATATGCAGAGGTTTTATCCAAAGCAATCCGCTGCTTCCCGGCTTCTCATAATCCGCTGCCGTATTTCTCTGCCAGTCTTACCAGAAGCTCCGTGACCTTTTCCATGGACTGTACACAGACATATTCGAAGCGGCTGTGAAAGTTCCCGCCACCCGTACATAAGTTCGGGCAAGGCAGCCCCATGTAGGAAAGCCTTGCTCCGTCCGTGCCGCCCCGGACAGAACAGATCTCCGGTTCCGTTCCCATCCGGCGGATCATTTCGGCAGCGTTTTCAATCAGATGTCTGTGGGGCTCCAGGACTTCTTTCATATTATAATAGCTGTCCTGAACCTCCGCCTCCACGGTTCCTTCCCCGTATTTCCGGTTCAGAAAATCGGCGCACTGCTGAAACAGCTGCTTTTTCTGCTCAAACAGGGTCCTGTCATGGTCCCTGATGATGTATTCGGTTACCGTCTTCTCCACATCCCCTTCAATATGCTCCAGGTGGAAGAAGCCCTCCTCCCCTTCTGTATACATGGGATTCTGGAAAACCGGGAGCATCGACTGGAATTCAAAGGCAATCAGCATGGCATTGACCATGGCGCCCTTGGCCGAACCCGGATGGGCGCTGACGCCGTGTACGGTAAGTTTCGCCCCTGCCGCGTTGAATGTCCCGTCCTCTATGTGCCCAAACCGATCTCCGTCCACAGTGTAGGCAAAATCCGCGCCGAACAGCTTCACATCAAAATGCGCCGTTCCCTGGCCGATCTCCTCGTCCGGGGTAAAGCCAATCCGGATCTTTCCGTGCTTTACTTCCGGATGCTGCAGCAGGTATTCGCAGGCAGCCATAATCTCCGCAACCCCCGCCTTGTCGTCGCCTCCCAGAAGCGTGGTGCCGTCGGTTACAATCAAATCCTGTCCCCTGTAACTGCCCAGTTCCGGATAGTCGGCTGCCCGGAAAATAATATGTTCCTTTTCGTTCAATACAATATCGTTTCCGTCATAATTTTCCACAATTCTGGGCTTCACATCCCTGCCGGACACCACGGGAGCCGTATCCATATGGGCAATCAGTCCAAGCACAGGCGCGTTTTCACAGCCCTGGGAAGCAGGCACGGATGCATAGACATAGCAGTGCTCCCTGTCATAGGTAATCTCCGCCGCCCCCATGGCTTCCAGCTGCGCTGTCAGAAGCTTTGCCAGTTCATGCTGCTTCTGCGTACTGGGCGAAGTCCCTGTATCATCCTCCGACCGGGTATCAATCTTTACATACTGCAGAAAATAATCGACGGTTTTTGACATTTTTCTTTTCCTCTTTTCTCTCTGTAAATCTGCTGTAAATCCATGGGCTGTATCGTCTCTATCCTGTCCTGTGCTGCCATGCCCCTGCCGCACATGTTTTCATTATAGCAATCAATATCTGGCGTGTAAAGCCTTTTTTCCGCCTGCGCCCTTCCCTGCAGCCCTCCCCTGGCGCCCCATGGATTTCTCTCCCGGAACCGGGTATGCCCGGATTTCCCGGCAGGCTTTCCCGGACAGGACCAGGACGCAAATCAGATTGGGCACTGCCATCAGGGCATTGCATATGTCCGAGAAATTCCAGACGGCTTCCAGGGAGGAAATACAGCCAAGGAAAGCGGTCAGCCCGTAAACAAAGCGGTACCAGAGATTGTATTTTGATTTTCCGCCCATAAGGAATTCGAAAGCCCGTTCTCCCTGATACGCCCAACCGATAATGGTGGCAAAGGCAAAAAGCACAATGCAGACGCTTACAAAGCTGCCGCCCCATTCCCCCAAAGTGGTCTGAAAAGCTGCCAGAGTCAGCGCCGTGCCGTTCAGTGGATTTCCGGCTGCATCCGTTTTGCCCAGTACACCGGAAACCGCAAAAGCCAGTCCCGTGATGGTGCAGACCACCACCGTATCCAGAAATACCCCTGTCATACTGATATATCCCTGTCGTACATAGTCATCCGTATCCGCAGCCGCAGTGGTGATACCGGAAGCTCCCAGGCCCGCCTCATTGGAGAAAATCCCCCTGGACACACCCCACCGCAGGGACTGGAAAGCCGTCACCGTTATGCTGCCGAAGAGTCCTCCCGACACCGCCTCCGGATAAAAGGCTGCCGTCAGAATGCCGCCCACTGCCCCCGGCAGCGCACGCCAGTGTGTTACAATCACAGCCAATGCCCCCACCAGGTAAAAAACGCCCATAAAGGGTACCAAAACCTGGGTCACCTTCCCGATCACGCCGATTCCTCCCAACACCACCAGAATCGTAACAATGGTCAGCAGCAGTCCGGTGTTTGCCTTTGGCACGCCGAAGGCAACCCATACCGCGTCTGCAATGGAATTGGACTGGGTCATATTTCCCATGCCGAAGGAAGCCGTCACCGCAAACAGCGCGAAGGCAAAACCCAGTACCCGGCCTGCCTTTTTGTGGGGAAAGGCGTGGAGGCAGGTGTACATGGGACCTCCTGCGATCTCGCCCCTGTCGTTCATGCCTCTGTACTTTACTGCCAGCATGCTCTCCACCAGCTTGGTTGCCATTCCCACAATACTGGTTGCCACCATCCAGAACAGCGCTCCCGGCCCGCCCAGTACCATGGCGGTAGCCACACCCACGATATTGCCGATTCCCAGGGTGGTAGCCAGTTCTGTGGTCAGAGAAGCCAGAGAAGAAACCTTGCCGGAGGACTTTCGGCCTGGGGCGTGCCTGTGTTTACGCTGTCTTCCGGTATACCCGCCGCTTCCTCCGTTTCGTCGTGTTCCCGCAGCCCCGTTTGCGTTCTGTTCCGACAGCCGTTCTCCGATTCCATATGTACCCCCGGTCCGCCTTCCGGAATTCCCCCTGTGATATGCCTCCCCGGTTCCCCCATCCGAATCTTCCCTGCCCTTTTCCGCTTCCATGCCGAACGCACAGCGCAGTGCAAACTTCAGATTTTTCAGCGGCAGAAGGTCCAGGCGCAGCGTCAGGTAACAGCCGGTGCCAAGGAGAAGAACCAGCATCCACGGTCCCCATACCAGATTATCCAGATACGCAATGAACTGTTCTATGACGGTGCCTGCCAGAACCGTCCCTTCCAACATCCTGTGTACAAGAATGCCTGCCGATAAATTCACAAAAACCCCTTTTATCCTATCATCGTTTCTCTAAATATATCGGTACAAGGGCATTTTTATGCAAATTCCGGGATTAATTCATAAATCTGGCGTATGCCGGCGGTAACATCGGGAAATAAAAATTCTTTTACCCTGTCCTGTTCTTCGATATACAGTACCGCGTCAAGCGTGGTATCCTCTCCATACGGAATCTGAAAAGAAATCCTGTCTTCCGCTTCATTCCGGAAAGTAAACAGGTTCCTCCGCTCGGCTTCCTTTTCTTCATACATACGTTCTGGCTCCATGGAAGCAGAAACGTCTGTTTCATTCATTGCATCAACCATTTTTTCAGCCCATAAATTGATATTCTCCATATCGTCTGGCATCGCCTCATAATATGATAAAAAAAATTCCCACGCTTCGTACACGCCTTCGCCATACTTTAATATTTCCATGTATTCTTTGTAGCTGTAAGTGCCTCCGCCCAATGAGCTTCCCTCTGTCTTTATGCCATACAGCGTGTTATCCTCGGCATCTGTCAGCAGTTTGAGCGTCCCTCCGTCCTCATCCTGCATCTCAATATACCATAAGATGAAATTTACCCCTTCTTCAAAATGATCACTGTAAATAACATATTGCTTCCATGTGACAACGGAATAATAAGATTCCCAGATCATAACAGGAATCAAATTATAATATACGAAATCCTGTATCCAAGCCTGGTACAGACCTGCATCAGAATACAGGAATTTTGTCAACTCCTCATTTACTTCCAAATCCTGGAAAGTCACATAATATTTCTTATTGTCCGCCAAACCATACGCGAAATTCCGCATTCTTTCAGCCAGGGACTTCTCATATGCCGTACTGAGGGATTCCACATTTATGCTCTCCCTCTTTCCCAGTGTGGTATCGCTGCATAAAATCTCATCTTCTACCTGAAAAATAATCTGAGGCAGAAAAATGGCTGCCATCACAACTGTCCCAATCACAAGTATTTCTGCCGCATAATAGCCAAACCTGCGTTTATCCTTTTGCGATCCTTTTTTCTTTTTGGAAGCCTTTTCCTTTCTGCCTCCCCTCTTTGAATCTGTCATATTGCCTCTTTTCCGTAAAATCCTCCGATTTCAATGGATGTATCTGCTGGCCGAGCAGGCTCTCCCCCTCTGGCAGCCGTTCATCCCTCTGATTCCGAGTCTCATGATTATCTCGTTTTCCCGGAAGCGCCCTTTCCCTTGGGAAAGTCACCTTGATAACCGTTCCCTCCCCAAGACGGCTTTCAACATTCAGCTTGCCGTCGTGAAGCCGAATGATTTTCTGGCACAGCGCCATCCCGATGCCGGCGCCCCCTTCCTTTCTGGAACGGGATTTATCCACCATATAGAAAGCTTCCGTAATACGGCTGATTTCCTCCGCCGGAATTCCCCTGCCGTTATCTACAATCTTGATTTCATAGGAGTTGTCCATACAGCTTCCCTTCATCAGAATAAAACTTTTCTCCCCCTTATCCAATGCCTTCACAGCATTGTCCAGGAGATTGTAAAGCAGGGACAGCAGCAGCTCGTCATCCCCCTTAATGACAGCTTTTTCCAGGTCTACCTTTCCTTTTATTCCCCGCTGCTTCCACACAGGCCGCAGTGTCGTCCGAATATTCTGTTCCAGACTCTTGGTGGAAATCAGCTTAAAGACCAGGGGCGTCTTATCCATGCTCACCAGCTCCAGCAGCTTATGCGAAAGGCTCTCCAGGCGCTTACCCTGGCTGAAAATATAGAAATAAGCTTCATGGCATTCCTCGTCCGTCAGCTTCATGGAGTTGAGCATATCCGCATAACCTATGATAGAAGTAAGCGGTGTCTTCAACTCATGGGCAAAAGCCGCAGTAAAATCTTCCTTTTGTTTTGCCTCCAGTTCTTTTTTCTGCATCTGCTCTACCAGGCGGTCCGCCATCCGGTTGAAATTTCTCGCAAGCTGCCCTATTTCATCCTGGCTTGCATTCCGGGAGCGCAGCTCGTATGCCCCATCCGCTATTTTTCCCGCCATCTTGTCCAGGCTGCGTATGGGTTTTGTGATAAAATGAGCCAGTATAAAAATGCATATGCCTCCCCCGGCCAGCAGGCATACCAGCGCTATCCGGTATCTGGAAAGCAGCTCTTCCCTGTTGCCGTAGATCTCTGTCAGTTCCCTGCACATCCCCAGATAAATACGGCTGGACGAAATATCCTTTACTGCAGCCGTAAACATATAATTACCGCCGTTTATTTTTCTGATACAGTAACCGTAGCTGTTGGCTGTGCTTAAGAAGTCCGTCAGTTTTGCAACCTCATCCAAGAAGCCCATATTCTCCAGATATTCCTGACCATAAAACCAGGTACCGTCACTTTTTACCACAAACATATGGCTTCCGTCCCGCTCCACACTTCGCGCAATACTGTTCAGCGTCCTGCTGACGGCATAGTCTTCCCCCAGTTCCTCCGTGGACTGGTAACCCATCTCAAACAGAAACTGAAACATCTGGCTGTCCTTATTTCCCTGTTCGATCTCCTTGTCCAGAAGCCTGGAAAAATCAGAATGAAGCATCCAGATACCGAAAGTTGCAAACATCAGAGTCAGCAGTATTGTCATGGACAGAAACAGTTTATGTGCAAATTTCATGGGGAAATCCTTTCCGCTGTCATTCCGGGATTCAACCGACTGTTTTTCAGATTCTGCCAGTTCTCCGCAGAATAGCCGCATTGCCGTTCCCGGGCACTGTTATCTTGTCATTTTCTCCTCACCTTCCAGGCGATATCCTACCTTGTAGACCGCGGCAATCTCATTGTCCCAGTTCAGCTTCTTCTTAAGCCTCTGGATATGCAGGTCCACGGTCCGGCTCTGCCCCATATATTCGCCGCCCCAGACTGTCTCGTATATTGTCTCCCGATATAATGCGATATTGCGATTTCTGGCAAGCAGAAGCAAAAGGTCAAACTCCTTCATGGTAAGAGATACTGGTTCCCCGTTCTGCATTACGGAACGGGAAGCGGTATCAATCACCACATCAAAAATGTTCAAAACGGTCTCTGTCTTGTGATATCGGCGCAGTACAGCTCCACACGGGCCAGCAGCTCCACAATTTCAAAGGGCTTGGTAAGGTAATCGTCAGCCCCCATTTTCAGACCTTTTACTTTATTCTCCGTACTCCCCAAAGCTGTCAGAAAAATCACCGGCAGCTCCAATGCCCTGGCGTATTCCATTAATTCATAACCGTTTATCCCGGGAAGCATCACATCCAGAAGTAGTAGGTCAAATTTCTCGTTATCCATATAATCTGCAGCTTTCTCACCGTCGGAGGCCCAGGTACACTGGTATCCTGCCCGGCGCAGGTTCATCTTGATCAGATTTGCAATGGGCTCTTCATCTTCGGCAATCAGTATTTTCAGCATATATCTTCACTCCAAACTTAGTTTTGTGATTTTCGTATCTTGTTATACTCTTGTTATACATTTGCTTTTGTTATGCATTTCCTTGGGCAAACGTTTGTGAGCGTTTGTATAAATTATGTGTAACATTTGTATCCTGTTTGTATCTATCTGTCTTCCCTCTTATACAAAATCACTTTTTTATTTTAGTATGTTGTTTATATGCTGTCAATGTCTGTAATTATAAATTCATGAACAGCAGCGTGTAACGTTCCTTTTCAAAGGTTTGGATATCGCCTGCAGATGAACATTGTTTCTGCGGGGACTGTTAAAAACGTTGGTACTTAGGCGCTGACTTTGGTGCCAGGCACTGACTTTGGTGCCAGGCACTGACTTTGGTGCCTTATATACCGATACGTTTTGTCTCAAGCGAAAGCGTGTCCGAGTGGGAACAACGGCCAGCTGACTGCTATGCTGTAAACAAGAACCGTTTAACGAAGCTGCTGTATGATAGACAGAATTTTAAATGCGTCGGCCCCCATTTAACCGATTTGCTGCAAAGCCCGAAAATCTTCGCAGCTTTCCAGTAATTCCGCTACCGTTCCCTGGGCCGCCACCCTTCCCTCTTTCAGAAAAATCACCTCATCCGCAGCCACAATAGTAGCGAATCTATGGGCAATGGACAGGATCGTCTTTTTGTCCGACAGGCTGCGGACTGCGGAGAGAACCGCCTTTTCATTTTCGTTATCCAAAGCGGATGTGGCCTCGTCAAACACAATGATATCCGGATCCCTAAGCAGAGTTCTTGCAATGGCCAGGCGCTGCAGCTGTCCTCCCGAGAGCTTAACGCCTCTTTCCCCGATCAGGGTGTCGTATTTTTGAGGCAGCTCCTGTATCACTTCATGGATATTCGCTGCCTGACATACTTCCTTCAGCTCTTCCTGTGAAGCGTCGGGCTTTACCAGACGCAGGTTTTCTGCAACGGACAGATTAAAAAAGACGGGATTCTGCATAACTGCGGATATTGCCTTGCTTCTTGCCTTTTCGGACATTTCCCAGATTTCCTCCTGCCCTATACGGACAGTGCCGGACTGGGGTTTTAACAACCCAAGCAGGATTTTTGCCAATGTGGTTTTGCCGCATCCGCTTTTTCCCACAATTGCGATATGCTTCTTTTCCGGTACCCGAAAACTTATGTCACACAGGATATTATCTTCCATGGAGAATCCTTTTTCTATAGAATATCCTTCTTCTATGGAATGTCCTATCTCCATAGAATGCCCCTCTTCTATAGAATGTCCTTCTTCTATGGAATGCTCTTGTCCTATGGAATGCCCTATCTCCATGGAATGCTTCTCTTCCATTTTGTACCCGAAACTGACACCCTGCACCTCCAGGACTCCTTTGCGTCCGGCAGCCTGTCTTCCGGCGGAAGATGTATTTTTGTGTAATATCTCCAGAACCCTTTCTATCATGGGTCCGTCCTCTTTTAACCGGACAATGGAGCTGCTCAACACATCCGTCTCGCTCCGCAGTTTATCATAGTAGGTGATAAATACCAGGAGGGATGCAACGTCAATAAATCCACGGAAAACCAATAATCCTCCCAATAAATACATGCCCAGGCGTGTGACCACAAACAAGTTCAGAGCCACAAAGCCTGACGCCAGATATCTGCAGACAGCCTGTTTTTTCATGCATTCCGCAATTTTCTTCCATTTTGCATCCAGTAACCCGGCCTGCTGTTCTTCCAGACCGTTGGCCTTGATTTCCTTCCAGTTATGCAGGGAATGCAGAATTGTCCCCTCAAATTCCCCGTAATCCGTCCGGTATCTGTCTGACAGCGCATTCAGTCTGGCTCCCACCACATTCGAAGATACGAAGGTAATCCCCATGCCAGCCGCCCCAAATATGGCAAGGGGCCAACTGATGGACAGCATCATTATGCCCATTGCGGCAATACTGAAAACGGCAAAACAGTAGTTAATCACATGGTTGTCAAAAAAGCTCTCCAGTTTCTTTTCATCCACCTCAATCCGGTTTCTCATGTCTCCGATGTCATATCTGTCGTATTCCGAAAGCTCCATTTTCCTGCAGATTGTCAGCATTCTGCTTTTGAGTCTGAAACGCAGTTTGTTTTTCAGTTTATTGTCGCAAAAATGTCCCATAACCCCAACTCCAGTCATGGCAAGATACAGAAAAACATATCCCAAAACCACATAGACCAACCGGTCATTTCTGCTTTCCACAATGACCTGATTCATAAAAAAACGGTACAGAAGGGGCGCGGCCAATCCCAACAGCACACAGATCCACTTTGATACTACAATTCCTGCCAGAAGAACTTTGTCTCTGCCCACAAACAACGCCAGTTCCTTTGCCAGGGAAATGCGCAGATTCTTTTTCACGGTTTCTTCCTCCCCATATTATCAAGTGATTTTCCATTTTAAGTCTTTTTTGTTTTCCGATTTTTCTGGATTTTCATCCGGCGTTTTTTCTTTCTCCCATTTTTCCGATTACTCCGATTTGGGTCCGGTACGTTCCTATATTGAAGTCCCCCTGGAAAGAAGTCCGGGCAGTATGCACCTTACTCCTTGTAATATAACTGCTGATACGGTTCGCAGTGCAATAGCAAATCGCCATGGGTACCGTCCCCTGCAATCCTGCCGTTCTGCAGGCAGAGAATCCTGTCCGCAGTTCTGATTGTGGAAAACCGGTGGGCGATAATCAGCATGGTGGTATTCCGGAAGATTTCGTTCCAGTTCTGAATCACTTCCCTTTCCGTTATATTGTCAAGCGAGGAAGTGGACTCGTCAAAAATAACCACTGCCGGTTTCTTGAGAATCAATCTGGCCATGGCAAGCCGCTGTCTCTGTCCTCCCGAAAGGAAACTGCCCTCCACGCCCACAGGGGCATCCAATCCCAGGCCGCTGACAAAGTCATACAGCTGAACTTTCTTCAGCGCCTCCCACAGTTCATGATCCCGTTCCCTGGAATCACTGAAGATCAGATTGTACCGAATCGTACCATCGAAAAGAATGGTCTCCTGATGCATGATACCGATCTGCATTCTCAAGGAACCCAGTCCCAGACTTCGAATGTCCCTTCCGTCCATACGGATGACTCCGCTTTGGGGTTCATAAAATCTGCACAGCAAATTGGCCATTGTACTCTTTCCTTCCCCGCTCTTTCCCACAATCGCCACTTTCTCCCCTTTGCGGACCCGGAAACTGATATCCTCCAGAACATTTGTTTCCCCATCATAGGAGAAAGAGACATGCTGCACATCCACATTTCCGTGAAAAACCGGTATCTCCTCACCGTCGTTTTGGTAGTCCTCCGACTCCACATCCCAGACGGCAATGACCCTGTCTACCGAGATGAGTCTCTCCGGCAGGGTGATGAACCTCCGGCTGATTCGCTCCAACAGCAGGACCATCCGGCTGAAATAATCAATACAGGCCACCATTCCTCCCACGGTCAGTGCTCCCGCCCCGATCAGAATCGCCGATACCGCATAAAGGCTCACTGTACAAAGTGTCTGAATGCCCGAATTGCACTTTTCCGCTTTGACCTCATAGGTCTTTTTCCGTATCTCCAGGCGGGCCAGTCCCACGTCCTTTTTCAGATATTTCCCAATGCAGCTGCCTGCCGCTCCCAGTATTCTGATATCCCTCATACCCCCGAGCACCTCAAACAGCCACGCCCTGTTTTCCGCGGACGCTTCCCCAATCTCCTTCTGAAAAGGCTTCATTTTTCCCGAAAAATATTTTGCCGCCAGAAAGGATACAACTGCCAGAAGCATGGCCACAAGCGCAAGCAGCACATTGGCCGTCAGCATCATTGCCATGCAGGCTCCGAAATCAAACACCGCAGAGATTCCGTAAAAAATATCCGAGTAAAAAAGGCTCATAATTTCATCTGCATCATGGTTGATGCGGGATACCACATCGCCGGATTTCATGTCCGTTAAGGCATCACATCTGTAGGACAGCACTTTTCTAAACATCCTGCGCTTAATGTCGTATATAAATTTGGCCGACAGATCTGCCCGAAGCATTTCCAACGCAAAATGAAGGCACTGATTGACTGCAAACAGCACAATATACACCAGAATAATCCGCAAAAACGCCCCTCTGTCTCCGTCATAAAACAGAATGTCCACCAGTTTTCCCAGAATACGGGGAAATGTGGCCACTATGTATGTTGTAACCAGAATAATCAGCAGCATCAGCCATAACTTGGCAGCGTATTTTTCAGCGGCTGCTCCAATAAACCGAATTCTTTTTTTCATAAATACGCCTTTCCCCTCCATTCAAATCTCTTCAAATCCCTGCCGGTCAACCCAAATCTCGTCAAATCCCTGACGGTCAAACGGCACAGGCAGTCCGTCAAAAAACAAGCCTTCCGTTTCAGTAATTCCGTTAATATTTTGAGGTTTTCCCGATAAGCCGGGATTGATATGGAGTAGATATGTTTCTTTTTTGCAATCCTGTACGATTTGCACA
>CAIGRU010001173.1_pt1 | contig 14987 bp, 16 predicted proteins | sample 7351341 | NCBI WGS metagenome assembly CAIGRU01
CGGATTTGGAGGGTTGGGCTGGCCGGAACTGTTCATTTTACGTAGGGCCTTTCGCTGCAAAATCGTCAGAATATGCTTAAAAATGCAAAGCGTAATGGCGACATCAACATCTATTTTGGTAAAGGCCTCTTCTAGGCTGCCCTCAACAAATGGTTTCCCCTCATAAAAGCAAGAACCAACATTAGGTTTCTTCGGCCGCCCAAGTATGGCCACGAAAATGCCTGGAGCGCCTCCCTCCAAGATACACCGGCTAACCAATGCTGCCAAAAATGCATTTCCTTCTGTTGGATAGATGGCCATGACATTGTACGGCATATAGTCCAAAAGGTCCGAGGATATTCCCGCAAAAAGAGTACTCTCTACCCAGGGCATCGGAAGCGAAAGAACGAACTCATTTCTGAACCCGTAAAGGTTCCGACTGGTCTCCCAACTCAGCGCCATTTTCTTGGTAAAAGCAGTCGTGGATTCTGCCGTGTCCCTAACGAAGGGCTGGTTGTCCTGGGATACTTCCCTAAAAAAATCCTGTATCATGTTGTTGCGGTCATAGTATCCCAAGACTGGGGCAAGACCGCCGCGAATCCAGCCCTTTTCCACGGTTTCATCTGCTGTTGGGCTTTCCGTAAGGGCAGGTAGAACGTTGTACCGGATTCCGTTTTTGATAGATTCTTCCTCGAAAACAGAGTTCTTCATATCACGCTTTCTTTTCATGTAGCCGATATAGGCAACCAGCTTTGTCAAAAGCCGAGCCTCCTCATTGCGACCCTCAAGCTCACTTGACTCTTTTCGCACAGACTCCCATACGGGCATGTCATCAGCGGCGCTAATCAGTATAGCGGTGTCATCTTTTCTCATTAAGCAGGAGAACAAACAATAGTCTACGGTTCCGCGGGCAAAACTTTTTGTTGTTGCCTCATTAAAAAAGGAAATTCGCCCAAAGAACGCTTTTTGAATTGGATAACCGGAAGGAAGCTCAATAAGAATGGGTTCATCTGCTGCGGATTCTTGCAGGTCTTGAATGCTAAGACAGAAATCCTGAATTCTTAATTCCTTTTCCATGAAGTCAATTGTTTCCGGCATAAAGCTGTAAACGATGCGATGTGTGTTCCAATAGCCGGCCAAGAGGGTTCGGACAAGACAAATATAATCTCCCATCCTGTCTTCCTGACAAATATCGTAATAGTGCTGCATGGACTCTGCTGGGACATTTGGTGGGTCAGAAGGATTTCCGGTCAGACCAAAACATTCTGAATAATCTTTATATTGCATCTTAAAGTCATCCATTTTCTTTCGAAATTCAACGGGGTTTTGCGTTTCGATGCCCATAATGCGGCCCAGCACTTTATCCAGGCTGCTAATACTTTTGCTTTTCTTTTGCTTCGCCATATTTCGCCCCCTCACGCAGAAAAAATGCAGTATGAAATTCTTCGCATTTTTGAAAAACTTCTGTAAAATGCGTTCATGTTTTGAGCTTACATTATGCAGAGCCGATGTGTCAAATGTTGTACCAAAAAATTTGCAAAAACTTCTTCGCAGTAGACAAAATGTAAAAAGGCCGGCCCCACTATCGGATTCCCGGCCTTGTGTTAGTTTCACAGACAGTCTTTGGTTTGACAGGAAGAAGCGGACCATGGGGTGGCAGACCTCCTCCACGCCCGACACCGTTAAGTTTGGTGTTGGAAGTGGAGCAAATCTGCTCCTGCTCCACGCTCCTTTACAAAACCAAAAACAAGCGCATAGGGAAAAGACTCCGCGGCAGCAGAGTCTTTCTTACGTGGGAGGGTGCGTATCAATAGCACTTTGCGACGACCTCAATGCCGTCTATCGTTAAACCATTCTCCTTGAGGTGCGGCAGCCACTCCTCTGCCAAGAGTTCTCCACCGCCAACGGCGTACGCGGCCAGCAGAGACTCCATGAGGTCAACCTCGACTGTGATTCCCGCTTGCTTCATGGCGGCCACAGTCCTTTCGTTGGTCAGGTGCTTCTTTTTGTAGCTGGCAGCTTCTTTATTGCGAAGGATTTCCTCAACATCTCTAACGAGAAACGTAGCCATTTCTATTGCGGGATATCCCGTGTGGTGGGCGTCAGAAAGCAACTCCGCCTCGAAGTGCTTTATGTTCCTGTTCAGCTGGGTGAGCAGTAAGCAGGTTTGGCGGGCAGTCTTGACCGAAACGGCGACATCTTCGCGCGTCAAGGCTTCAATCATGATTTCCTGAGTCAGCCGCTCCTCCGTGAGGGGCTTTGCAATATAGACAGGCATCATTCACATTCTCTCCCTTCTAATTCTCGAATGTCCATTTTTACTATCCTTTCCAAATGCGAGTTTGATTCGTTATATGCAGATATTTTGAAAAGTATTCTGAGTAGAAAAGATGGCCGAGAGGATAGCACCCGATATTGTGTGTGAAGTTAGTTACTTCCACTCAAAAGCTGCGAAGGCGTTCAGTCTGATAGAAAGCGACCGTCCCGAAAAGTCCGGGCCGGTCGCTTCTATTAGCTATATCGGGCAGCTTGACGCACAGTGATAAGATTGCGGGAGTGTGCTGCCCGAGTGGGCGCAGCTTATATTACCTGGGTTTTAGCACCTGTTTGAGTGCGTCCGCCAACTTTTTCAATCCCTTTTTATCCATCGCCTTCAGTTGCTCCGCCAGCTCACGGCGAATATTGGTGACCTTCTCATAAGTCTCGTTCTGTCGGGCGGCCCATATGGGGTGGATGCCTGAATGTTCATCAGCCGGCTTCCGTCAGGGAATGTGTAGGGTTCGCCGGTGATTACTGTCTGCATGCTGGCATAGGTATTCATAGCACTCTGTACGGCTTCCTCAAAAGAAAATTTGGCTTTTGGATTTTCCCCCTTGTACTCGGAATAGATTTTTCGCATTTTATCCAGACATTCCAGGGCGAGAGCGCAATCTTTCTCAATTTCCTTGCTAACGGATTCCCTGTCTGCAATATCCTTCTCCCCGTGTGTGCGGGGCCGTAATTCTTCGCATCTAGCCTCTGCCTGCTCTTTTTTGAGACACAACGTGACAAAATAAACGAGCTTCCCCTGCTTCGCGAGATATTGATGGAAAAGCTCCGGTATAGCTTGAGCTTTGGTGAGTTGCGAAAACCATTGTCCGATTCGTACCGCCCCTTCGAACTGAGTGTCTTTGTCAATTAAAGACCTAACAAACATCTCCATTAGCTCGCCTGGTAATAAGCCTGCTTGATACGACTTCAGATAAAGCTGTTCGTATTCTTCATCGCTTAGGGAAATCTCAAGATTTCGAGTGGATTTAACTGACATTTCCATTCTCCTTTCGTCCGCCTACGGTCTGCTGCGCATATTATTTTACCATACTAATCTTATTGGGTCTATACTTATCGTTGCTGATATAGACTAAATACGCCTAGTTTGGATATATTAAACACATCAGAGCTGTATGGTGGTGTGGACATGGATTTCAAGCAGGGCGGAAAAGCATTGCAGGAGAAAAGAAAAAATAGCGGGTTGACCCAGGAGGCGCTCGGGGAGAGGGCTGGTGTATCCACTGTTACCGTATCCAGAATTGAGCGAGGAGTGCTGGTCCCTTCGCTTTCTACGCTTATTTGCCTGTGCAACGCCCTGGAAACTGGGTCGGATTCCATATTGGCTGCTTACATCCACGCAGCTTCGCCAGTACGGTGGAGCCCGCTTGTTCAGAAGCTGGAAAATCTGGATGCCGACAAGAAACGAAGGGCAGAAGCAATGATTGAGAGCATCCTGGATAATATCTAATTTTGGTTCCTTCTCGCGCCTAATGGCGGGCCTTATGGCGCGGACTTCGGTAATCTACGTATCGCCTTGGCAGGGGGACTTTCCCATCCTCTTTTCAGAAACAAGTCTTAGGGCTTCATCAATCTTTTTTTGTGTCTGCTCCAAAGGACATGGTGTAGTGCCGTTCTCAATGCTTACGATAGTGGACCTATGCAGGCCGGATTTCATAGCCAGGTCTGCTTGTGTTAAGTCAAGTTCTTCACGTCGCATGCGTATTTCCTCGCCATAAAGTATTGGCGTCCCCTTTTGCTGCGAACCCGTATCAAGTCCAAGCACCATTTTTATTTTTCGCAGTGTTTGCCCCCTTGGAGCTGGTGTAGCGTTTGTTTCGATACTTAATACAGTAACCCGGTGTACACCTGCTTTCCTGGCAACCTCCGCCTGCGTCAGCCCAAGCTCTTCTCGACGAACGCGAAGTTCTTCGCCCAGAGAGCATCCCCCTTTTGGCATGGGCCTTTCGCCAAGGCTAAGTGCTTCTTTGATTCGTCGCAGGTTCTGTCCTCTTGGGTTCGGGGTAAAACCGGTCTCGATATTCGCTATAGTGGCTCTGTGCAGCCCCGCTCTTTTCGCAAGTTCCGTCCGCGACAAACCAAGTTGGCCTCGCCGCAGCCAGATTCTTTCGCCAATAGATGATTGTTTATCCCCTGAAGATGTCAACAAGGAGATATTCAATGCTGATTCAATTTGATACACGATTCCGAAAGGGGGAAATTGAACTTTGCCCGACTCAATATCTTGAAATGTTGATGGGTTAATACCTGCCATTTTTGCTGCTTCTTCACAACTCAACCTCAATTCCTCGCGGCGGCTACGAATCTTTTTCCCGATGTCCATGTGGTTCCCTCCCATCGTTGCAAATTGTGGTTATTATATCATGCTAGGCTTATTGGGTCTATACTAATCACTTGCGATTATTTTGTACAACTAAGCGATGCGCCCGGAAGCTGACAGAAAAATGGTCACCCTGGAAATTCCAGGGTGACCGTCTTCTTCTCTACGGGTGGACTATCCGCGACAATGGGTGGAAATAATCATTGCATTGCGCCTGTGCTTGCTGGAGCGCCTCCCCGGCGGAACAAACACCTAAAACCGCCTTCTGGATTTGGGTGGCAAGAATGTTTTCTAGTTGCAGTTCACTGAAATTCTGGTAATACCCGCTATTTCCCCGGCGCTGTGCGGAGGGAAAGCTCTGGCGGGCGGCAGATAACCAGGGGTACATTTCAATGATATCCCGATTGCCGTAAGCGGATATACATGGTGACAAACCACCCAAAAGGGTAAATACCGGAGCAATCAAATCTGAGTACAGCCAAGTCAGAAATTCACAGGTTGCTTCCGGGCGGGTACAGCTTTGGGTTATACCAACAACTCCGCCGCCCAGCAGGGGGCGCCCGCCAGGTACTGGCGCGAATCCTAGCTTCCCTGCAATACTGGACATCTTTAGATTCAGAATGTGAGAAGCATGCGGAATTTGTGGATGAGTATTCTGAGCCATTCAATACAATTTATTTTGCTCGCCAGGACAACACCGAAGTTAAAATTGAGGTCCTTGATAAGGACGGAACATCTGGAAATGACACTATGGGTATTCTCACCGCGACTTTAGGACCAGGGGAACAGTTGATGTGGACTGATGAGCCCACGTCGACGGGTGAGGCGTTGGTTTCCGCAGTGATTGAGACCCAGTAGGGATGCGGTTTATCAAAAGTGATTGGCAGCTGTTTTAATGTTGGCATCATTCGGCCCGACATGGCTTCGTGGGCATCCTCACTTCTGTGCCGGGCAAAGCTAGGCCACATGCCTGATTCAAAATCTCTTTTTGCCTGATGCAAAGGTGATATAAGCTTAATTTACAATGAAAAATATGGGCATATGACATTTGCGCGCTTTCCCGTGTTGCCATTTCTGTAACGTTCTTTCATAAGAAGGCCCGAGAAGTCCTAAGACTTCTCGGGCCTATACTCTGTCATTATTCCTACTTATGGACGGGGTATTCTGCACACGGGGATAGACCTAGCGAATCGGGCTATGAACTGCAGAATTTCCTTTTTGGCAGGCATCCCCTACACCACCTTTCTTTTCACTATTGTATGCGCCTGTGAAAACCGCGATTTATCCTATCTGTGTCGAGACTCAAACAGGCCCATGTCCCACGAGCCCGCTCTCTTCTTGGCAAAATCAAAAATGGGCCATCCGCATACAATTCGTTAACAAAACTTTGGGGAAATCAAAAGGAGGAAATGACATGCGTATTAAACTGCCTTCCGGGGTGAAATTCATTCTAAACACCCTGACAGCCAAGGGGAAAGAGGCATATATCGTTGGCGGCTGTGTACGGGATACCTATCTCGGGAGAACACCTCATGACTGGGACATCTGTACCGCTGCCCTGCCCGAAGAAACAATAAGCATCTTCGAGCAGTCCGGATATGAGGTTATCCCTACAGGCCTCCGACACGGCACGGTTACTGTTCTTATCAAAGGACAGGGCTACGAAGTCACCACCTTCCGCGAGGACGGAGATTATTCTGACAGCCGGCGCCCGGACAGCGTAAAATTTGTACAATCACTCCAGAGCGACCTGGCCCGGCGCGATTTCACGATGAACGCCATGGCCTACTCCCCCGCGGCCGGCCTTGTTGACCCATTCAATGGCCGAAAGGATATCAAAAACAAGGTTATTCGTTGTGTTGGCCGTGCGGACAGCCGGTTCTGCGAGGATGGGCTGCGAATCATGCGGGCTCTTAGGTTTGCCGCTGTGACGGGTTTTGCTCTTGAAGATTACACCAGGCACGCGGCATGGTGTCAGGCGAATCTTCTTGGAGAGATTGCCTGGGAGAGAAAGCAAAAGGAATTGGTTGAACTGCTCCGGGGCGAGTACGCCGGCATGGTCCTGCGTAAGTACAAGGACATCCTGGTTTGGGTCATCCCGGAAATCCGTCCCTGTTTTGGATTTTCCCAAAACAACCCCTACCACGCCTATGACGTATGGGAGCATACCGTCCGTGCGGTAGAGACAGCCCCCACGCAGGATATTGCTGTGCGGTTGACCCTTCTCCTCCACGACTTGGGTAAACCCTACTGCTATGAGGAGGACGAGAACGGTGTGGGCCACTTCCACGGGCACGGCGAAGTCAGCCAGAAGATTGCCAGGCAAGTCCTGGCCCGCCTGCGGTTCGATACGAACACACTGGAAGCTGTGTCGGAGTTGGTTGGCATCCACGACCGTCGGTTTGAGGCGACGCCCAAGGCCGTCCGGAAGTTCGTGAGCCAAATCGGCCCTGAACAGTATTTCCGTTTCCTGGAGGTGCGGGCTGGGGATATCCGGGCCCAGGCCCCGGAGCTGGTCGAAAGCCGTATGGATAAAGTCGCAAAGCTGCGGCAAATTGGTGAGGAAGTTCTGCTGGAGAAACAGTGTCTTTCCCTGCGGGACCTGGCCGTCAACGGGCATGACCTTATTGCTGCCGGGATGAAATCTGGTCCTGAGATGGGGCGGGTACTGAACGCTCTGCTGGACAGGGTCATTGAGGACCCGTCCCTGAATGAAAAGAATACCCTGCTGGAGCTAAGCAGGGATGTGTGAAAGGAGAAAATAGATATGCTTCCAAAGTATGCTGGACTTCAGTTGAACGAAACCGTGATGAGCGATTTCATTATGCGTTCGGCGCTCGAAGCTGAAGAGCTTCCTATTTCCGTCGAGACAGCCCGGGAGGCCTGCCTCCAGTACATGGGGCACAGCGCGGTCGGAAACGAGGTGCTTGATGTGTTCGAGAAAGAGATGCGGCTGGATTCTGCCCTTGATGGTGTCCCGGCACTCGACGCAGTGGCTGCCCTGTCGGAGACTGTTGACCTGTATCTTCGCCAAATTGAGGAATTTGGATACAGGGCAGAGCATCTTTGCGGCTCAAACACGAAGGCCGCCATGGAAAAAGCCGGGATTTCCGGCAATGAGATTTATGTGGAGGCATTGTTGGGAGCCCTTATGGTCAGTGGGAGGGCCCGCATGGAAAAGGAGCATCAGAATATTCTGGAGGCAGCTGGAATCACAACAGCTGATGTTTACCGGATTGCTGATTGCTACGAACCCTGTCAGAAAAGGCCCCTTCACTTGGCATAAAAAGCCGGTATTTCCGATATCGAAGGGCATGGCTGTCATCTCTCTGTTGATATCGGCTATGCCAGGAGGAAAATGGACCATCTCGTCGACAGAAATCAACAAAAAGGAGGAATTAACATGTACTTTGTCACAAAAACCAGCCATAAGACTTCTGTCATGGGCATTGCCCGAATCAAGGGCGATGCCTGGGACCAGATGCGTTCCGCAGTTTTCGAGGAATTGGAAAGCCGGGATGCGCTGGGCTCCTTTCGTCACGTTGCTGAAGCGCGGCTGGCGCAGGACGGTGGAGTGTTCCAATATGACGGTGTAACCACCCGCATCGACTCTCTCTCCGGCAGTTCCGCCTTCGTGGATGGGAATGGGTACCTCGCACAGTTTCACATCTCGGAGTTCCCGGATGATAAGCTGGTGACGCCCGTCCTGGCCGCCCTGGCGGAGGGCTGGGAACAGTACGGGCTCACCGGGAAACAGAAGTCCCAGGCGGAAGGCCTACTGCGAAAATTGACGGAGTAGGTACGCTCTTTTGCTTTGGCAGAAGAGGCTCTTTCCATTTGCATATAATAGTTGTATAATACACAAGAAGGAGGGGATGGTATGCCTATTCATAGACCGGGCCAAACGGTTCGGGAAACACCAACTCATGTGCTGAGGCTGCCCCTCTGTTTGGAGCCATGGCAGGCTGCTGAGATTTACAAAACCTTCGAGGCAAGCCGCCTGCTATACAAACAGCCTTGTCCGCAGATTCAAACGACAATACAGGCTGTACCAACACACCCGGCAGTACAAAATCTCCACCACGGCCTTGACGGACAAGAAGTCTTCCAAGAAGGCAAAATCCAGGGCGCGGGCCATCCTCAAGCAGACCCAGGAGGAATATGGCTTCACCCGTCCGGCGTTTGAGGCCGCCTCCTCCGAGCTCTGCGGTGGCTGGCTGAAAGACCGGCTGTACAGCATGGTCCGGCAAAAGGTGGCCGCGGACTGCTGGAGGGCCTTCTCCACCCTGCTGGGCGGCAAAGGCAAGGAGGTCAAGTACAGAGGCTTCCATGACAAGGAGGCTGCCCTCCAGAACAAGTGGAACCAGGGACCCTTTCGCTACGACAACGGGTACTTTATCATTGGGAAGCTCACCATTCCGGTAGAGTTCCCGAAGCATGACCCATATGTGGAAGCATGTATGGCGCACCGTGTCAAGTATTGCAGTCTTTCCCGTTATGAGATTCGCGGTAAGACCCGCTACCAGCTCCTGTTGTACCTGGAAGGCTTTGCTCCGGTCAAGGTTACCAAGGACGGAGAATTCAAGCATCCTATTGCGCCAGGCGAGGAGGTTGGCATTGATATTGGGACTCAGACCATAGCTATTTCTTCCAGGAACGGCGTGTGGGCCGGCGTCCTGGCCTCAGAGCTGGGCGATGTCCAGTCTTTGGAGAATAAAATCAACTGCCTCAACCGGGCTATGGACCGCTCCAGAAGGGCTACAAATCCATGGGCCTTTCGGGAAGATGGGCAGGTCATTCCTGCTGTGGAGCTGCCTCCAGAGCATCGGAACCGATACGGCCGCCACGATTGGCATGAAAGCAACCATTATGCCGCCATGAAAGCCAGGCGGAAAGAACTCTATCGCAAGCGGGCGGCTATCCGCCGGCAGAGCCACTGGCTGCTGATTCAGAGAATCGTATCCCTGGGGACGGTTATCCATGTCGAGAAGATGAACTTCAATACTCTGGCGAAACGGGCGAAGCAAACTAAAAAGTCCGCCAGGACGGGGAGATGCCTTTCAAAAAAGCGGTTCGGGCACTCTATTGCGAACCGGGCCCCGGCCATGCTGATAGAGATGCTTGGCAATAAGGTCGCCGCCCTGGGTGGAACCCTGTATAAGAGCAACCCATGGGAAATTAAGGCCAGCCAGGTGGACCACCAGACCCGCGAATATACCAAAAAGAGCCTCAGCCAGAGGTTCCACTACCTGAAGGATGGAACGGCTATCCAGCGAGACTACTACTCCGCGTTCATAGAGCAGCATGTCGACGAGGAAAACAACATCGTTAATTTTGAAGCCTGCGCCCGGGACTTCCCGGGTTTCTATAAAATGTACCAGGCGGACTACGCCCGCCTGGCAGCATTGAACGGATACCTGCCCACAAGTATGGGCATTAAGTAATAATTCTTGAAATAGTACCTATAAACCAATAAACCGGCCTGATTCCGCCGAGACTGCCACGAAGCCGCCTTCGGGCGGCGGAAAAATCGCCTGCAAACGATGGGCAGTAAAGTCCTCCGGTCAAAAGCTGTACGCCCAGCAGAAACGCAGGAGTCGATGCCATTGCCTGCGCGGAGCTGGGAAAAGGCTCGTAGCCCTGGAATCCCCCGTCTTTAGGCGTGGGGGAGGAATCAAACCGTACCTATGCACGGAAACCCCTTGCCGGAGGCGGCGATTTGGAGTATTTCATCGCTAGGGGCCTGCGGGCCGCTACTGACTAATAAGAAAACCACCCCGTTTAGGGGTGGTTCTCTTATGCAGTGAGCAGATTTACCTTTTCCAGACCAGGAAGAGTGCGGCCATGCTGCCTTCACCAAGGATACCAGCGACATAGTAGCTTGACAGCTCCCCCCCTCTGCCTTTAGGTATGGGGAATTGTCAAAGTTTGTTGATTGCCACAATTTTCCCCTGCATGGGGGTTCCGAAAGACATATCGCCCATCAGAGCGGCATCCCTGGGAATCGAGTTTTTGTCAACGATGAACTCTACTACGTTGCCTTCCCTGTGCTGATTTCTCTCGTCAGTATCGCAATCACGCTTGATATCCGACACCAGGGCCGTGAAGACAAATCCAGAGTCCAGAACGATTTCGAACACATCCCCGCATGCTTCGGCGTAATATGTGCCCATAGCTACCATATATGCGCCGCCGTACCGCCGGAACCCGTATTCGTCCGTCGTGGCATCCTGCTGGAGAGCCCACTGAGATGTTGTGCGGTCCGTGATTGCTCGGTAGTCCATGAACCGCTTCGCACCGCTCTCTTCCTCCGGAACCTCATAGGGAGTGCCCGGTATCGCATCCAGGGATGCGTACTGCGTAGCCGGGATTTCATCATGCCCATTGTAGTTGGCCGCCTCCTCCACAATCGTCTCCTCGAACGTTTCCGCTTCGGCCGTCTCGAATCCGGCCCTCATGGGAAACATGGCCAGAAGGAACACACTGGCAAGGCCAATACCCAATCTTCCAAACCACATAAAATGAAACCTCCTGAGTTTTGTTCTTGGAGGCATTGTATGCGATTTGGCAAAAAGAGATTCCATTGTTGGCGGCTAAGGCCGCGAAGCCCGACACCGTTTAGTGGGCCAGCAGCCACCCTGCCCCAAGCGCTTGCGCCGCCGCCAAGGCCGGGAAGCCGTACCGGAAGTACCAGTGGCGGGTCTTGTGCTGGAAGAAGAACATCCCGGCGGTTCCACCAACAGCTCCTCCCAGGAGAGCGGCCCCGAACAGCGTTTTCTCCGGAATGCGCCACCCGCCCTGCTTGGCATAGGCGTTATCAAGGCCTATCAGGGCGAAAGCTACGAGGTTCATGAGGATGAACAAAATGGTCACAGAAATCGTTCCTTTCCGCTAGTTTTCTGAATGTTATGCATGAAAGAGGGAATGAAATGCAAAAGTGCGAGGCCAGCCCGAAGGCTGGCCCCAGAATTACCGATTGCTTTTAGATAGAAGGTTTGGGGTGCCACACACGCCCCATGGTACTGACGGGAGGACTCGAACCTCCGCCTTTCTGGCCGACAGACCAGCCGCTCGTCCCGTCGAGCTGCATCAGTATGTTTTGCAACGGGTGGTGGGCTGGCTATTGCAGCCCAGCCCTCACTCGTTGTCCCTTGTCAGCCACCCGAACTTTAATATCACAGGAGGTTTTGGAGTGCTGCCATACACTTTAATGGTGCCGGTGGATGGGCTCGAACCACCATTTCTGCCAGCAACGAGTGCTGTCCGCTCTGCCAAATTGAGCTACCCCGGCATAGCCCCCTGGCCAGCCGCGCAACCAGCCAGGGAAAGAAGTGCAAAGCGAGAAAGGAATGTAGATTGGGGACAAAGCCCCGTGGAGCTGACGGAGGGGGTCGAACCCTCGCCCTCCTGATTACGAATCAGGCGCTCTGCCAACTGAGCTACACCAGCGTATATGTTTTATTATATGCAGATTGAACGGGTTTTATTTGCCCAAGCCGGCCCGAAGGCCGGCCCGGGGCTATGAAAGGATGTTCACCGGGCACAATTCACCCGGGTGGTGGCGGCAGAAGGGTCATGCCCCCTCAACCGGCATATATCTCCGGGGCCTCCCCCCCCGGAGAATCTTGGCCCGAGGGCCGACAGGGCTTTCCGCCCTATCGTGGAGCAGTCTTCTCCGCCCCAGTGGTCCGAGATGGGAGGCTCGAACTCCCGACCTGATGGTCCCAAACCACCCGCGCTGCCAACTGCGCTAATCCCGGATATGTGGGCAATATTTTAGCCCACGATAGGCCAGGGGAACATCACCAGGGCCATCAGCGCCACGCCCAGGCACAGCCTCCCAGCCCAGAACCCAAGCTCCGCCACGACAGGTTGGTCACCCAGCCCCTGGACTGCCGACAGCTTGGGATGCTTGGGCCGGTATGCAATCGTAATACGGTCGCCCACACTCAGGTGGTCGATGTCACACTTACTTACATACCGCCGCCGGAAGTATCCGTCCTCCGCCGGGTAGTTGACCGTCAGCAGGAACGACTTTTCACCAAATGGCTCAATGCGTAAAATGGTTCCTTTCGTTTGCCGGGAAAACAGAGCCGGGCTGAAGAGGAGCGCCAAGTGCGCGATAATGTGGAATATGCAGGCCCAGCATATGAAAATCAGAAATTCCACAATGAACCCTCCTTAGACAATTTGCGGATTCTGAGAGAACAGGCCAATGAAGATGGCCATATCCGCCGGCTGGGAGCAGAATAACTCCAGCTCTTCGCTCTTGTCTTGCAGCAAATTCCCCATAGCGATGTACCGGGAAAACATCGACTTGAGGGACAGGCGGTCCCCTTTGGCGTCCTCCAGCCAGACATCGCCCTTACAGCGGTCTACCGCCGCCAAAAAATCGTTGACCTCATTGATGTTGGAAAGCTTCACGATACTTCCCTCCCTTCTGGGTTAGAATTTAGTCTGCGCAGTCCCATTTCTAAATCTTCGAAGAAATTGAGCCCAAAAGCCGGACTGCTGTTGTTTGTGGTGGTCATTTCGAGGATTTTTACGCAGGCTAACGCACTCTGATATGAGGGAGTTTCCTCCCTATCTTGCTCTTCACTGGGCCATTGTCGCTGATTGATGAGCCCAAAGGCCAACACGGGCAAAAACATGCAGGCCAGGCAAATCAGCAGCTCACCCATTTCCCGCACCTCCCATGTAGCCCCGCATATCGCAGTTCAGCGCATCCCCAAACTCCTTCTCCGGGAAGTCCATTACCTTGTCAAAGGACTGGGCCGGAGCGTCCACCGATTGAATCATACCGAGGATTTTCCGGCATATGGTGCCATTTTGGACAGCCGGGGCCTTCGACCGCTGCCACAAAAGATACAGGTAGAGGGCGAAGAGGCCAGTCGGGTATATGAATATGGACAGGACCTCCAGCAAGGAGGCACCCTGGAGAGCGAGAAACCAGGCAAGCAGGGACAATACGGCATATGTGCCAAGCATGAAGTACCCCACAGAGATACCCCCTTTCTGGGAAGATGGAGCAGCCGACGGGACTCGAACCCGCAAAGACCTGCGTGGAAGGCAGGGGCCCTGCCGATTGGGCTACGGCCGCGTGTGGAGCTGGAGACAGGATTCGAACCTGCGACCTGCTGAGTACAAATCAGCCACTCTTCCAACTGAGCTACACCAGCAAATTAGGTGCCGGAGCGTGAACCTTCCTCCGCTACCCCGGCGTGCTGCCTCCTTTTTTCAGGAGGCGCAGCGGTTTTTTGCCAACAGAATTTCTCGAAGAAGTAGTATTTGATTTTACAAGCAAACCATGAACTTCTACGACAACAAATAAACTATAAATAACATGGACAATGTAAAACCTTGTACTTTTCAACCTTTATCATCTATTCATTATTTAGATGGAGCATTAGCGTTGGCAAGGAAAAGAGAGTCAGCCCTCCAGGGCCGCCTTCACAGAGTCATCAACCTCGAAGGTCTCCGTCATGTTGACCGTATTGAGCCCCTGCTGGATGGCCACGAGCCGCTCACGGGAAGCGGCGCAGGCCGCGGCAGCCTCTTCGGCGCTGTAATTCCTGCAGGTGTACTCCGCCGTCTTTGCGGCCACGTTGGTGCTCCGGGTCTTTCCCAGAATCCGGGACATGGCCTCCAGCTTGTTGACATTGGCCGACAGGATGGGCAGCTCCACCAGCGCCATATCCACCGTGATGCCCAGGCCGGGCAGCTGCGTGGTGGTGTTGAACACGTTGATGGCATGTTTCAGCGCAACGATAGCCTCGCCAATCTGGCCCAGCTTTGCCTGGGTCGTGGCGAAGTCATAATCAGGCTTGAAGGGGTCCTCCCCCTGCAGGTAGGAATAGGTATCGACCTGGGATTCCTGGTGGAGCAGGGCGCCCCTGGCCTTGGTAAGCTGTTTGACCAGCTTGTTCGCGGTATCACTGTTCAGCCGCATCTCGTGTACCTCCTTGTTTGCTTGATGGGTTATTATATGCAGACTGTCCGGAAGCTATTCCGGATTTCTGCGGGGAGTTTCGTTTGGTGAAATTATTATATGCAGAAGGCAGGGAAAACTATTCCGTATCCGGAGAAAACAGGACCGGCCTGCTTGAGGCCGGTCCAAAACAGGAGAACTTTTTCGGTTGAGGCCCAGGAAGAGAAGCCTGGAGCCCTGCTCCGCCGGAAGGAGAAAGCCCGGCTGGAGGATTTTATTGCGGGCCGTACCGGGAGAAGAACCCCCTGGTTAGCCCCAGTTAGGAGAACTTTTCACCTCACCCAGGAAGGAGAAAGTCCCGGGTGATGGGTGGATGCCCGGGAAGAAGAACCCGGGTACCAATTTCGGGTGCCCTCCGCCGGGAGGAGAAAC
>CAIGRU010001178.1_pt1 | contig 14965 bp, 14 predicted proteins | sample 7351341 | NCBI WGS metagenome assembly CAIGRU01
GGAGGCGTCCTTTTAGGACGCCTCCGTTTTTTAGATCGGCAAAGCCAAAATTATGCTTCCTCTGCGGGAGGGGTGCTGGGCTGCTCCGCCGCCGGAGGATTCTGGACGATGATCGTCTTGTCCTCCCCGCCCGCCAATCTGCCGCCCAACATTCCGGCGATGAGGGACTTGACGTCCAGACCCATGCCCTGGGTGATGCCCTCGGTGACCTGGGTGGTTCCGGTGACAATATCCTCCAGTAGCTTGGCGCTGTTGCCGGAGCCATACATGGTGATTTTGTCCACCTTGGACAGGGGCTCCGCCACGTTTCGGGCGATTTCCGGCAGGGCTTGCATGACCATCTCAATAACGGCGGCCTCGCCGTACTTTTTCATGGCCTCCGCCTTTTTGTCGATGCCCTCGGCCTCCGCCAGGGCCTTGGCCCGGATGGACTCGGCTTCCGCCTTGCCCACGGCGGCGATGCCCTCCGCCTCCTGCTCCTTGGCAAACTTCTGGGCCTCGGCGCTCTTGCGCTCCGCCTCGGCCTCCTGCTCCTGTTCATAGCGCTTGGCCTCCGCATCCTTCTGCCGCTTGTAGAGGGCGGCTTCCGCCTCCTGCTGCAAGCGGTAGCGCTCCGCGTCCGCCTTGGCCCGGATTTCCGCCTCCAGCTTCTGCTTTTCCACCTCGACCTCGTACTGCTTCAGCTCCGCCTGGCGCTGGGTCTTGGCGATTTCCGCGTTGACCGTGGCGGTCTCGATGCTCTTGCGCTGCTCCTGGCTCTGGATTTCATAGGCGGCGTCCGCCTCGGCCTTCTTGCCGTCCGCCAGGATTTTCAGCTCCGCCCGCTTGATGTCCAGCTCCGTCTGCTTCTGGGCGATCTGGGTGTCCGCCAGAACCCGGGCCTCGTTGGACTCCCGTTCCGCCTCCGCCTGAGCGATGGCGATGTCCCGGTCCGCCTGGGCTTTGGCGATGGCGGCGTTTTTCTTGATGAGGCTTGTATTGTCCGCGCCCAGGTCTTTGATCAGCCCGTTTTCGTCGGTGACGTTTTGGATGTTGCAGGAGAGAATTTCGATGCCCAGCTTGTCCATGTCCTTGCTGGCCTTTTGCATGACCTGGTCGGAGAAGGAATCCCGGTCCGTGTTGATTTCCTTCAAGGACAGCGTGCCGATGATCTCCCGCATATTGCCCTGGAGGGAGTCCTGGAGGTCCCGGGTGATCTCCTCCGGGCGCTTGTTCAGAAAGTTCTTGGCCGCCAGCTTGATGCCCTCCGCGTGGGGGGAGATGCGGACCTTTGCCACGGCGTCCACATTGACGTTGATAAAGTCGCTGGTGGGGACGGACTGCTCGGTTTTGATGTCCACCGTCATCTGTCCTAGGTACAGCCGGTCCATGCGCTCGAAAAAGGGAACCCGGATTCCGGCCCGGCCAATGAGCACCTTGCTCTCCTTTTTCAGGCCGGAGATGATGTACGCCTGATCGGGCGGGGCCTTGACGTAGCCGGTCAGGATGATGACCAGCACCACTACCACGGCCAGGATGATGGGAAGCAGGGACAGGATGTTGTCAAGCATTTAGAACTCCTCCTTTCAAAATAGACACAATCGGTTTTCTATATGAAAACAAGCCGGAACGAAGGGACGGTGTTCCCGGCGACTTGGAATTTTCCTCAGACCTCCGGCCCTGCGTCTCCCGGGACGTCTCCCCGCAGGGCGGCCAGCCGCTCCAGGGCGGTTACCTCCGCCTCCAGGCTCCGCTGGGTTTGCTCCCGCCGGGCTCGCCCGCCGTCAGAGAGGACCTGGGACACGACGCCTACGGCCCGAAGGCACAGCGCGGCCTTCTCGGTGGGGTCCTCGCCGCTTCGCTCCGCCCGGCCCAGCTCCTCCAGGGTCAGCTCCAGGGTTTGGAGATAGTGGGACGCCAGGCGGGCCCTGGCGGAATCGTCTAAAGCGTCGTAATGCCGGAGGACCAAAGCTTCCAGGGCTTCCAGGGCCGTCCGCACGTAGGCCGTCTCCACAGTTTCGGCGGCCTGCCGGAGCCGCGCCTGGACCGAGCGGGCGCTGCCCTGTTTTCGGGCGGAGGACCGGGAAAAGCGCTCCAGCACGGTTTGGAGCTGGTCGAAGGATTGGGAAACTGCGGAAAGCCGCTTCTCGTACAGCGCGAAATGGCTGTCACTTCGCGGGGGCTGCGCCTTCATGCTGGGAATGAGGCTGCCCTCAAGGATACGGAGCTCCTCCGCCACGTTGGCGAGGCCGTCCAGATACTCGTCCAGGATGCCCAGGTCCTTTTCCTCCGGCAGACCGGCGCTCCGGCCGGAGAGCAGGCTTCGGGCAGACGCGGTGGCTCGGGCGATCTTGTCCTTCAGCTCGTCGCCGCACAACAGACGGACTCGTTCTATGGAAAGCCCCATAATAGAGGCGGGAATGGCGGTGTGTATGGCGGTCAGGGACCGCCGAATCTCCGCGCAGAGAACCTCCAGCTGCTCCCGCCGTGGCGCCAGGGAGGTTTCCCCCGGACCGGGCTCCTCCAGGTGGGCTGCCCGGCGGGAGGATTCTCCGCCGTAGGGCTCTGCTGTGACCGCGAAGGGAATACGCTTTTCTCTGCCAACCTTGGTGGCAAAAATGGTAAAGGCTGTGGTCATACTTAATCCCATCTCCTTACACGCCTGTTCCATCGCTTTCTTTACGCCCTCGTCTATGCGGAAGTTTACCATAACCTGTGCCATGCAGCGTCACTCCTCTCAGCACAATTCCATTATATCATTTGTAAAGCAAAATGCAACATATTTCTTTACAAAATTCGGTTTTTTTAAAAAGAGAGAAAAACTCTCCAGGCGGCGGTCCAACGACTGCCCTGGGATTTCGTTTCATGGAGGGCGCACGCGTCCAAGACGCCGTAAGATGACAAAGGAGGAGACCGGGCGGTCTCCTCCTTTTTGGGGGATAAAGTCTTGCTTGAAAAGAGCGCGTTACCCTCTCAAAATAAGACTTAGCAATAAAAGCTGCGGATATATTCCGCAACGTCCTCCCGACTTCCCTGGAAGGGGCCGGGGGTCTCCATTTTCAGGGAGACCAGGGCGGTGCAGTACAGCAGGGCCGACTGAATATCCGCCCTCTGCCGCTCGGTGATGTATCCGGCGAAGGTGGTGTCTCCCCGCCCGGTGCGGCCGGAGAGATTCCGGGCCTTGATGGGACAGGTGTAAACGCGTTCCCCGTCATAGGCCAGAACTTCGGTGTTGTGGGTGATCAGGACCTCCTTGGCCCCCCATTGGTGGAGGAGCTTCGCCGCCTCCGCCCGGTCCGTCAGGCCGGTGAGAATTTCTGCCTCGGCCGCGTCGGTTTTCAGGTAATCGATATAGGGCAGGTACTCTTTTTTCTCCGCCCAGTCGTGGAAGGCCATGGTTCTGTCCGGCTCCACGTGCCGCAGGAGGCATTGAACGTCCACCGCGACCTTGCCATGCTTCGCCGCCTCGGCCAGGAGGGGACCGTCAAAGTCGCCATAGACCAGACCGGCAAAATGATAGATACCGGTCTCGATATCCGGCAGCTCCGCAAACCGGAAGGGATCACACACGCCCATGGAGGTGCAGGACCGCTTTTCCTTGTCGGCGGTGAAGTACTGGTTGCGGATGGAGCAGGTGGCCTTGGAGGGCTTCCAGTACAGGTCCGCGCCGGAGTTTTGGAAGCGGGCCTCCACGTCGGCGTCGGAGGGATTCAGCTTGGTGAAGAGGGCGGTTTTGTTTCCGCTCCTGGCGGCGGCAAAGCCGGAGGCCACCACTGCCCCGCCCACTTCCCGGCGCTCATTGCCCTGATAGTCGATGTTGTGGTCCAGGGATACCGGCCCGATGACCAGCACGTCGTATTGCTTTTTCATTCCAGCTTACTCCTTCCGGCAGATCAGTTGGTTTTGACACTTCTCGCCTTGTAGTTCTTCCAGGCGAACAGCAGCACGGAGCCGATGGCAATGAGGAGGAACGCGCAGCTGATGGGCCGGGTGAAGAAAATCTTGAAGCTGCCCTCGGAAATGACCATGGCCCGGCGGAAATTCTTCTCCGCCAGAGGGCCCAGGACGATGCCCAGCAGAATGGGCACCAGCTGGAAGTCCATCCGCCGCAGGAAATAGGCCACGATGCCGAAAATCAAAATGATGAAGATATCATAGACCCGGTTGTTGGTGGAGTAGGCCCCTGCGATGCAGAAGGTCATCACGATGGGGGCCAGAATTTCATAGGGAATCCGGGTGATATGGGCATAGAAGCGGGTAAAGCCGCTGCCGATGATGTACATAAAGACGTTGACCACAAGGAGACCCAGCATGATGGCGTAGAGAATGTTCCCCTGCTCTGCGAAGAGGGTGGGGCCAGGCACCATGCCGTGGAGCATGAACGCGCCCATCAAAATGGCCGTGGCTCCGTCGCCGGGGACGCCCAGGGTCAGCATGGGAATCATGGTGGCGCCGCAGGCGCCGTTGTTGGCGGATTCGGAGGCCGCCACGCCCTCGATCTCACCGTGGCCGAAGGTCTCCGGGTGCTTGGAGGACTGCTTGGTCTGGTTGTAGGCGATGAAGGCCGCGAGGCCCCCGCCGGTGCCGGGGGTGGCGCCGATGATGACGCCGATCAGGGAGCCCAGGCCGATGGGCTTCCAGCAGCGGCGGTATTCGTCTTTTGTGATTTTGTCCTTGGTAATGGCACTGGCGCTGATGGTTTTATGGTCCGTTTTGGGGTTGTATTTGGACTTCATCAGAATTTCCGAAATGGCAAACATGCCGATCAGAGCGATGATGAGGTCAATGCCCGCCATGAGCTTCCGCTGTCCAAAGATGAAGCGGGCGGTGCCGCTGATGTTGTCCACACCCACCGTCGCCATGAAGAGGCCGATGCAGGCCCCGATGAGTCCTTTGAAAATGCTGTTGTTGGATACGCCGGCAATGACGGACAGGCCAAAGACCGCCAGGGCGAAATACTCCGCCGGGCCGAAGAGCAGGGTGATTTTCGCAATCTGCGGGGCCAGGAAGAGCAGGGCAAACGCGCTGATCAGCCCGCCAATGGTGGAGGCGAACAGGGCCATTTGCAGCGCCTTGAAGGCTTGACCCTTCACCGTCATGGGATAGCCGTCAAAGAGGGTTGCGGCGTTGGCGGAGGTGCCGGGGGTGTTGATGAGAATTGCCGTGATGGAGCCGCCATAGGTTCCGCCGCAGTAGATGGCCAGCAGCATCAAAATGGCCATGGTGGGGTCCATGCCATAGGTCAGGGGAATGCAGAGAATGATGCCCAGGTCGGAGGTCAGGCCGGGGATGGCCCCCACCACAATGCCGATGGCGAGGCCCAGGGGGATGACCAGCAGGTTCTGCCATTGCATCAAAATTTCAAGTCCGCCTAAAAACTGTTCCATATACAATCTCCTTTCGGCTCAAGGCAGAGAGACATGGAGCAGCACCCTGAACACATAGTACACGATGCCTACCATGGCCAAGGGGATGGCGTAATAATACCACTTCCGCGCGCCGTAGTAAAGCATGACCGCCAGAACCAGCAGCACCGTGGAAACCACGAAGCCCAGGGGCTGGATGATCAGACAGTAAATGACCAGGAAGAGGCAGTAGATGATGGAGCGCAGCTCCTTTTTAAAGGCGGCGGAATGGAAGGACGCCGCGGTGATGACCAGTTCCTTCTTCTCCTTGGCAAACAGTCCCTCCAGAAGCAGCCCTACGGCAAAAAGAAACATTCCGCCAATGGCGATGCGGGGCAGCGTCTGGGCGTTGACGACTCCCTTTTCCATGGTCTGAATTTGGGAGGGGATCAGCAACCACAGCACCGCGCCCACAACGGCGAACACCGCGCCGGAGATGATTTCCGCGTTGTATTTCAGTTTCATTGCGTTCACCTCAATTCGGGATTTGGCGCCCCATACCCTTGCGCGGACATGGGGCGCCTTGAAATCACTGGACCAGAGGAATGTACTTGGTCATGGCTTCGGTCTGCGAGGCGACCATGCCCAGAATCTCGGAGGAATCGGCCTCCCAGGCGGCCATGCCCATGTCGGCCATGAATTTCTGGAAGTCGGGCTCGGCGTAGACCTTCAGCACGAAGTCCCGGAGGATTTCCTGCTTCTCCGCGTCCACGGTGGAGCGGACGGCGAAGTAGTCCATGCCGGTGAACTCGATGTCAATGCCCTGATCCTTGAAGGAGGGGATGTGGCCGATGCCGTCCACGTCCAGCCCCTCGGGGATGAAGGTGCCCAGGCAGTTCAGCTCGCCGTTGATCACATAGTCCCGATAGGTCGGGGGAGAGCCGATGGCCACGTCCACATGGCCGCCCACCAGGGCGTTGATAGCCTCCTGTCCGCCGTCATAGGGGACCGCCTCGGAGGCGATGCCCAGAGTGGCGAAGAGGGCGGAGATCATGGTGAAGCTGTCGTTTCCGGGGCCTCCGGTGGTGGCGTATTTCACCGTGTTTCCGGCGTTGGCATAGTCTATCAGGCCCTGGATGTCCGTGATGCCGCTGGAGGCCTGGGTAAGGATGACGAACTCCGTGATACGGATGCCCACCAGGGGGTTGATGTCCTCAATGGTGTAGTCCACGCTGATGAAGCTGGGGGTCAGGGAGAAGAGAGGGCCGTTGCAGCAAAAGAGGGTATAGCCGTCGTCCGCCGCGTCCAGGAAGTCGTTCATGCCGATGGTTCCAGAGCCGCCGGTGTGGTTTTCCACGATCATGGGCACGCCCAGGAACTTGTCGCTGTAGGAGGCGATCTGCCGGGTGATCACGTCGGGGCCGCCGCCCAGGCTCCAGGGCTGGATGATCTTGATTTCCTTTTCGGGCCACTTGGAATCCGTGGTGGTGGAGCCGCCGCTGGGCTGGCTGCTTTGGGCGGACTGGCTGCCGGAGCTGTCCGAGCCGCCGGAGCCGCCGCAGGCCGTCAGGCTCAGGACCAGGAGGAGCGCGAGAGCCAGAGACATCAGTTTCTTCATCTTTTCTTTCTCCTTTTAGTTGTTTTTTATAAATTTCGGCGTGATGACGCCGGAATTTATTTCAAGAGCAATGGCTTGAAATCCGTCGGGCTGCGAGAAATAGGGAGGGTAGCTCCGCTCGTCGGAAAACAGGAACTTCGGAGGGTGGACCGCCCGCCACTGTTGCAGGCGCTGATAGACCTGGGAATTGGCGCTGTTATAGCGCCGGTCTGAGCCAGAGGTCGTGATAACGTACGCCAAGGGCATATTTTTCATAAATTGTTCGGAAATAGAATCGATTTGCCCATGGTGTGGCAATTTGAGAACGTTTACATTTTCAAGTAAAAAAGAGGGGACCTCGTTCCACTCCCGAGGGCAACAGTCCGCCGCCGACAAAAAGACCGTTTTTTCCGTCTCGAAGCGCAGCAGCATGCTGGTCTGGTTTGAGGCGGCGTCCAGCTTTGCCAGACGCTCTGTCACGGCGGCTGCGTGGGAGGCGGAGGCATAGGCTTCTTCCACAAGCGTCATGTACGCCTCGACCGTGCCGGGCTTGGGGGCCAAGACCTGGACGGTGAGGTCCTGGTTCAGGGAGAGGGTATCCCCGGGTTTGACCACCGTGATAGGAGTTCCGGATTTCTCGGCCCGCAGGAGAAGTCGCCGGTAGGCGTTTAGTGCGTTCGTGTACAGAGGGACGCTTCGAAAGGCGTCTGGCGCCGGCTGGAGCACGCAGCCCCGGAGAAACGGTTCCACAGGATAGGGAACATAAAGCTGTTTTACCCCACACTGGTCGAATACAGCCTCCAGGCCGCAGACGTGATCCTCGTGAATGTGGGAAATGAACACGGCATCCAGCTCCGTGACAGCCTCTCTTTTCAGGTATTCAGCGGCCCGGATGCGATAGGGGTCTCCGTCAAATTCCGAATCCAGGGCGCTGCCGCCGTCCAGCAGAGCCGTGAAGCCCTCCGTGCCCTGAAAGAGAATAGCGTCTCCGTAGCCTACATTGATAATCGTAATCCGCATAGATTCACCTCTTTTCCGTTTTGATTTCATATCATCCCGGATTCGCCGTGTCAGCTGGATTTCCGCACGATCAATTCCGTAGGGATTACGATTTTGGTCTCTTCCAGAGAAGCTCCGTCAATCAGGCTGAAGAGCTTCTCCGCCGCCAGACGGCCCATCTGGTCCATGTCGATGCGGACCGTGGTTAGCTCCGGTTCCACAATGCGGCTGACGGAGCTGTCGTCGAAGCCTACAATGGCCACGTCCTCCGGAATCCGCAGTCCGGCCCGGATCACCGCCTTCATGGCGCCCGCCGCCACAGTGTCATTGGTGCAGAACACAGCGGTGGGCCGCGTCTCCAGGGTCAACAGCCGGGCCATGGCCTGTTCTCCGGCCTCCAGCGTGGGCTCGATGTCCAGAACGTAGCGGGGATCCGCCTCCAGGCCCTGCTGGGCCAAGGCATCGAAGTATCCGTTATAGCGGGCCTCGTTGACCTGGGGGGAGAAGCGACCGGCCAGCAGGCCGATCCTTCGGTGTCCCCGGGCACAGAGGTGGTTCACGGCGCTGACCGCGCCCTCATAGTGGCTGGTGGTAATACACAGGAGATTTTCCATGTCCAGGAGATTGTTCAGCAGCACCACGGGGATGTTCAGCTCCCGCAGCTTGACAATTACCGCGGGGTTTGCCTCGCCGACGAAGATTACGCCGTCCATCTGCTTTTTGATGTACAAATCGCCGTTTGGAAGCTGTACATCCTGGTTTGTAACAACAAACACACTGTAGCTCCGGCGGGTGCTCTCCCGCATAACTGCTTCCAGAATCGGGGAGTAAAAGGGGTTCAGCACAGCCGGGGACTGCTTTTCGTGGATGATAAACGCGATGTTTTCCGTCCGCTGCCGGACCATGGCCCGGGCGATGGCGTTGGGCGTGTAATTGAGGCTCTTCGCCGCAGCGTAGATTTTGTTCCTGGCCCGTTCGCTCACACGGTCCGGTTCGGTATAGGCCCTTGAGACCGTCGCCTTGGAATAGCCGCATTTTCTGGCTACGTCAATAATTGTGGATGGCATAGGTCCTCCAAAATGAGAACGTTTTCATTCGTTCTTTTCTCTAGCATACCCTCTCCCAAGGCAAAAAGTCAACGGTTTATTTGGAAGCTTCTGCATTTTTGTAGGGCTGTCTAAAATGAAATGTAATTTATTGTAAAAAAACACGGCTCCGTTCACGGCTTCCCGGGCCTGCGAAACGCCACTTGCCTTAGCTGTGAGGCAAGCGGCGCGGTTATTTACAAAGAGAGCTTACCCCTTGGCGATGACGGCTATGAAGCTCTGCCAGTCGTTGATGTAATTTTGGTAGGTGGAGTTGCTCCGGCGTGGGGAGCAGCCGATTTTGGCGAGCAGCTGCTCGATCTGCTGATCGGCCTGTGTCTGCTTTTGAAGGGGTGGCGTGGTATAAAAGGCTTCCCAATACTGTTCCATGGACTTGCCCCAGCGGGCCGCTGGTTTTTTCGCATAGGCCCGGGCCGTTGCCGCCTTTCCAAGGGCCACGCCGGCACAAATGGCCTCCGCGCCATTGCCGCCGTTTTGACGGTATGCGTCCAGCACGGCCTCGTAGATATCCTGAAAGACGGTGCGTTCGATGGTCGCAGACGGGCTTATGGCCCGGCTGGACTGGACCAGCAAGTATCTGCCGGCAGCGGCCAAGGCAGCGGAGTGGCCTTGGGAGCGTGAACGGCGCAGAAGCGCGGCCATCTGTCCGCTGACAAGGCCCTGCTGGATGAGGGTTTCCGCTTTCATGTCCGTAAAGGCGAGGTTCAAGGCCAGCTGCGCTTCGTTCCGCCCTCCAGTACCGGCGCTTTCGATCTCCGATTGGTAGGACTGGGCAAGCTGACCGGCTGCGGTCAGATCATGGACCGAGTAGGTTCCTCCGTCTGGAATGAAATCCAGTTCGGGGAAGGGCATAGCCTCTCGAAGCCGTGCGGCCATATAGGCGTCATGGTTTTGGAGCCAGAGACGGTCCGGTCCGGTTTGGGCGGCGGCGTTTGCCTGCGCCGTCGCCCCGCGGTATGCGTGGATTCGCTGGTCCATAAGAACGTCCAGACTGCTTTGGACCGCTTGGGCGTCCGCGTCGGATACTCCCAGACTATTTTGTAGGAGCTGGAGGTATCCGCCGGTTAAACCGGCCGTTCCGGCGGCCCATAGGCGCTCCAGCTTGGACGCTTGCTCTGCCAGAGCAGGTCCCTTGTAATTGCGGTTCAGCTTGTCCAGAACAGAGACGTACCGAGAGGCCATATAGTTCAGGCTTTCATCCAGCTCTTCCGCCGGCGTATCCTGAAAGCTCTTGAGCTCCGCGGCAAGGCCAAGCCAGTCTATTTGACCGTCCAGTCCGTCCCGCCGGAGGCGGATCAGGAAGTCTTGGAGCTCCTCTTGGGTGGGGGTCATCCTGAAATTGCCGCTGCGCAGGCGAGCCTGCAAGCGCGCGACCGATGGGGCGTCATTCCTCCGGACAAGGGTGTTTTCCCGCTGCCAAAGGCTTGCCGCGGCGTCGGAGACCGAATAACGGCACCGGAATCCCTTGAGGTTGAAGATATCAATTTGCGGTGGCAGGCTGACAGTGGGGGGCGCGCTTTGATCGCGGCGGGGGCCCGACGGGTCCACGGCGCTGTCGGATAAAGGGATATCTTTTTGGGGTTGATCAGGCTGCATATACGTACCTCTATTCCGCTGAAAAAACCTTTCTGTTACATAAAATATAACGTTTTAAGATGAGAAATTTGGACACGCCTATTAAATTTTTGGGGGTTCGATTAGAGTTTTTCTGATGGATAACGATTAAATGCCAGATTATAAAGTTACATTTGGCCAGAAAATAAAAAGCCTGAGACAAGCACAAGGTATGCTTGTCTCAGGTAAATGCGAATAGTAGAGTTTGAACATCAGTAAGGTAAAGATTTGCCTCTTGTGAATGTTATTTACAGGTAGCGGACGTTGAAAGAGAGGGCTGTGTTACTCCGTTAACAGAGTATGTAACGGTCAGCGTGTAGCTTTTCCCCTTTTTCACAGATGTCGTGCTATCTGTGAAGGACAGATAGCCGTAAGCAACTTTTCTCCAAGAGTTTATACAGGTACTACCATCCATCAATTTGATTGTAGCAGAAATGTCGCCTTTAAGATCTGTTGTAGCAATCATGACATCGCAACAGGCCGTTGTTCCGTCGAATGTTAACATTATACTATCTCCGGCTAATCGCTCCATTTGAGCATTTGCTGTTGATGTTAGTAAGAAGATAAACAAGAGAAAAAGCGAAAAGGCTTTTTTCATAAAATCACCTCCTTTCGAGTATTACCCACGATTATATAACGGATATCTATGAGAAATTAAGACACGTAAAATTGTAAAAAGATTCAAGAAATAGCGCCTACATTTTCGGCTATTTTAACCAATTCGTCAGTTTCAAGAGGAGCCATGATCCAGAATATTAGTTCGGTGTCCGCATCTTTCCATACAAGGAAATTAGAATTGCTTTCATTTTGATCCAAGTACAAATCGGCAGACATGCCATTGACCGTCACGGGAGATATTTGAGCATCTTCTCGTTTTATTCGAAAAATTAGTGACTCGACGTTTGCTGAATAATTAAAAACAATAGATTCGTCCTGTTCATTTTTATAAATAACGTCAACACGAGCGCCAGCCTTTGGTTCTTGTATTAGGTCATAACCGTCTGGTACCCATGTTGGGCAGTAAATCGTATCTTGTGAAAGTTCCTTTTGAGAGCCGGTGTAGTGATACTCGAAATAGAAAGAATAAACCTCTCTTACCCATCCCAGAAACGCTGCTCGCGCCTCTGCATTGAAGGTCAGTACGCCGCCGCCAATAAGCACGACTAACAAGAAACACGCCGCGGCCTTCATCACCCGATATCGAATGGGATGGGCCGTGCGGCGAATCAGCTTCCTCATTTTACGCTCAAACCTGGCAGAGAACACGGCCTCACAGTCCTCCGGCTCTGGAAGGCTGGCGAGAATGCTTTCCTCCGCCCTTCGCGCCGCTTCACGCAACCGTTCATCCGAGATCATAGACGCCCTCCTTTTGGCACAGCTCCTCCAGCCTGGCCTTCGCGCGCTGGTCCAGCTTGCTGGCGGCGTCGTGCTTTATGCCGAACATATCCGCGATTTCCTTTACGGTATATCCGTGGTGGTATTTCAGCATGATGAAATGCCGGTACCTCGGGGACAGCTTGATAATGCAGTTTGCCAGGCCGTCGTCACCAGGCGGCGGAAATGAAAGACCGATCTCATCCTCCACGTACTCCAGACTTACCAGCCCGTTTCGCTTTCGGTAGAGATCGATTGCCTTTCGCTCCACGATGATGGAGAGATACCCCTTTGTCGCCATGCTGAATGGGTCCTGAATCTTGTCCATATGCTTGGAGATGCTGAGAAAGGCATTGTGTACGGCGTCCTCCGCGTCAAATTCGTTTTTCAATATTTTTGCTGCGTGTTTGAGCATATATCCGCGGTAAAAGTTGTAAAGCTGTTCAAATTTCTCTCTGTCTACAGGGTCCTCGATCGACTGTAAATAGATGATCATACATCGGTCACCCGCTTTCCATTTGTGTCACTGGATGAGAGGCGGCCTGCCTGTTTAGGTCCGCTCATCCAGAGAACTGCTTTCTGTTTCTGTATGCAAAATTGGTTGAGCCATTACCGTGCGGGAAGAGGCGTTTTAACGGCATAAAACTTATGCTCAAATTTTCAGGCCGAATGTCTGTGCCCCGGGCAGACGCTTGCTGAAAAGCAGCGACTGTCCGGGACACTGGACAAACGGCCAGAGCGGTTACCGCCGTCTCCACGACAGCGTCACGCCCCATATCAAAAGATAAACCAGTATGTACGCCGCCGACAGCGCCAGAGCAAGCACGTACTTCTGCCGAAGTCCGGCGCTGTAGCTCGCGGCGGTCTGCTGGGGCTCCACGGTAATGTAGGTGCGGCCGCCGGAGACGCTGAGCACCCGGCGGGTGATGGGCACGCCTGCTTTTACGGTCTCCTGGCCCAGCTCCCGGGTGATGGCCCGGTCGGACCATTGGTAGCCGCTGCCGTCTGTGGCCCGGTAATAGACCATGTAGACGGTCTTGGTGGGGTTTATGCGGCGGCTGCGGCTGTAGGCGGAGGAGTTCTGGACCTGGATGGGGAGGACCTGGTAGGGTTCAAAGGTGTGGAGACCGCTGTCCTCGTAGGTGTTGGCGGGCGGGATGGTGCGCAGACCTTTTATAGACAGGTAGATCATCACGGCCGCCAAGATCAAGAGCGTAAGGCTGGCAACAAAACCGATAGATTTCATTCTTTCCATACGTACCCCATATTCTTAACGTTTAGACACTGGGCTAAGGTTTATCCAGTTCAACGTTATCATTGGATGATGTAATTGAGCACTGTTGATATACAATTTCAATATTGCTATTTGTTTTGTTCAGATTGAAATTGATATATTTGAGTGCGATCTTTTCCGAAAGAAACCCTTTTTTTGCAAATTCCTTGACAATACTCGCTTGGTACGCTGTCGGCTCACAAGAAAAATCCCTAATGCTGTCATTACCGATAATCCACATGGATAGCTTCAACTCAGCCATAAAGCAATTTTTAAAATGAAGTCGTATTTTTTTTTGATCATATAATACTATTTCGATGTAAATCTCGTCTGCAAAATTTGAGTTTGAATTTATCCATATCTTTTCTATCGTCGCATCGTGAAGCTCCAACTCAGATATTGAAAATGATTCCATAGTGTTTCCTTTCAACTCCCACATTGTATACAGTAGCAAATGCAAAACGATGCCATGTAATTTCTTAACAACACAAGTGCAGTCAGGGAAAAAATCCATCCTTCCAAGGATCGCTGTCTCCTCTACGTGGACTAAAGTGTTCCTTCCCACCATTCAAATGATAATGTGAATAATTGGGGCCCTTTTTATTGGGAGGTGTTGCAGGATCAAGCCTCAATACTTCTCGAAATTTGCCTGTATCTGGATCCTTTACTCCATAGCTACCCGACCTAAACGGGTTTTCAATAAGCCCGTCTGGTATTTTCCTATCAAATACAATACTATCTGGTCCAGGTGTTACATAAAGAACTTCAGGGGTATGCCCATCAGAAGAACTTCCTTGACTTTGCTGCGCTCTCTTAACAGTATTAATTGCATCGGCCATCAATCGCTGCTTTGTGTCAAAGTCCGCGTGTTCCAGGTCGATACCCTGCTCCTTAGCGAGTTTTGCGTATGCGTCCTTAACACATTGTGATAACCTTCCGGTAGGATCGGTGTAATAAACCGGATTATTTGCGCAGTAGGCATATAGATTCAGCCCATCGCCCCGATAGGTGTCCTCCTGGGTAAACCGAGCAATAACCGGATTATAGAACCTCGCCCGCAGATAGTACTGCTGCGTAACCGGGTCCAACTGCTGTCCTGTGAATTTGAACCGATTGGGGACGGTCTCCTCCTGGGCCGTAATATTCCCCCATGCGTCGTACTCATAGCGGTTCCGTACCGCGCCGGTCTCATCGACCATATGGGTAATTGATCCCATCTCGTCGGAGGCGTAGTGGTAGTACGTCCTGGCACAGTCGGCATTGGAGCGGCTGGCAATCAGCTCCGTGCCCCGAATCAGGCGGTTCAGGCCGCATGCGTCCTCCTCAGACACCACCTCCCGGTTCTGGTTGAAGATGAACCGCGCCAGATTGCCGTTTTCCTCCATCTCATACCGCAGGCCCTCGGCGTCATAGCGGTTGAGCTGGATGTGGCCGTCAAAGGTCTCCACCCTCTCCGTGCGGTTGAAGGCGTCGTAGCTGTAGCGGGCGTGATCATCCGCCAGCAGATTTCCGGCCCGGTCATACTGGAACGTGGTGGTGACACCGCCCTTGGTATAGGCGGTCAGCCGGTTCCGGAGGTCGTACTGGTACAGCTCCTCCACGCCATGGGCAAGGCGGCGAATACGGTTGCCCGCCTTGTCGTAGAACAGCTCCTCGGTGTAGGAGGGATACTCCACCT
>CAIGRU010001186.1_pt1 | contig 14899 bp, 13 predicted proteins | sample 7351341 | NCBI WGS metagenome assembly CAIGRU01
TAAATTTTCGCCGGCGTCTGCAGTTTTTCCTCCAGGCAATAAGCCCGCACCAGGGGAGAGGGACGGTACATTTTATAAAAGTCCTGTATCTCCTGCGGAATCGGAATATATGCCGTGGTATCATCCAGTTCCTGCGCCGTCAGTTCATCACAGAAGACATGCTTCAGCTCTTCCGCCGTCATAGGCTGCAGTGTCTCCGGATTCAGCAGCGGCGCGGGCTTATTCTTCATGTCGGCACGAAGGTTGTACCACATGGCAGGAATTTCGCTTTCCTCAAGATAGATTTTATAGGGAATTTTTGTTGCTTCGCTCATTGCAGCCTCCATTCTGAAATATATGCTTTTCTCAAGAGCAGCTTATATTTCCACGTTTATGTTAGCACAGGCAGCGGAATATCGCAAGGCCTGCCGCCTGATTTCCGCATATTGGTGCTGTGTCCGTTTGCCTGTCAGCGCCGTAAGACGCGTTCACCCGTTCTTACACGGTTCCCTCATACATCCCGGCTGTACGGTCTCAAAAACGAAAATACGAACATTTGTTATTATTTATCAGTATTGTCGTTCTCACTGCATTTGGATAGCGCCAGAGTCCCGGTCCTTGCCACTTCCACGATACTGATGGTCTGAAGCATTTTGATCATCAGTTTGATTCGTTCCGGCTCATCGCAAATCTGTATCATCATAAAGTGTTTGGACATATCCACAATCTGCGCCTTCATTATCTCGCATAATTCCATAATTTCACGGCGGTTGTTTTTGTTGTATTTTATCTTGATCAGCATCAGTTCCCTGGTAATGCACTGCTGTTCCGCAAAGGTTTTCACCTTGATAACATCCACTTTTTTATTTAATTGCTTTTCAATCTGTTCGAAGGTCCTCTCATCGCCGCTGCTGACTATGGTCATACAGGAAACCGTTGCGTCATCGGTTTCCCCCACCGCCAGGCTGTCAATATTGAAGCAGCGCCTTGAGAAAAGTCCGGCTACCTTACAAAGCACACCGGAACGGTTTTCTGCCAGTACGGAATAAATTCGTGTCTTCATATTTTACTCCCTCTTATCCAGTTACGCACTCGCCTCTTCAGCACCCCTTTCATGGATATTTTCCGGCTGCTAAGCGTTATATATCCTTGAATCCCCGGTACTTCTCAGAGGAATGCTGTCTCCAGTTCCGCATCTGTCCACAGGTTCTCTTTATTACAGACAGATAATATTATCCATGTCAGCTGTCTTTCCGCCTGACTATACCAAATCCATGGGATCGATTATGCACTCCAGCAGCATGGAGGTATCCTCTTTCAGGAAAGCATCTATTGTCTCTTCGCATTTTTCCATGTTTTCAAGCCGCAGGAACGGAATGCCATACGCCGCGGACAGCTTCTCAAGATCAGGGCTTCCGGACAAATCTACCACGGAATAATGATCCTGATAGGTAAAATGCTGGTATTGCCGCACCATGCCCAGGTAATTGTTTTTCAATACTACGATTTTCACCGGAATATCGTGCTGGCACATAGTAGCAAGCTCCATCATTGACATCTGGAAGGAACCGTCGCCGCAGACTGCCACCACCTGTCTGTCCGGAACCGCCACCTTTACACCCAGTGCAGCCGGAATGGAATAGCCCATGGTCCCCATGCCGCCTGTGGTGAAAAATTTTCCTTTCCGAACCTTTACGTAGCCGCAGGACCAAATCTGGTTCTGTCCCACGTCCGCCACATATACGGCGTCCTCACGCATCTTTTCCGTAAGCTGCATAATAAATGCCGCAGGGTCTACATAGGCAGGATTGGGCTTGCGCTTTGTGGCCATTGCCTTCCTGTAACCGTTCAGAGTACTCAGCCACTCTTCGCAGTGGCAGGTAAATTCTTCCTTTTCCAAATCTTCAAATATATGCTTTGCGTCCCCTACCAGCGGAATGGTAGGCCCTGCATTCTTACCGATTTCCGCCGGATCCACATCGATATGTACGAGCACTTTATTCCGTGTAATCATATCCGGTTGATTGACAGCACGGTCAGCCACCCTCGCCCCCACCATTATCAGCAGATCCGACTCGTTGATTGCCCGGTTGGCATAGGCCTTGCCGTTATTTCCCACCATTCTGAAATATAAGGGATGGTCTGTGGGCATGACGCCGATGCCCATCATGGTAGATACCACGGGAATCCCGTGTTTTTCCGCAAATCTGCGCAGGTTGTCCTCCGCTTTGCTCAAAAGCACGCCGCCTCCCGCACAGATAATGGGGCGTTTTGCCTTCTCCAGTTCTTTTACCACCTTTTTAATCTGTACCGCATTCCCTTTGACGGTGGGCTTGTAAGTGCGCATGGAGACTGTCTCTGGATATTTAAATTTGCTGACAGACGCATTCTGGATATCTATGGGCACATCGATCAGCACCGGGCCGCGCCTGCCGGTATTGGCAATGTGGAAAGCCTCCTTGAACACCCTGGGAATGTCATTCACATTTTTAACCAGGTAGCTGTATTTCACAAAAGATTCTACCGCACCGGTGATATCCGCCTCCTGAAACACATCGCTTCCCAAAAGCTCGCTGTTTACCTGTCCGGTAATGCAAATCAAAGGAATGCTGTCTGCAAATGCCGTGGCAATGCCCGTAATGACATTTGTGGCTCCGGGACCTGAAGTGACTGCACATACGCCGGGCCGGCCGGTAATCCGTGATACGCCGCTTGCGGCATGGGCCGCGTTCTGTTCCGTGCGGATCAGGATGGTACGAATATCCGACTCCAGGATACTGTTGTAAAACGGACAAATGGCTACGCCGGGATATCCGAATACCGTTGTGACTCCTTCTGCTTCCAGACATTTGATAATGGCATCTGCACCTGTCATAATTTGTTCCTCCTATTTTAAGTTCCGCATTCGCCCGCCCCATACCCAATACCAGCAGAGAATTTCCGGCCACTAAGTTCCTGTGTCCGTCAATCCTCTGGGGTACCGGGCGGGACTCATGCTGTTTTTAAGTTCCGCATTCGCACTTGTTGTTTTTTAAGTTCCGCATTCACCCAAATTGGAATTCATTCTTTTTGGGCCAGTCTCCGGGCCAGTTTCACTGCCTCCGCCGCATCGGCAGAATAGCCGTCAGCCCCTATTTCATCCGCATAATCCTGTGTGATAACTGCGCCGCCAATCATAATCTTTGCATGGACATTTTCTGATTTCGCATAATCAATGACCTCCTTCATGCGGCGCATGGTGGTCGTCATCAGGGCAGAGAGGGCAATAATCTGTGCATTGTTCTCTTTTGCGGCCTGAATGATGGTCTCTTTTGCCACATCCTTTCCCAGATCAATGACCCGGAAACCATAATTCTTCAGCATCAGCGCCACCAGGTTTTTCCCAATATCATGGATATCCCCCTCCACCGTTGCAATCACCACCGCAGGCATGTCCGAAGCGCCCATGTTCTGCTGCAGCAGCGGTTCCAACACTTCTATCGAATTCTTCATGGCTTCGGCGCTGGAAATCAGCTGGGGCAGAAAATATTTACCTGTGTCAAACAATTCTCCCACCTGATTGATGGCAGGAAGCAGAATTTCATTCAGCAGCGCGGAAGGTTCCTCTCCCTGCTTTAAAGCTTCCCTTGTCTGGGCAGCAATTCCGCTGCGGTTGCCTTTCAGGACAGAATTCCGCAGCATTGCCCTGCAAGGGCTTTTTTCCGCGCAGGCTTCCGCACCACCGCGGGCTTTCCCGGCAAGGGGATCACTTTTCTTTTCTCCTACAGGCGCTTCCCGGACCGCCGCCTGCGACAGTTTTCTCTTCAGGTCTGCCTCTTTCTTTTCTCTTTTCTCCGCTGCAATCGCTGTATATTCAATAAAACGGATATCCGCGTCCGCTTTGGCCAGGAGCAGATCCGTCGCCAGCGCACAGCCTGTCAGCAGTTCCTGGGAAGGATTTGCAATGGCCATGGTCAGGCCTTCCCTGATGGCCAGTGTGAGAAAGGCCGTATTGACGAAATTCCGCTCCGGCATGCCGAAGGAAATATTGGACAGCCCGCAGATTGTGGCAAGTCCCTTTTCCCGGCAGTAGCGGATAGTCTCCAGTGTCTCAAGTGCGGCTTTGCGGTTCGCCCCCACTGTGGAAACCAGGCCGTCCACAATGACATCCTCCCTGGTAAGTCCCAGCGAATAAGCCCGCTCCAGCACCTTCTCAATAATCAGTTTCTTTTCTTCTATATTTTCCGGCAATCCCTTGTCGGAAAGCGGTAACAAAATAAACATTGCACCGTATTTTTTTACAAGTGGCAACAGCTTCTCATATTTTTCCGTCTCCAGAGATACGGAATTGACCAGTGCTCTGCCGGGATACCGCCGCAGGGCCGCCTCCAGAACGTCTACATGGCTGGAGTCCAGAGACAGCGGCAGATTTGTCACTCCGCTTATCTCCTCAATGGCACGCCGCATGGCCGTATTCTCGTCGATGCCGCTCATCCCCATGTTCACATCCAGAACCAAAGCTCCGTCGTGTTCCTGCTCTTCCGCAAACTGCAGCACTTTATCAAAATTCCCTTCCCGCAGCTGTGCCTGCAGAAGCTTTTTCCCCGTAGGGTTAATCCGCTCTCCCACAATAAGAAAGCTGTCATCCAGTTTGAATTCCACCATTCTTCGCTCGGAGGCAAGCTGCCGACGGCCTTCCTCTCTGCGCTGTATAACAGGCACCCTGCCTTTTCCGAAGACATTGCGGATCTGCCTGATATATTCCGGCGTGGTTCCGCAGCAGCCGCCAAGTACGGAAGCCCCTGCCTCCACCAAAACCCTCATCTCCTCCGCAAATTCCGCTGCGCCCATATTATAACGGCTGTTACCGTTCTCGTCCTGAAAAGGAAGCCCTGCATTGGGCTTTGCAATAATCGGGACGTCACGTGTACAAGCCGCCATATCCGCCACGATCTGTCTCATATGCGCAGGCCCGGTGGAGCAGTTAACGCCGATAGCGGCAGCGCCAAGGCTCTCCAGAACCACGGCGGCAGTCTTCGCATCCGTACCGTAAAGCGTCCGTCCGTCAGCCTCAAAAGTCATCGTCACCATGACGGGCAAATCACAGCTTTCCTTTGCGGCAATCAAAGCCGCCCTGCTTTCCGCCAGGCTCATCATGGTCTCCACTGCCAGCAGGTCAACCCCGGCCTCCGCCAGCAGCACGATCTGTTCCCTGTATATATCGATTAACTCCTCCAGATCCATTTTCCCCATGGGCTTAAGCTGTTCGCCTGTCATCGTCAGGTCACCGGCAACGTACACCGGATGGTCCGCCCTGGATGCCGCCTCTCTGGAAATGGCTACAAGTTCCTTTATCATGGACGGCATGGAGTCCTCCAGCCCATATTCGGCAAGCTTTACCCTGTTGGCCGTAAAGGTAGGCGCATACAGGATATCCGTCCCGGCAGCTGCGTATTCCGTCTGGAGCTTCAGTATAACCTCCCGATGCTCCAGAATCCACCGTTCCGGACAGACTCCCGAAGGCATTCCTGCCCGGAACAGATTGGAGCCGGTAGCCCCGTCAAGGTATAAGTATGATTTCGCAATTTTGTCAAATGCTTCCTTTGTCATGAATGAATATCCGTGCCTTTCCGTAATTCCCGTGCTGTGAATGCTGTTCTGTCCATCAGCAAAAGGATTATCTGATACCATGTACAATCATCTGAAAAACTTAATCTCTATAATACCACATATCTGTTTTAGTCGTAAAGGGGCGGATTTATCCTTTTTTTTCATAAAAACGGTTGCGAAAATGCTCAGTTTGTGGTAGATTTTAATAGTATTTTCTTATGAAACATTTCAGAAGGAGGTTATGGCAGTTGAAAATGAAAGTCCGAATTATGATAGCAGTTTTTTTCACAGGCATTTTATTGTCTGCCTGCGGCGAAGATACTGCGTTAACCCAATTTCGAAAAAGCATGGATGACTTTTGTACCAGGATTTCCGAGATTGATACCTCCATCAACAGTATTGATGCGGAAGCAGAAAACGCTTCCGAAGAGCTTCTTACATACCTGGACGATCTGGACATCGTTTTCCGCTCCTTTGCGAAGCTTGACTTTCCGGAAGAATTTGATTATCTGGAGGAGCTGGCAGACGAATCCAGCGAATACATGACGGAAGCCGTTCAGAGTTATCATGACGCGTTCGACAACAATTCGTATAATGAAAGCACTGCCGAATATGCCAGGCAAAATTATTCCAGGGCCTACAAAAGGGTCCAGATTATTATCTCCTTCCTGCATGGAGAGGAGCCTCAGGATCCGGATCTGACAATTGAATATGGAACGGACTGACCCTCTTTGCCGTTCTTCCTGACAATGTAAGAAAGTCTTTTCATGAAAAAAGCCGTCGCCTTTGTGTGACAGCTTTTTCCTTTTTCCGTTATTTTAATAATTTTATGCACCCAAGCAGCGGAACTTCATTATCCTGTTCTTTCACCGCATATAGGATCCCCATGATCCAAAACACAATTACCGCTAACTGTACCAGTGCTGCCACCCATCCGATCAGGGGAATCCGCATCAGCATTGCCAGTATAATCAATGCAAGATTCACTACCAGCGCCTGATTTAAATGAAATTTGGAGTCTTCCCGCTCCCCTGCCACATAAGCCACCAGCCAGCCTAAAATGGTAATATAAGCTACGATATCCGTTGTCTTCTTGTCCATATCATTCTCCCGTTTTCTAAAAAACCTGCAGCACATTGATCACATTGTAATTCCGAACAAAAGCCTCAGCACATTTTTTATCAGGAAATTACCTGAAATCACTCCCACAGCACCATATATATACCAGTTGTGATAGCGCCAGCCCCTTATCCGTCGAAATCCGATCCTGTTCAGGCCCTGTGTCACCATAAAACCACCCCCGACCACGGACCCATAGGGCACCAGCGGATGATACCACAATGCCTGGAGGAACCTGCCCTGAAGCATTGCCCGAAATGCCCTTGTTCCGCCGCATCCCGGGCAGTAAATTTTCATATACTCCGAAAAAAAGCAAGGGATCTCCGGAAGAAACCCTCGAAGCAGATAACGATACAAAAGCCAGCCCCCGCATCCTGCCGCCAGAAGAACTATCCCGATTCGGAACAGTTCCGTCTCCAGCTCCGCTTCTCCCTTGTGCCTCTGTTCCCGGGTTTTTTTGAAAAAGTGCCCTGCCAATGCGCCTTTTCTCCCCATCCGAATGCGCCTGCCCTACATTCCCTGCAGGATCATATCCAGATAACCAATCTCATTCAGATAAGCGATCGCCCAGATATAGTATATTAATGCGGCAACACCCAGGACAATGCCGATGATGGAACATACAAGCCCTGCTGTCCCGACGCCTGATTTCGACCTGTTATTCCCTATAATTGCGCAGATCAAACCTATAATGCCGAAGATAATACCGGGTATTCCGTAACAGCAGCTGGTACAGATTGCCAGAATACCGCAGACCAGGCCGGCTATCTGAAGCCCGTTAGTCCTCTTGCCCCCCCTGTCATCCGGCGGTGCCTGGTAGGAGGCATTTGCCGTGTAATCCTGATAATTACTGTACTGACCATTGTTTTGCCCGTATTGATTGTTGTTGTTGTCCATTTCCTTCTCCTTTTTATAAAATATATGACGGTTTATGTAACAGATAGATTTATTATACAACAAAAATGAGAATAATTCCAGAATAAAATATATCATCTGGCCAGTTCATAGTAAAGCCCTTTTTTCGCCATCAGCTCCTCATGTGTTCCCTCCTCCGCGATTCCCTGGTTGCCGATATAAAGGATACGGTCCGCATTCCGGATGGTGGACAGGCGGTGGGCGACAATAAAAGCTGTCTTGCCCTTCAGAAGGACTTCCAGGGCCTCCTGTATCAACAGTTCCGTCTCCGTGTCAATGGCACTGGTGGCCTCATCCAGAATCACAATGGAAGGATTTTTCAGAACAATCCTGGCAAAACTGATAAGCTGGCGCTCACCGGCGGACAGCCCGCTGCCCCGTTCCTCCAGCACATGTCCATATCCGCCGTTCAGCCGTTTTATAAATTTGTCCGCAAAAATCGTCCCGGCGGCTTCCATACACTCCTCATCGGTGGCATCCCATCTGCCGTAGCGGATATTGTCCATGACGGTCCCCTTGAAAATAAACGGCTCCTGCATCAGTACGCCCACCTCGGAACGCAGGGAGTACAGGCTGACATCCCGCACATCCACATCGTCTATGCTGACACTGCCCTGTCTGACATCATAAAAACGGGTCAGCATGCTGATTATCGTTGTCTTTCCGGCGCCGGTAGGTCCTACCAGTGCAATGGTCTCTCCGGGTTTTACATGCAGTGTGAAATGCCTCAGTATATCAGTATTCTCTTCATAACAAAAGGTAACGTCCTGAAAATCCACCTTCCCTCTTACATTTTTCAAAACCACACAATTTTCCTTATCCTGAATCTCGGCCGGATAGTCGATGGTGTCAAAGACCTGTTCCAGATTGGAACTCACCTGTGCCAGTTCCTGGATAATGGTGGACAGCTGGGCCAGCGGATCCTGGAAGGCGCCCATATAGCTGGTAAACGTAATCACCACCCCGGCGGTAATTCCCACGTCACCGCCCAGAATCAATGCCAGGGCAGCACCGAAGATACACAGTGTCCCGGCATTCCAGAACAGCTGCACTACAGGCCCGTTCAGCCGGGACCGCTTTACAATATCCCACCACATATTCACGCTTTCCTCATGAATCTGACGATAAATATCCCTGTTGATTTCGATTCGGTTATAATTCTTGACAATCTGCTCACCCATGATGGATTCCACCAGAAAAGCCGTCCGATTGGAATTCTTCGCACGGTGAGCCGCATACATTTTCCGCAGCCGGGAACGGAGACTGAAAATAATCACCATCATGGGCACCACAGAAGCGAATACAATCAGCGTCAGCATGGGGCTTAAAGAAAGCATAAATACCGTCACCACCACCAGCTTGACGACATAGATCGCAAACATCATCACATAGTTTGAAAAAAAGTCCGCCAACCCGTTGATATATTCTGTCACCCGCACAACAATCTTGCCATCGGGCCGATTGTCAAAATAATCAAAAGAAAGCTGCTGCAGCCGCTCAAAAATATCCGCACGTATCCTTGTAATGATACTTAAGCCCATTTTTCCCATACTCCTGGCCTGTACGAAAGAAGAAAAAGCAGGTAGGGCAGCATTTCAAACAATCCGGCGGCCAGCAGCGCCAAGCTGCCGACCGTTAATGCCAACCTGCGGTAATCCTGGTTTACTACCACTTCGTCCACCACTAATTTAAGCAGGCGGGGCGGAAGCAGCGAAACCACTGCGGCCACCAGCATCATGCTGCTGACCAGGATGAGAAGCCGCTTATAAGGCAGGATGTATGTAAGCGTCCTGCGCAGCTGCTTCAGGTCAATCTTTTTCTCTATTTTTTCGTCTTCAAAATAAGTATTGCGTTTCGCCATTTTTTGTCCATCCTCTGTCACAGCCAGGGCCAGTACCGGCCCGTGGCCCCGGACTCATCCGGGAAATGCCTGTTCCGAATAAACCTCATCTGCCGCCTGCTCCTGCTGCACCCGGTAGATATGGGCAAAGCTTCCCTCCAGCTCCATCAGTTCCCGAAAAGTCCCGCGCTCCGTAATGACGCCGTCCTTCATATAGAGAATTTCATCACAGTCCGCGACGGAGGAAAAGCGATGCGCCGTAATAATCAGGGTCTTCTCCGAAAAATGTTCATAGATATTCTTCAGCACCACACGTTCCGTATTGACATCCAGCGCAGACGTGGAGTCATCCAGCACAAAGACCGGGGCATTCTTTAAAAAAGCTCTGGCGATGGAAATCCGCTGTTTCTGCCCGCCGGAGATTCCCAGCCCCCGTTCTCCCACAATCGTCTTATACCGCTCGGGAAGCGCGTCGATAAAACGGGCGGCCTCTGCGTTTGCGGCTGCCCTTGTCACCATGCGCTCATCGATATCCTCCCGGCTGAAAGCAATATTGGATTCTATGGTATTGGAGAACAGAAACACATCCTGAAACACATAGGAATACATCTTCCGTAAATTATCCAGGCTGAATTCTTTGATATCATGACCGCTTATGGTAATCTGCCCCTCCGTAATATCACAGAGCCGCACCAGCGCCTTCAGCAGCACGCTCTTTCCGGAACCGGTCTCTCCTACAATCCCCAGCTTCTTCCCGTAGGGAACATGAATATTGATATGCTTTAAAATCTCCTGCCCGTCCATCTCCAGGGAAACATCCTTCAGCTCAATATCCGGCGTATCACAGCGAAGCTCTGCCGCCTTATCTTCCGGCACCCTGCTCTCCTTTTCCATAAAGCGCTTCAGCGCCACCCCTGCTATGGCCTGCTGCTGCATATTAAAAATATGGTTGTTTACACCGGTAATATTATTCATAAGCCGCATCACATATGTTGAGGAGGACAGTATGTACCCCACTGTCAGCCGCCCCTGCATAACCAGAAGCGCGCCGATTACGATAGTGCTGATGTATGCAATCTGGCGGATCGCCTGAAATGTCAGGTCAAACCTGGAAGAAAGCCAAATCTGCTTCATCCGCGCATTCAGGAAATTCGTATTTACGGTACGAAACTTCTCCTTCTCCAGTTCTTCGTTGTGAAAGGAACGCACAATGCGGACTGCCGCAATGTTTTCCTGGACGGTCAGATTCATCTCGGCGCTTTTCCGGCGGATTACACTGAAGTTTTCCCGGGCTTTGCGCTTGAAATCGAGTACTGTCTTCATCAGAAATGGCATCAGAAGCAGCGGAATAATCAAAAAAGAAAGGTCAATTCCCGCAATCAGCACCAGCGTCGTCACCAACATGAAAATCGCGTCCCCCACATAAGGAATCCTGTGGCAGAACAACTCTTTGAACATAATAGTGTCGCTGTTTAAAATCTGCAGCAGTTCGCCGGAATTATACTCGGCTATGGTGGCAGAATCCAGTTCCATAAGCTTTTCATAGGTCATATACCGCAAATCTGTCTCCAGCCTCAAGCCAACCCATTCCTGCATCAGGTCCCGGATATAGATCAGTATAATCCGCAGCAGCATCAATGTCCCGAACGCCGCGGCAACGGCCAGGAACAGCTGCATGGTATGGGGCTGTCCGAAACGGCCCGTGAGAAGGAAATGAAAGATACCTCCGCTGTCTTCCTTCACATCCCCCTCCCGGATCACAAAATCAATCAGGAGTCCGGACAGAAGCGGCAGCAGAAGCTCCGCAAAGATGCCAAGAAAGCTTAAGATTTCCGCCAAAACCGCCACCGGCATATTCTTTTTGAAATAATGATAGCCAAATCTCAGTGTCTCCATAATTCTGCTTTTACTCCTTCTCCTTTTGCTCTCTGCTTTCTCGAAACCGGTACCGGGCAGCTTCTTCGAATCCGCTTTACAGATTTTTTATCGGAATCGTTTTAGAGATATAAAAGCCTCCCCCGGATTCTTCCAGGGAAGGCCTGATACTTTACAATATACTACTAGAACTTACCTTCCTTGGCAGCTTCCTCGATGGAAACGGCCACAGCCACGGTAGCGCCCACCATGGGGTTGTTGCCCATGCCGATGAGGCCCATCATCTCCACATGTGCAGGAACAGAGGAAGAACCTGCAAACTGCGCGTCGGAATGCATACGTCCCAGGGTATCGGTGAAGCCGTAGGAAGCAGGGCCTGCAGCCATGTTATCCGGATGCAGGGTACGTCCTGTGCCGCCGCCGGAAGCAACGGAGAAATACTTTTTGCCTGCCTCGGTGCGCTCCTTCTTATATGTACCTGCAACGGGATGCTGGAATCTGGTGGGATTGGTGGAGTTACCGGTGATGGATACGTCCACGTTCTCCTTCCACATGATGGCAACGCCCTCGGGAACGCTGTTGGATCCGTAGCAGTTTACCTTGGATCGAAGTCCCTCTGAGTAAGCAATCCTCTCGATTTCCTTCACTTCGTTGGTGTAAGGATCATATTCTGTCTCAACAAATGTAAAACCATTGATACGGGAGATGATCTTTGCAGCATCTTTTCCAAGACCGTTCAGGATAACGCGCAGAGGTTTCTGGCGGACCTTATTTGCCTTCTCGGCGATGCCGATAGCACCTTCCGCAGCGGCGAAGGACTCATGCCCTGCCAGGAAGCAGAAGCAGTCGGTCTCTTCTTCCAGAAGCATCTTGCCCAGGTTGCCGTGGCCAAGGCCTACCTTACGGGTATCGGCAACGGATCCGGGAATACAGAATGCCTGAAGGCCCTCTCCGATGGCAGCCGCTGCATCTGCAGCCTTGCGGCACCCCTTTTTGATGGCAATAGCGGCGCCTACGGTATAAGCCCAGCATGCGTTCTCAAAGCAGATGGGCTGGATCTTCTTCACCTGCTCGTATACGTCAAGCCCTGCGTCTTTGGTAATCTTCTCAGCTTCTTCGATAGAAGAAATACCATAGCCCTTCAGAACTTCCGTGATTTTATCAATACGTCTTTCATATGATTCAAATAAAGCCATTTCTTCCTGTCCTCCTTCTATATTCTGGAAACTTCTCAATTGGAATTTGCTGTTTGGGAAGCAGTATGCAGCTGCCTCGCAATCATGCTTTATTCTTTTCTGGGATCGATAACCTTCACGGCATCCGCAACACGGCCGTACTGGCCCTTTGCCTTCTCATATGCAGTGTTGGGGTCATCACCCTTCTTGATGAAATCGGTCATCTTTCCGAGGCTGACAAACTCATAACCGATGATCTGGTCATCCTTGTCCAAGGCGATGCCGGTTACATATCCTTCCGCCATTTCCAGATAACGGGGACCCTTCTTCAAAGTACCGTACATGGTACCAACCTGGCTCCTGAGGCCCTTGCCCAGATCTTCGAGACCTGCGCCGATGGGAAGCCCTTCCTCGGAGAATGCGCTCTGGGTACGGCCGTAAACGATCTGCAGGAACAGCTCTCTCATGGCGGTGTTGATGGCATCGCACACAAGGTCGGTATTCAGCGCTTCCATGACAGTCAGGCCGGGAAGAATCTCAGACGCCATAGCTGCGGAATGGGTCATGCCGGAGCAACCGATGGTCTCCACCAGCGCTTCCTGGATGATGCCCTCCTTCACGTTCAGTGTCAGCTTACATGCACCCTGCTGAGGAGCACACCAGCCTACACCATGTGTCAGACCGGAAATATCTTCCACCTTCTTCGCCTGTACCCATTTTGCTTCTTCAGGGATAGGCGCACAGCCATGATGCACACCCTGAGCGACTGTGCACATTTCTTCAACTTCCTTTGAATAAATCATGTGAAATCTCCTTTCGATTATGTAAGTTATTATTCATCACAACAAAAAGCCCGCAGATGCGTACTTTCCATTGCATATCAATTGGAAAATTGACATATAATAAGCTCTTTTTTCATTTTCTCATACTTACGGGAAAAAATCTAGTATTTTTTGTAAAAAAATATCTTTCCCGCCCCCAATATCCCTCTTATCCTTCCCTTTTGGCGATGATCTCCGTGGCCTTCTTATAGATGCTTCCGGCAGGTATCACGCCTCTGACCATGGATGTGGGATAGATGTTCGTATTTCTGCCGATGACGGTCCCGGGATTGAGGACGCTGTTGCAGCCAACCTCCACATGGTCTCCCAGCATGGCACCCATCTTCTTCAGGCCTGTCTCGACCAAGATGCCCTCTCCCTTTACTGTCACCAGGGTCTTGTCGCTCTTTACGTTGGAAGTGATGGATCCTGCCCCCATGTGGGATCGAAATCCCAGGATGCTGTCCCCCACATAATTATAATGAGGCACCTGCACCTGATTAAACAGAATTACATTTTTCAGTTCTGTTGAATTGCCTACAACCGCTCCCTTTCCCACAATGGCATTCCCTCTCACAAATGCACAGTGACGGATTTCCGCATCTTCATCCACGATAAGCGGTCCGTTCAGGCAGGCCGTGGGAGCCACTTTTGCGCTCTTTGCAATCCAAATATGCGCTTCCCTTTCTTCATAGATCTCTTTCGGAAGGCTTTCTCCCAGGCTGATAATAAAATCATGGATTTTCGGAAGCGCTTCCCATGGATAGGTCAGCTCCGCCAAAAGCCCGGCAGCGATTGTCTCCTTTAAATCATATAAATCAGATATGGTAATTTCAGTGTTCAACTTTAAACCAATCCTCCCTTGCTCAATATATGCCGCAGGCAACGGCTAAAAGCCGCCGCGAATACCTGCTTAGCCCGCTTTATTTGTCCTCTGCCCGCTGCCGTGCCTGTCTCCTTCCGGAGGAGGCTTCGGCAGCCTGATAGTTTGCTGAAGCAGCCTGGAACTGTGCGTACAGCGCGTTCTGGTTGCGCAGCTGCTTCACATACTGGGTCCTGCGTCCCACAAAACCGTTCAGCTTGTCCATATATTCCTTTGAGGTGATATTGCCGTCCGCTACCAGGGTGAGTCCTTTCTCCCAGCTGGCCGTCAGGGCCGGGTCCAGGAGTGCTTTAATAGAACTGCCTACCACATCGTAAATCATTTCCCCCATCAGGGTCGGCGTCAGCACCTGAGTTTTCTTATTCAGGGCCAGATATTCGATATTTACCAGTTTTTTCAGGATTTCCGCCCTGGTGGCGCTGGTGCCGATGCCGCTTCCCTTAATCTGAGCCCGCAGCTCATCATCTTCAATAAATTGCCCTGCATTCTCCATGGTAAGGATGATACTTCCCGAAGTATAGCGCTTGGGCGGCGAGGTTTCCCCCTCTTTGATCTCGTAGGAACCGACTGCCAGCACGGTCCCTTTTTTCAGGGAGTCCAGAAGCTTCAGAAAGGCATCGTCCCCCTTTATTTCGGTCTCTTCCCCGTCCTGTGTGGTCTTGTCACCCGTTTTGGAAGCGCTTTCATCGGCTGGTTCTCCCGC
>CAIGRU010001199.1_pt1 | contig 14798 bp, 14 predicted proteins | sample 7351341 | NCBI WGS metagenome assembly CAIGRU01
AAGGGCCTGCGAAAAAAATGGAGATATTTTCGCAGGCCCTTGCTTTTCTTATAAGCTGTGGTTCATCCATAGCATCAGATATTGATCCCCGCATACCGCCCTTTTAAAAGCGCCACCAGCTCTGCGTATTTTTCCCGGCTGAGCAGGATCTCCCCCTCATACTCCTTGAAGCGGATCGCATAATTTTTCGCCTCATTGTCCGCCCGGACCGCCGCCACCTGGGATAGATTGACGATGAAAGATTGATAACAGCGATAGAATCCGCAGCCCTCCAGCATTTCCTCCAGCTGGTTCATAGTGTACCCCAGCAGCGCGATCTCCTGGCCATCTATAGTGACGATGCGGTTTTTCCGGTTACTGCGCTCAATGAAAAGAATATCACTGATGCGGGTAAGCTGATAGCCGCTGCGGGTCTTGATCATGATGCTGCGGTTGGATATCTCCCGCTTGGCTTGCTGAAGGTCGAAAATGTACCGCAGGCGGTTGACCAGCGATTGAAGCGCCAGCGGATCAAAGGGCGTCAGCAGATACCCGGCGCACTGGCAGCGGAAAGCGTTGAAGGCCCACTCCTCCGAGTTGGAATAGACCACCACCTGGATATGGGGATGGCTCTGTCCCAGAACGGCGGACAAATACTCCCCGACTCCTGTGATACGGGGGTCCGCTGGCTGGTGGTTGGCAAATATAATATCCACCTCATTGGACTGCACATATTCAATGGCCTCCGTCGAGGTCTGCGCCGTTCCGACCACCCGAAAGCACTGGAAAGCGTGCAGCATGACGACCAATTCCTCGCGCAGCTGCTGATCGCTGTCCACCAGCAGTACTTTCATCTCCATCATCGTTTTCTACCCCGCTTTTATTCCGTCTGTCCTACAGCCTTGAACGCCTGCTCCAGCGCCTTGGCGTCCCCCTCGTAGAGGTCCAACCACAGCGCAAAGGGACCGTTGTGAACGCAGCTGGTAATGTGTCCGGAGCCATAGAGGTTGATAATCCCATCTGCCTTCAGACTCTTGTAGGAGGTTTCCTCCATGCTGCCCTCCTTCAGGTTGTCCAGATCCCACCAATAAAATTCCGCGCCACTGACCTGGCGTGCCTCGGTGCAAAGGCCGTCGCTGGACATGGAAATTGCAGTGGATGGGTCATCAATCAGCCCCTGGGCGGCGATTTCAGCGATGAGTTCCTCTATCGTCATGTTCCAAATGGGGGCATCCGCGTCCTCACCCTCGCCAATCAGCGCTGTAGGCGGAACAAACTCCGGCGACGAGGCCACATAAGCCAGCACACCTGCAAAGCCCAGCGCCAGCAGGATGGAAAAAAGGATCGTAAAGCGCTTCATCTTCCGGCCTCCTCTCCCGCCAGGCCGCACCCCTGAAGTTCCAGGTATGCGCGGTATGTGGAGCTGGTTTTCAGCAGCTCCTCGTGGGTTCCCGCAGCCTCCAGGGACCCGCTGTTGAGAACGATGATGTGATCTGCCTCCATAACTGTGCGCATATCGTGGGCCACCACCACGATGGTCCGTCCCTTCATGTGCTCCCGGATGGTGCGGTAGATGGTCATATCACTCTTGTGGTCCAGGCTGGCCCCGGCCTCATCCATGAGCAGATAGTCCGGATCGGACAGCAGTGTCCGGGCAATGGCCACCCGCTGGCGCTGTCCGCCGGAGAGCAGAGCCCCGCCCATGCCCACATCGGAGCCATACTCCTGGGGCAGCTGGCGGATGAACCCGTCCGCATCCGCCAGCTTTGCGGCCTGGACTACAGCCTCGTCCGATACCTCGCCGGTCTCGCCGTAGGCTATGTTATCACGGACGGTACCGGAAAACAAGGGGTTGTGCTGGAGGACACAGCCGAACCGCCGGCGCAGCTGGGCCAGCTTCACCTCGTCCACGGCGGACTTCCCCAGCCATATCCGTCCGCTGTCCGGTGGGTAAATCCCTTGAAGCAGCTTGAGCAGAGTGGACTTGCCGGAGCCATTGTTGCCGATGATGGCGGTGGTCTTTCCGGCGGGAATGGTGAGGCTCAGGTCGTGGAGTACCGGCTGCTGGGGGACATAGCCGAAGCTCACCCGGTCTAGCACGATGTCCCGCTCCGGCAGGTTCCCTGGCAGATCGTACCCGGCATTCGGGTCCTCTTCCGGACCGTCCAGAAGGACGCCCACGTACTGCATAGCACCCTGTGTACCCTTGAGGGTCTGGTAATGGGTCAGGACCTCCGCCTGGTACTGGTCCACCCGGTCCTTGTAGGTGCTGAAATCGTTGATGCCAGTGTCCGGCATCCGGCCCTTGCGGATCATGTCGGACCCAAACAGGGCAATGGCGACTTTTCCGATGGAGGTGTACAGCGTATTGGAAAACACCTGTAAAACCTCCATAAAGGCGTAGTAAATATCCGCCTTATACCGCTCATCAATAGCCCGCAGGCCCTCTTCTATCTCCAGGCCCTCCATAGCCTGGGCCTTGACATGCTTGGCGGCGGAGATATGCTCAGAGAAAAATTCCGTCATAGTGTTCAGGCTCTCATACCGCCGTAGCATCATGTGGTATTGCAGCTGCCCTACCAGTGCGAACACCCCAACGGCCAGGGGAACAAGCAACAGCATGTAGGCGGAGAGGACGGCGTTGAACCGGGCCATCTCCACGCAGCAGCGGATGAAGCCATAGATGGAGGCCACAGTGGAGAAGATCATGTAGATGACGCTGCTGGCCTGGGTGATGTCGTTGACCACGCCGGAGATAAGGGACGAGGGCTGGCGGCGCTCCACCTCCCGCATGGGCAGGTGGAGGATCTTGTCCCACAGCAGCTTTCTGGCCCGAAGCGTGACCTTTTGGATGCCGTACTCGCCGCAGAGGTTGCTGAGCATGGCGATCACAGCGTTGAGTACAGTCAGCAGAGAGTAGCCGATGATGACGTCGTTGTAAAGCTCGCCCTTGTTGATCTGGATGACATATTTGGAGATAGCCAGAAAAACCTCGGTATTGATGAGACTGAACACTAGGGAGCCGATAAAGAGCCACCAGGGGATGGGAAAGCGGGTATAAAACGTGATATAGGACCGGAAAGAAAACTTCTCTTTCTGCTGCGTTCTGTCTCTGCCGTTCTGCTTCATATCAGCGTCCCTCCTCTCCGTTTTCCATCATTTCCCGGCAGTAGGGATCGGAGGACAGAATGTCCTCCCGCTCCCCGGCGGCCTCCACTCTGCCGTCCCGGAGGACAATCAGGTAGTCCGCGTTGCGGATGGTCTGGGCGTCGTGGGCCACATAGACCACGGTCTTTCCTGCCATGACCTGCCGGATGCTGGCCCAGACGCCTGCCTTGCCGCCGATATCCATGGCGGCGGTGGCCTCGTCCAGCAGCAGGCAGTCCGGCTTTTTCAGCAGCGCACGGGCCACGGAAAACCGCTGCCGCTGCCCGCCGGAGAGGCTGGCTCCGCTCTCGCCCACCGGGGCATCGTAGCCCAAGGGCTGACGGCGTACATACTCCAGGATGCCCACAGCGGCGCAGACATCGTCCAATTCCTTATCCGGCGGCTTCCGATCCAGGCCGTGGAGCAGGTTGTCCCGAATCGTCCCGGCGTACATGACGCTCTCCTGGGTCACATATCCCAGGGTCCGGCGGAAGCTCGCCAGGGAGTAGTCCGAGGTATCCTTTCCTCCGATCCGGATCGCTCCTCCGTCCAGGGGGTAGAGGCGGTCGATCAGGTTCAGAAGGGTGGTCTTGCCCGAGCCGGACGGCCCCACTACGGCGGTGATCCGCCCGGCGGGAATGTCCAGGTCCAGACCCTGGAACAGCGGCTCCGCGCCAAAGGAGAAGGCCACCTTCTCAAAATGGATGCCGCCAGTGGGAGAGTCCATAGCATCTCCCGCATCCAGGTCCTCAGACCGTTCGTCCATGATCTCGCTCACCCGGTCTACCGCGCCCTGAGCGCTTTTGAAGGAGGTCCAATAGCCGCAGTAGGCGCTGAGGATATTGGTCAGCTGAACGGCAAAGCCATAATAAGCGATCCACTCCGTAAGGCTCAGCGCGCCGGAGGCGTAGAAGCCCCGGCCCACCAGAATGATGACGATGGTTTGCAGGACACTGGCAATGGCCCGGATGGGGAGTGCCATGCCAGTGACCCAGATGTTCATTCCGGCGGCGCGGTAGCTGGCCTTCATCCGCTCCCCGCCGGTACCGGCCTCTTTCGCCTCAGTACCCATGGATTTGATGAGCATGAGGTTGTTGGTCCGCTCCGCCACGGAGGCGGTCAGCTCGGCGTTGCGGCGGTTGATGAGGTCCTGCACGCCGAATTGCAGGCGGCCCAGGATAAAGCTGATGAGGATGTTCACCGGCAGCGCCGCCAGCAGGGACCACATCAGCGAACCGTCATAGCTGGAGACCTTCCGGAGGATGACAAAGCTGGAGTAGGCGGTGGTGAAGATGGGAAGGAATACCTTCATAACCAGACTGCTGATGCTGGAAATGTCAGTGGTGATACGGCTGAGCAGCTCCTTGGGGTTGTTGTTTTCATAGAACCGCAGCGGGAGGCTCACCGTCTTGCGCCAGACCATCCGCCGCAGGTTCCGGTCCATGCGGGCAGTGCAGAGGTTGTTGATGAGGCCAGAGACAGAGCTCAGGATCAGGGAGAGGACCTGATAGAACAGATAGGGCAGCACCACGGCGGTCAGGCCCACGTTCCCGGCGAAAAGGGCGGCGCTGTACTCGGTGGAACTGACTCCCACATTGGCGATGACAGCGCTGGCCGCCAGATAGCCGATGATCCACAGGTAGGGCAAATCCGCCTTGCCCAGCATGGAGAAGAAGCGGCGGAAGCTGCCGTAATTTTTTCGGAAAATTGCGTTCGTTTCCATTGATTTCTCCTTCCTCTTATGTGCTTTCAGAGAAACGCCTCTGCCCTATCCCATACAGGATAGGGTAGGGCGTCTCTATGTCCTTATTTCTGGGAAAGCGCCTGGAAGTCAGCAATGACAGCGTCCTTCTGGGCATAGTTCTCCGCAAAGACGATTGCGAAGCTGCCACTGTAGGCAGCGGTCTCCAGCACAGCCGCTCCGCCCATATAGACCACCGTACCGCCGTTCATAGCAAGATTCTGGAAACAGCTGGTGTACGCCTCAGAGGGCGTCTCGGAATCCCACCACATCAGCCACAGTCCGTCGTAATCCATGGCCTTGTCCGCAAAGGGGGCGAAGGGGATCTCCCCGCCGGTGTTGTCGGTGAGGTATCCCATGGTGGTGAGCATATCCACTGGGACGGCATCCTTGGAGATGTAGCCCTTGGCAGTGAGATAGTCCACCATCTCGTCATATGTACATGTTTTCGGATCAACGGTTTTTGAGCCGCCGCAGGCGGCAAGACCAAGCGTGAGCAGAATCGCCAGAAGGGTACAGAGGGTTCGTTTCGCGGCTTTTTTCATGAAATGAGACCTCCTTTTGTTGATAGCCGTATCATAGCATACCCGGAACAGGCGGAAAAGAGTGCATGTCGATTTTGTCCGAAAGACCGCCTGATCTGTCCGGCTTTATGTATACATATATTGGGCAATGACATCCTTCACCGCCTGGGGCTGCATGACGCCCACATGGCTGTCCACCAGCTGTCCGTCCTTGTAGAAATGGATGGTGGGTACGGCAGTGATGCCGTACTCCTCCGCGATCTCAGGATTCTCGGTGGTATTGAGCTTGACGATATTCAGAAAGGGAATTTCTGCCGCAATGTCCTCTAAAATTCTGGAGAACAGCTTGCAGGGAACGCAGGTGGCGCCATAAAAATCGGCGATCACGAAGTCCTCTCTGATCAGATCCTTGAAATTGTTCTTGTCCGCAGTTTGAATTGCCATGGTACGTCCTCCTCAATAAAATTCTCTGATGTATTTTTTCAACACCGTGTAGGTGTGTCCGGCGTATTCATTGAAAATAAAGGTTTCATAGGGATTGGCTTCCCGGGCGTTTTCCACGGAGACATGCCAAGTTTTAGCATAGTCTGCAATAAATGCCTCATAATCCGCTTCGCCGGCCTGGAAGCCATCGGTTTGAGCGTACCAGCAGCCCAGCAGATAGCGGCAAAGGCTGTCCCAGCCGTCGTATTGGAGCATGGCGACCAGCTCGTGGTAGCTCTTCACTGGAATGCGTCCGCGGAACTGCTCCGGGGTCATCTCCTCCAAAACCATACCCTCCTGACGGCACAGCGTCCGGCAGCGGTCCAGCTCCCGATTCACCACGACGGCCCAGTCCTCCTTGCAGAGGACAAACTCTGATCCAGCGATTACCTCCGCCATAAGCTGTTTCTGGGGCTCATAGAGGGCATCCTGGAAAGCGGAATCCTTCTGCTGCGCCAGCAGATAGGCTCTGTAGTCCGCCACAGTGTCCACACCCTCCAGGCCCAGCTTCTCCACCATCTCATCACTGAGTTCTGGGACCACGCGGTTCATCACGCCCGTCAGTGTGAGGGATACCCTGCCCTCCGACAGGTCCGCTTCCCTGGCCTCTCCCACTGTCATGCCAATAACCAGCGCCTCCAGCTCCTTATGGAACATACCGCTGCCAGCTACGAACCGGACTTTCTCCTTGTTGAACCTGGGACAGTCCGAGACCAGACGGCATACCACCTGATCCCCAGCGGAAGCAGTCTCTCCCGTTTCCCAGCGGACATACGGATTGGTCAGCCGCCGCAGCTCTGTCTCCAGCGCTGCCTCATCCGGCACGAAAGGCTTCAGCAGGGGCGTTATATCCACCTCCCGATAGTCCTTTATCTGCAATACTCGTGATTTCATGCTACACCACCGCCTTTTTTATATATTCTACCGCACTGTGCAGGGCCACGTTGCCCTCGCCCACCGCTTTGGCATACTGATAGGGCCGCCCGGTACAATCCCCGGCGGCAAAGCAGCCTGGAAGGTTGGTCCGCTGCTGCCGGTCTACCTGAATGTGTCCGCCCTCCGCCGCCAGTCCCGGCAGCAAAGCCGCCGGCGCCACGCAGGAGCGCAGACAGAATACGCCGTCTGCATCCACCGTCTCCCCATTGCAGACGATGCCGGAAGCCCGGCTCTCCCCCAGGATTTCCATAGGATAGCCCACTGTGTGCCGCACATTGTCCCGGCGGATGCCGCAATCCTTATAGCTGGTACAGAGAAATACCTCCGAAGCCAGGTCCGCCAGGAATTCGATCTCCTCCTCCAGAGAAGAGTCTGTGCAGACCACCGCGATCCGTTTGCCCCGGTACAGTCCCCCGTCGCAGGTGGCGCAATAGCTGACGCCTCTGCCCAGCAGACGGCTCTCACCGGGGATTTCCCGGCAGCTGGATACGCCGGTGGCGAGGATGACGGCTTTGGCATCGTACATTTTTTCGTTGACCACGGAGGTATAATATCCGCCCATGTCGTAAACGGCGTTCACCCGTTCCTCCAGAATAGAAATGCCCAGACTGCCGGTCTGACGCAGGAAGGCATCGCGCATCTCTGTGCCGGTGATCGATGGAAGTCCCGGGTAATTTATGACACGTTCGGCTTTCGTGATTTTAGGACTCAACGCTCTGGAACCGAACCAGAGGAAGTCCAAGTTCCGCGCCTTCGCACTCAGCGCGGCGGAAACGCCGGCAGGTCCGCTGCCGATAATGAGCAGATCGTACATTCGCTGCATCCCTCCTGGTGTTTTTCTGCCTTAACAATACAGGTTTTCCGGGCAAAATCAATATCAGCTGCCGATTCTGCCCTGAAAATGGTTTATTCTGTACCAATGGCGTATACCCGTCACCGCTTCTGTTTTGGGGGAAGCCAGAGACAATTCCGGACCGGCTGACACCGGCAGACCATGGGCAGGACAATTTAGCCCGGAATTAGACAGAATAAGCACACCTGCTTGCGCCAGCGCAGAAAATATTTATAATAGTGGGCATCTAAACAGAAAAAAGAAATTTCTCATATGAGGGGAGGCCCATTATGGAAAAGAATGATATCCTTTCAGGCTTTATCGTTCTCGACCGTCAAAGTGTAGATGAGCTGGATGCGGTCCTCTGGCAGATGGAACACCAGAAGTCCGGGGCCCGGCTGGTCTGGCTGGAGCGGGCGGAGGAAAATAAAACCTTCGGCATCGCTTTCCAAACCCAGCCTTGGGACGACACAGGCATATTTCATATCTTGGAACACTCGGTCCTGTGCGGCTCAGAACGTTACCCGGTAAAGGAGCCTTTTGTGGAGCTGATGAAAAGCTCTCTCAATACGTTCCTGAACGCCATGACATTCCCAGATAGGACCTTTTATCCGGTATCCAGCCGGAATGACCAGGATTTTGTCAATCTCCTGCGGGTCTATATGGACGCAGTGCTGCACCCGCTGCTCCACTCCAAGCCGGAAATTTTCGGCCAGGAGGGCTGGCATTATGAACTGGAGGAGGACGGCACCCCCTTCTGCAAGGGCGTGGTGTTCAATGAGATGAAGGGGGCCTTTGCATCGCCGGACGCTCTCCTGGAGCGCGAGATGACCCGCCGTCTGTTCCCGGATACCTGCTACCGATTTGTCTCCGGCGGCGACCCGGAGCATATCCCGGAGCTGACCTATGAGGCGTTCACCGCCGCCCACAGCCGTCTCTACCACCCCTCCAATTCCTACATATTCCTGGATGGCCGTTTGAACATTGGGGAAATTCTCGCAATCCTTGACAGCGAATATCTCTCCGGCTATCAGCGCCGCCCCGCGCCGGGGGCAATTCCGCTGCAAAAGCCTGTAGATGGCGGCTTGTCTATTGTCCGCTATGAGCTGTCCCATCAGGAAGCCCTGGAGGGCCGCGCCAGACTGGCGGACGGATTTGTGGCCTGTACCTGCCGGGACCGGGAGGTGCTGACGGCGCTGCAGGCGCTGTCGGACGCGCTCTGCGGAGACAACCAGGCTCCGCTGAAGCGGCGGCTCCTGGAAGGCAGACTGGCGCGGGATGTCCGGCTGGAGCTTCACGATGGCATCCAGCAGCCATGGGTCACGCTGGAGGCGCGGGATATAGATGAGGGCAGGATGGACGAGGTGTCTGCCGCCATCCAAGAAGAATTGAAACGGCTGGTTCGGGAGGGGTTGGATCACCGGCGTATCCTCGCCACACTGGACAAGCTGGAGTTTGAGGCCCGGCAGCGTGATTACGGGCAGACGCCACAGGGGCTTGTGCTGGGTTTTCAGGTGCTGGAGAGCTGGCTCTACGGCGGAGATCCGGCAGCAAATCTCAGCGTAGGGACGCTTTTTGGCGATCTGCGCCAAAAGTGCGGAGATGGATATTTTGAAAAGCTGATGGAGCGTATTCTGCTGAAAAATCCCCACCATTGCCGGGTGCTGATGTGTCCCTCTCACACAGCCGGTCAGGAGCGTCAGGCCCGGGAGACAGCCCGCCTCAGCGCGGTCCAGTCAGGATGGAGCTCTGCGGAGGCCGCCGGTATCAGGAGGCCATCGCCGCGTGGCAGGCCGCGCCGGATACGCCGGAGCAGTTGGCATCCATCCCCAGGCTGCGCCTGGAGCAGGTCCCGGCAGAACCGGAGAAGCTGCCTTTCGCAGAAGAACGAACGGCGGGCATTACACTTCTGTGCCACGAACTGCATACGAACGGGATCACCTATTTGAATTTCTATTTTGCGCTGGATGATCTTGCCCCGGATGAACTGACCAAAGCGTCCTTTATGGCCCGGCTGTTCGGCTATTTGGATACGTCAGCCTACGCTCTGGCGGACCTCCACCGGGAGATGCGCTCCCTGTTCGGGAGTATCCAATTCGCGGTAGAGGCATATGGGCAGCAAAACATTCCCACCCGCTGCCGGACGTTCCTGTGTGTCACATGCAGCGTCCTGGACGCGAAGCTGGAAAAAGCCCTGTCATTCCTGACAGAGCTTTTGATGGGGCAGCGATGGGATGATCCCGAACGGGTACTCGTGTTCCTGCGCCAGCATCGGTCAGCTATGGCGGAGCAGGCTGTGATGGCGGGACACAACGCCGCCATGTCCAGAGTTCTCGCCTGTTCCACCGCTGAGGGCGCTGTGCAGGAGCAGGCTGGCGGCATCACCTTCCTCCGGTGGCTGACGGAGCTGGAGCGGGATTTCCCGGTCCGCTTTCCCATTCTGGCAGAGGAGTTGAAGGCTCTGTCACAGCGTATCTTCTGCCGCGCGCGTATGACGGCCAGTATTACCGCCGGGAACGAGACGGCTGTGGGGATAACTGCCCGCATACTGTCCGGCAACCTGCCGGAAGGTGCCTTTGTTCTTCCGGGCACTGCGGCTATTCGTCCCTGGGGCCCCAGACGGGAGGGGATCGTGATTCCAACGGACATTTCTTTTTCAGCTGCGGGCGGCATTTTCCAGGGTGCAGGAAGCGGAACGGCAAAGGTCATGGGCCGCACGATCTCTCTGGGCCACTTGTGGAACACCGTGCGGGTCCAGGGTGGGGCCTACGGTACAGGGATGATCCTGCGGGATACCGGCTTTGCGGGATTTTTCTCCTATCGGGACCCCAGTGCCGCCCGAACCTTGGATTGCTATCGCGCCTCCGCCGGCTTTCTGCGGGGTATCGCAGATATAGACCTTGCCGGCATGATCATTGGAGCGGCGGCGGAGTCCGACCCGCTCTTAACAGCCCGTATGAAGGGGAAAACCGCTGACGCCCGCTATTGGCGGCAGATCACCCACGGAGACCTGTGCCGCGTCCGGCGCGAGATGCTCTCCACGGTACCGGATGATCTGGCTGTTCTGGCGGATCCTGTGGAGAAGCTGACAGCACAAGGTGCGGTCTGTATCCTTGGCTCTCAACAGCAGATAGACGTATGCGCTGAGCTGCTGGACTGCGTGACGGTGCTTTGACATGGTAAAGGAGCATAACGCAATGAGACACCTCAAAAAAGCGGCAGGGGTTTGCTCCGCAATTTTGGCCGGGAATATACTGCTGGGATTTGCGGTGGCGGCGTTCATTCTTCCCAGCGGCGTGATTATGGGCGGCGCTACCGGCGTTGGCATCGTTCTGGCAAGATTTATTCCGCTGGACACTGCAACGATTGTTTTGTGCGTAAATCTTATGGCTCTGGCGCTGGGGTGGGCGGTGTTGGGGTGGCGTTTTGTTGTGGCCACCATTGCCAGTTCGCTGCTCTATCCTATCTTCCTGGGCGCGGCGCAGCGGATACCAGGTATTGACCAGCTGACAGCTGATCCACTGCTGGCGGCCCTGCTGGGCGGCGGACTGGTGGGTATCGCTGTGGGTCTGGTTATGCGAGTGGGTTCCTCCACCGGTGGAACCGATGTGGTCAATCTTGTGCTGCATAAATGGACGCATATCCCGGTTTCTGCAGCGGTCTACCTGACGGATATCGTCATCATGGGCGCACAAGCTCTGTTTTCCGATCCGGAACAAATATTATACGGCGTTGTACTGCTGGTCGTGGAGACAATTGCATTGGATCGGGTGATGCTTCTGGGGCAATCCCAGACACAGCTTTTTGTAGTCTCCAGTCAATATGAGAAGCTCCGTCAAAAATGCCTGACAGAGCTGCAGGCCGGGACCACTATGGTCTACATTGAAACAGGCCGGACAAGAACGCTCCAGCGAGGTGTGCTGTGCGTAATTCCGCCCCGGAAGCTGTATGCCGCGCAGGCGCTGATCCAATCCGTTGATCCCCATGCGTTTCTGACCATCACGCAGATCAAGGAGGTCCGGGGTCAGGGGTTCTCCAGTGAAAGGATCTATGTGGAATCACCTGAAGGTCCCATCAAGTAAAAGGAGAAAAATTATGCTGACTGCTGAAAAGAAAATGGCATATCTGTCCATTTTAAGGGAAGAATTAGTCCCCGCCACGGGCTGTACAGAGCCGATTGCCCTGGCCTATGCCTCCGCCCGGCTCCGTGACATCCTTGGTACCAATCCGGAGCGGATACGAGCTGAGGTTTCCGGCATATTATCAAAAATGTGAAAAGCGTTGTGGTTCCCAATTCCGGGGGACTGAAAGGCATCTGTGCGGCCATAGCCGCAGGTATTATAGCTGGTGCAGCGGAGAGAGCCTTACAGGTCATCTCGTCTGTTCCGGCGGAGCTGCACGAGACTATCGCGGCCTATTCTCAGGATACCCCTATCGAAATCGCCTGCGCGGATACCACCCGGATGCTGGATATCCGATTGACCGGCTGGGCTGGGGAACACTTCGCTTCCGTACACATCGCAAACAGCCACAGCAACATCGTTCGGGAGGAAAGGGACGGCGAGGTCCTGCTGGAAAAGCCGGTCACAGATTCCACCGAAGACAGTCTGACGGACAAGAGTGTCCTGAATGTAGCGGACATTCTGGACTTTGCGAATACGGCAGAACTGGAGGAGATCGCGCCGCTGCTGCGCCGGCAGATCGACTGCAACACAGCTATTGCGGAGGAAGGGCTGCAAAATGACTGGGGAGCCAATATTGGCTCTGTGATGCTGGCAGAGTACCCCAGTGACATCAAGACGGAAGCCAGGGCGTGGGCCGCCGCCGGAAGCGATGCCCGGATGAGCGGGTGTGAGCTGCCGGTGGTGATCCTCTCAGGTTCCGGCAACCAGGGCATCACCGCTTCTGTACCGGTGGTACGGTACGCCAGACATTTGGGCACCGGTCAGGAGAAACTGTACCGGGCGCTGCTGGTCAGCGACCTGGTAACGATCCACCAGAAAAGCGGCATAGGCCGACTCTCCGCCTACTGCGGCGCAGTCAGCGCGGGGGTCGGGGCAGGGGCCGGGATTGCCTATCTGCTGGACGGCAGCTATGAAGCCATTGCACACACCATCGTCAACGCTGTGGCTATGATCAGCGGCACCATCTGCGACGGGGCAAAGCCCTCCTGCGCCGCCAAGATCGCTGCCAGTGTGGACGCAGGGCTCCTGGGCTATTCTATGTACAAGAATCACCAGGAATTCAAGAGCGGTGACGGCATTGTTACCAAGGGCGTGGATAACACCATCGCTAATATTGGTATCTTGGCACAGCAGGGAATGCGGCAGACAGATCAGACAATATTGTCCATAATGACTGAGCGGTGTAAATGATATTAGATGCTGTGGCTGTAGCAATCAATATAGCTCATAAAACTCACCGCTCCTGGATGTACCCTTTCTCATAATTTTGCTTATTCTGCTGTCCCTGTAACTGTTGTATCGTCCGGCGGATAGATACCGGTTCTGATGATTTATCCAACATTTCGACAACATCCCTTCGGCTCTGCGCCAACGTTCTGGAATCAAATTTCACTCCAAAGGCGGCTTGCAGCCGCTGGACAGTTTTGTGCTCCATATTAGGCCGGATACTGTGACAGGCGGTATCCAGTTCTATGGCATCCATATCCGCCGCCTGTTGCTGCAGCTCGGTATACTGAGCCAATGCCGCTTCCAATTCAGCGACATACTTTTTCCCTTGCTGGTCCAGCTTGTTCAAAGAGTTCTCCATAGATGTGATGCGCTGCTTAATCTCCGCAATACCATGATCGTATGCACAATTAAGCTGATTGAGCAGCAGGGCCTTCTCGCTTTTCAATTCCTCAATATCTTCTGTCAAACCGGAGATTTTCTGTGCTAATTCCCGATGCCGGAACACCTGAATTGCTGAGGTAGCTTTCTTTTCCTCCAACAGTGCCCGGCGCTCCCGAACCTTTACTTTGATCTGTTTGACTATATCCTCATACCGTTTGATGTCTGATTGAACGACTTGGAGCGTATCCGAAAAATGCTTTTTCCCGGCTCCAATATGCAAAAGCTGATACCAGAAGATAATCATTTTCTGGCGTACAGTTTCCATCGCCTCTGCAATGGCAGGAACAGTATTCTTTTACGCATCCATCAACTTCTTAACCAGCGATTTCAACTCCCGCAGCAGAACATTGTCCGCCTTAATCTGCCGGTTTAGTTCACAGCGATCAGAAATAATGCCCTTCTGTTCCAGCGCACGGGCGGCTACTCCCTCATGGATAGTGGGCTGCTCGTCCAGACCGCGCTCGGCGTGACTTCGGTGATCGACGCGCTCATCGTGTCCGAAACGTTCCAGACACCGGTTCACCTCATCAGCCCATGCTGTCCGCCAGAGGACAAGCTGATCTTCGCTGTTCCAACGCGCAGAGATCGGATTTTGTCTGCCGTATTTGGTGCTTTTTGGATACTTGGATACCCGCTCATAGCCCTGTGTCTGCGCTGCTGATGGGGCCATATACATCTTCTTTTTGCCAACCTTATACTGATACTGTTTCTCCCATCCATTGGCCTGCGCCTGTTTGAACTCGGATGCAGTAAAACCACGTTCTTCACCGCCTTTGACACAGAGATATTCCTTCTCCGTCTTATGCTGCCATTTGCCCTCCATCGTCAGCGGTCGAACGGTCAGCATGATATGAGCATGGGGATTGTGTCCATCTGTGTCGTGGATGCACACATCAGCACACATCCCCTCTGCTACAAAATTGGTCTGGATAAATTCAGTAAGTAGGGTAATCCACTCGTCCTTGTTCAGTTCAACCGGTAACGCCACTACAAACTCACGAGCGAGACGGCTGTCCTTTGTTTTCTCCGTTTCCTCCACAGCGTTCCAAAGAACTTCCCGATCTGCCCACTCTGCTGGTGCCATATCTGGCAGAAAGACTTGCTGCCAGACAAGTCCCTGCTTGCGGGTGTAGTCATGCTGAACCCCGTCATAGTCGTTATACATTCTGGAACAGCTCATGTAGGCCACTGCCGCAACAGCGGAACGCCCTATACCTCGGCTGATAACCTTTGCCTCCAAATGATAAATTGCCAGTTTTTTTACCTCCGTCTTTCGTCTCCCGTCCCTCGTCCTTCGTCCC
>CAIGRU010001202.1_pt1 | contig 14765 bp, 15 predicted proteins | sample 7351341 | NCBI WGS metagenome assembly CAIGRU01
GCCTGTGATCGGCATTCCGATGCATACGACGTCTCTGGGCGGCAGGGATTCTTTGTATTCGATCGTACAGATGCCAAGCGGAATTCCGGTTGCCACGGTTGCGATTGGCGGCGGCGTGAATGCGGCGCTTCTTGCGGCAAAGATTCTTGCGGTCAGCGACGGGGAACTTCTGCAGAAATTAAAAGATTATTCCCGGGAATTGAAGGAACAGGTTCAGGCAAAGGACGCAAAGTTAAAGGAAGCAGGTTATAAAAATTATACAAAATAAAGGAGAGTAAAATGGATTATAAAAACGCGGGCGTAGATATAGAAGCCGGTTACAGATCAGTAGAGTTGATGAAAAAACATGTGCAGGAGACGATGCGCAAAGAGGTGCTTACCGGCCTGGGAGGATTTTCCGGCGCGTTTTCCATGAAAGGATTTCAGCATATGGAACGTCCTACGCTGGTATCCGGGACGGACGGCGTAGGGACCAAATTAAAACTGGCATTTCTTTTGGACCGGCATGATACGGTCGGGATTGATTGTGTGGCAATGTGCGTCAACGACATTGCCTGTGCGGGCGGCGAGCCGTTGTTTTTCCTGGATTATATTGCATGCGGCAAGAATTATCCGGAAAAGATTGCAGAAATTGTGAAAGGCGTTGCAGAAGGCTGCAAATTGGCAAAAGCCGCGCTGATCGGGGGCGAAACGGCGGAAATGCCGGGCTTTTATCCGGAGGACGAGTACGATCTGGCAGGGTTTGCCGTAGGTATCGTAGACGAAGCAGATATTATTACCGGAAAAGATCTTGCGGCGGGAGACGTATTGATCGGCATGGCAAGTTCCGGCGTGCATTCCAACGGATTTTCTCTGGTCCGTAAAGTTTTTCCGATGGAAAAAGAAGCGCTGCAGACGTACCATGAAGAACTGGGCGCTACGTTGGGAGACGCGCTTTTAGCGCCGACTAAAATATATGTCAGAGCATTGCAGAGCATCAAAGAGGCAAAGGTAAGGGTAAAAGCGTGCAGTCATATTACGGGCGGCGGATTTTATGAAAATATTCCGAGAATGCTTCCGGACGGCAAACGCGCAGTAGTGGAAAAGAACAGTTATCCGATTCCTCCGATTTTTACCATGCTGCAGAGAGAGGGACAGATCGCGGAGCAGATGATGTATAATACGTATAATATGGGGCTTGGCATGGTGCTTGCCGTTGCGCCTTCGGACGCGGATACGGTCATGGAGGCGATCCGGGCAGCCGGAGAAGTTCCGTATCTGGTAGGAAAGATCGAAGACGGCGAAAAAGGAGTCGTATTATGTTAAAGATTGCGGTTTTGGTATCCGGCGGAGGCACGAACCTGCAGGCGGTCATCGACGCGATTGCAGCCGGGACGATTACGAACAGCCGGATTGAAGTAGTGATCAGCAATAATAAAAATGCCTATGCACTGGAACGTGCGGCTCAAAACGGGATTCCACACCGCTGCATCTCTCCGAAAGACTTTGCGGACAGGGACGAATTTAACCGCCAGCTGCTTTTGGCATTAAATTCCTATTCGGTGGATCTTGTCGTTTTGGCAGGGTTTCTGGTTGTGATTCCGCCGGAGGTGATCGCGGCGTATAAAAACCGCATCATTAATATCCACCCGTCTTTGATTCCGTCTTTTTGCGGAACGGGTTATTACGGACTGAACGTACATAAGGGAGCGCTGCTAAGAGGAGTCAAGATTACCGGAGCTACGGTGCATTTTGTCGACGAAGGGACGGATACGGGACCGATTCTTCTGCAGAAAGCGGTCGAAGTAAAAGAAGACGATACGCCGGAGAGCCTGCAGCGCAGAGTGATGGAAGAAGCGGAGTGGAAGATTCTGCCCGAAGCGATCCATTTGATTGCAAACGGCAGGGTGGAAGTAGAAAACGGAAAGACATTGATCCGATCAGAGAAAGGAATGGATACCATATGAAAGTATTGATCGTAGGCGGCGGCGGCAGGGAACATGCCATTGCGGCAAGCGTGGCAAAAAGCAGCCGCGTAGATAAAATATATTGTGCGCCCGGCAATGCCGGAATCGGAACAATTGCGGAATGTGTGCCGATCGGCGCGATGGAATTTGACAGACTGGTTTCGTTTGCCAAAGAAAACGAAATTGATTTTACGATCATCGGTATGGACGACCCGTTGGCGGGCGGCATCGTAGACGAATTTGAGGCGGCAGGGTTAAAAGTATTCGGTCCAAGGAAAAATGCGGCCATTTTGGAGGGCTCCAAGGCGTTTTCCAAAGATCTGATGAAAAAATACGATATTCCGACGGCGGCTTACGAGACGTTTGATCATCCGAATGATGCGCTTTCGTATCTGGAACACGCAAAACTGCCGATCGTGCTGAAAGCGGACGGGCTTGCGCTTGGAAAAGGCGTGTTGATCTGCAAGACGCTGGAAGAAGCGAAAGCCGGCGTGAAAGAAATCATGGAAGATAAAAAATTCGGTTCCGCCGGAAACCATATGGTCGTGGAGGAATTTATGACGGGGCGGGAAGTTTCCGTACTTTCTTTTGTGGACGGAAAGACCATTCAGATCATGTCTTCCGCACAGGACCACAAGCGTGCGAAAGACGGCGACGAGGGCTTAAATACCGGAGGAATGGGGACGTTTTCCCCCAGCCCGTTTTATACGCCCGAGGTGGATGCGTTCTGCAGAGAGCATATTTATCAGAAGACGGTGGATGCCATGGCTGCAGAAGGAAGAGAATATAAGGGCGTCATTTTCTTTGGATTGATGCTGACAGAGGACGGACCGAAGGTGTTAGAGTATAATGCGAGATTCGGAGATCCGGAAGCGCAGGTTGTCCTGCCCAGAATGAAAAACGATATCATCGATGTAATGGAAGCGTGTGCAGACGGAACCCTGGATCAAATCGAACTGGAATTTGAAGACAATGCGGCGGTCTGCGTCGTGCTGGCTTCCGCCGGATATCCGGTTTCGTATGAAAAGGGATTTGAAATCAAAGGAGAAGAGAATTTTGCGGATAAAAACGGTTACTACTGTTTCCATGCCGGGACGAAATTAAACGAAAACGGGAAGGTCGTGACAAACGGCGGCCGCGTACTTGGCATAACGGCAAAAGGAGCCGGCTTAAAAGAAGCCAGAGCAAACGCATATGCGGCGGCGGAATGGATTTCCTTTGACAATAAATATATGCGGCATGATATCGGAAAAGCAATCGACGAGGCTTAGGATACCGAAAAAGGATCTGCCTCCGGCCGGGCTTTGAAATACCGGAACAGAAAAACTGCCGGCGTCTGTAAAAACGGGAGCATCCTGCAGCGGAAAGGAGACAGGAGATCATTATGAAACAAGGGGTCATTTTTGACATGGACGGAACCTTATGGGATTCTTCGGATCATGTGGCAAAGTCCTGGGATCAGGTGGTTCGGAAAGAGAAAAACGGGCTTCGGGAGATTACAAGGGAAGATATTCAAAACGTGATGGGGCTTACGATGACGGATATTGCAAAAACATTGTTCCCCATGCTGAAAGAGGAAGAAGCCATTGCGCTGACAGACCGCTGCGGGGAATACGAAAACGCGTATCTGCGTATGCATGGAGGCGTGTTATACCCGCGGTTAGAAGAGACATTGAAAATTCTTGCCCAAAAGTATCCGCTTTATATTGTAAGCAACTGTCAGAAAGGCTATATTGAAGCGTTTTTGGATTATTATGGCTTTTGGAAGTATTTTCAGGATACGGAGTGTTTTGGAAACAACAACATGGGCAAGGCGTTCAATATCGGTCTGGTTGTGAAAAGGAACGGCATAGACCATGCGGTTTATGTGGGAGATATTCAGGGAGATTACCGTGCGAGCAAAGAAGCGGGTGTGGATTTTGTACATGCGGCGTACGGGTTTGGACGGATCCATGAGAAGGTTCCTGCGGTTACGGCATTGGAAGAATTACCGAAAATGCTGGAAATGATTTTTTCAGAGTGACGCGTGGATGAAGTTGAAAGCAGAAACAGCATGTGAATGCGATACCATTAGGTCAGAAGGCTGCAGCAGCCGTTCTGGCCTTTCTTTTGTCTTTTTCCCGGAGACGTGTTACGGGAATCGAACGCTTGGGGAGGCTGTTCGGACCAATCTCGTTTTCAGAGTATTCGATAGACAGGCATGGACAAGTCCTGAAAACAAATTTAGAGTCTATGCATATACTTTATTATACGCGCCGGAAATCCCGATATGATGGTTTTTAACAGCAGCGGTAAAATCAGATGCTCCGGCGCGGCAGGATCGTCATTTGGACGTTTTAATGCGCAGAATGCTTGTGTTATTACCAAGATCCAATAGAAACGAGGTGGTTCGATTGAATAATATGAATACGAATTGGATGCTTCAGCTGCAGAATCTGTTTGGCATGGGAGGGAATTTTAACAGAAACTTCAGTCAAAACGTGCCGCAGTATCCGCCCCATTGTGAAGCAGAGGGAAACACGGCGTCGTCCGATTCTTCCTGCCATGCAGGCAGTGAGGAATTGGAAAAAGAGGATTCTTCCTGCTGCTGTGAACCCGAATCGGAAAAGACGGAAGAAGAGCAAGAGTGTGAATGCAGAGAGCCGGATCCGTCGGGATGCCCGTGTGAATGCAGAGAGCCGGGTCCGTCGGGATGCCCGTGTGAGCGCGGAGAACCAGGTCCGCCGGGATGTCCGGGCGAGCGCGGAGAGCCGGGTCCGCAGGGAGCCAGAGGAGAACCGGGTCCGCCGGGGTGTCCGGGGGAACGCGGAGAACCGGGTCCACAGGGAGTCACAGGTCCGCAGGGACCGCAGGGGGCAACCGGACCGCAGGGACCAAGAGGGGAACCGGGACCGCGCGGACCGGCGGGGCCTTGCGGCTATCCGCAGAATAGCGCGTTTGCGTCATTTTTCGGTCGGGATCTTTTTTTGCCGGAAAGCGCAAGTCTTCCGCTTAAAACGGATATACCGGATGTTACCCAAAATATATCTCTGTGCAATGACTATTCCGTGGCGCTTGCGCCCGGGTATTATGCGGTTTATTATTATTTATCCACGGAAATGAAAAGACAGGGGTTTATCGAGCTTACGCCGATATTTAATGACTGCGGGCAGACGATATATGCTTCGCGCGCAGAGACAGGAAGCCGAAAGGAACTGCTTGTCATATCAAGATATTTTATTGCGGAAATACCCAGTGCTTCGATGCTTTTTTTTGCATGGAATTCTTCGGCGGGCGTTTCCAAAATTAATATGAATGTAAGCATAGAAAAGCTTGGCAGGCAATAATTCAAAGAAGGGGAGGATGCGTATATGCCGACCATAAGCCTTTGCATGATTGTCAAAAATGAGGAACTGCATCTTGCACGCTGTCTTGACAGCGTGGCGGAACTGGTAGACGAGATTATCGTTGTAGATACCGGTTCTACAGACCGGACGATAGAAATAGCGTCCGAGTATACATCCAAAGTTTATTCGTATCCATGGAAAGATGATTTTTCGGACGCCAGAAACTATTCTTTTTCTAAGGCGTCGATGGATTACTGTATGTGGATGGATGCAGACGATATTTTAAAAGATACAGAAAAAGAAAAATTTCTGAACTTAAAGCAGACTTTGCAGCCGGATACCGATATTGTTATGATGAAATATAATACGGCTTTTGATGAAGCCGGAAAACCGTCTTTTTCTTATTTCAGGGAAAGATGGATCCGAAATTGTTCCAAATACCGCTGGGTCGGCGCAGTCCATGAAGTAGTTCCTCCGGTTGGCAGACTCGTTTATTCGGACATCGCAATTAGTCACAAAAAAATGCGTGCCGGGGATCCTGACCGGAATCTGAGAATATATCGGAAGCTGCTTGCGGAGGGAAAGACGTTGGATTTGCGGCAGCAATATTATTACGGGCGTGAGCTGTATTATCACAAACAATACGAAGAGGCTGTTTCGGAGCAACCGGGGCAACCGGAGCAACAGGAGCAGATGGAGCAACTGGGGCAACCGGGGCAACAGGTGCTGCCGGTACGGGAGCAATTATTCCGTTTGCATCAGGACTTCCGGTTGCCTTGACGACAATTGCCGGAGGACTTGCGGGACTTCCTGCTTTTGTTGGATTTGGAAGCAGCGTGCAGGGGCTTACGATTTTAGGATCGACGATTGATATTACAAATGCTGCAGGAACACTTACGAACTTTGCGTTTCAGGTTCCGCGTGCCGGTATCATTACCTCATTCAGCGCGTTCTTTAGTACAACGGCGGCGCTTTCTTTACTGGGTTCCAATGTGACGGTAAATGCGCAGATCTATCAATCCGCAACGCCGAACAACGTATTTTCTCCGATTGCCGGAACGCTGATCAATCTGACACCGTCACTTACCGGAGTGATATCCATCGGTACATTATTAAATGGATCGCTTACAGGACTCAATATCCCGGTAACGGCTCAAACTCGGCTTATGCTGGTATTTTCGGCAACGGCAAGCGGCCTGTCGCTGCTCAATACGGTTGCAGGTTATGCAAGTGCCGGTTTAGGTATTAATTAATGCCGTGAAATAGAAAATCCCGGAAGTTTCGTTTTTCGGAACTTCCGGAATTTTTTGACGAATCGCACAGTTAGGCGTCGTTTTCCCTGCAGATATGTTCGTGTGGCCGGTCACCTTGGATAACAGCTGTCGCGGTTTACGATGCGGCAGGGAAATTCAATCCGTACGGATTCGGTATGTTTTTTTGCCATCCGGTCTAATAACAGAGTTACAGCCATATGTGCCATTTCTTTTCTTGGAATATGGATCGTCGTTAAAAACGGTGTCGTATTTTCACTGTCCTCAATGTTATCAATGGAAATTACGGAAATGTTTCGTTTGATGTTCCGTTTTTGTGCCTTTAAAATCCGAAGGACTTCAATTGCAGTGACATCATTTGCACAGAAAACGGCAGAAAAATCCTGTGCACTTTCCAGTAATTCAGAAAAAGCTGCGTGTGCAGATTCTCTTGTCTGGTCGGTTTGCTTGATCCACTCATAATTCATCGGAAGATGATTGCGGATCAGGCAGTTGCAGTAGCCGATGTATCGGCTTTCGTGCGAACAGTCTCCGATATAAGCGATATTTTTATGACCAAGGGAAATCAGATGCTTCATGGCAAGCTCGGCGGCTTTCTGGCCGTCGCATACGACTTCGTCTACATTGAAATTCATTGGATTTCTCCAGATTCCTACGATATTATTGTTTAAGGACATAATCTGGCTAAGAAGCTGTTCCGAACAGCGGCCGAGTATGATCACGCCCTGGGAGTTAGCGAGTGAGTCCGGGGAAAGGTTTTCTTCTGTGTAGATAATTTCATCGATCACCGCCTGATTTTCATAGAGAGAAATTTCAAGACTGCGGAATAATTCGTAAAAAAACGGATCTGCATCCAGAACCTTGATGCGTGCGAGCACAATGCTGATATGCCGTACGGATGTTTCGTCCTTAACACGGCTTTTCAGTTTTCTTGCATTTTCATTGCGGCAGTATCCGATTTCTCTTGCGGCCTGAAATATGTTATCGCGTACTTGTTTGGAAGCACAGGTAGAGGAAACGTTGTTTAAAACTCTTGAGACGGTAGAGGGAGAAACGCCTGTCATTTCTGCGATTTTCTTTAACGACATAACAATCTCCTTATTTTTGGGGCGTTATTACCGGGTTTCCGTCCGCATTCAATAAAGGGGTCAATCCTCCGGCATGTCCGGTTGCTGTAAACAGATAGTTGACGCCTGTTTCCTGGTCGATCAGAATTATGTTCAAGGTACTAAGGAAAGACCCTTCTTGGTATACTGTTAGAAATCTGTTCTCTTTTTTCATTGCAGATATTCTCCTTTCAAACTACATATCTGTCGTTTTCTTTCTATTATACAATGCTGCCGTAAAAAGCACAACTATTACGGTCAGGAAGCGGGCGATAACAGTTTAATAGAGCAAACGTTTGAGTTATAAGTGATTGACAAAACGGCTGTTATTCCTTTATTATTCTCTATGACAAAGAAAGAAACGGCAAACGAAAGGCAATCGTTTGCGTAAATTTGAAAGAGAACAGGAGAGGAAGCGGAAGATGAAAAAAAGAAATTGGATTCGGAACGCAATATGTTTTACGATGACGGCGGTATGTATGACGGGGGTATTTGCAGGGTGCGGAGACAAGAAGGATGACGGGACGCTTACATTTACCAATGTGTCTTACGATCCGACGCGTGAGTTTTATGAGGCATATAACAAAATGTTTGCCGAACATTATAAAGAAGAAACGGGGAATGAGATCGAGCTTGTGCAGTCTCACGGCGGCTCCGGTTCGCAGGCGCGTTCCGTGATCGAAGGAAACGATGCGGACGTTGTCACGCTGGCGCTTGCCCACGATATTACGGCGATCGAGGAAGCAGGACTGATCGAGGAAGGATGGATGGACGAATTTGAGAAAAACAGTTCTCCTTATACGTCGACGATCGTGTTTCTGGTACACAGCGGAAATGAAAAAGGAATCAAAGACTGGGACGATCTGACAGAAGAAGGCGTTGAGATCATTACGCCGGACCCAAAATCTTCCGGCGGCGCATGCTGGAATTTCCTGGCGGCATGGCAGTATGCGAAGGAGACGTTTGGCGGGGACGAAACGAAGATGAAAGATTTCGTATCGAAAGTGTATGATAATGTACTGGTTATGGATTCCGGCGCAAGAGGAGCGACGACGACGTTTGTGGAAAACGGACAGGGAGATGTGCTGATCGCGTGGGAAAACGAAGCGCTTTTGACGCTTCAGGAATATCCGGGAGAATATGAGCTTGTGACGCCGAGCATCAGTATTTTAGCTGAGCCTTCCGTAGCCATTGTAGATGAAAATGCAGACAAAAACGGCACGCAGGAAACGGCAAAAGCTTATCTGGAATACTTATATACGCAGGACGCGCAGCGTCTGGCGGGGACGCATTTTTACCGGCCGTCGGATGAGTCGGTGCTGCAGGAGTTTTCAGATACGTTTGATCTGTCTGTCAATCTGTGTACAATTGACGATTTTGGCGGCTGGGATCAGGCGTATGCAGATTTCTTTGCAGACGACGCTATTTTTGATGAAATCTATAGTAATCAGTAGGAGGCAGCAGCATTGAAACAGGCACAGGCAAAAAAAAGAAAATCCATTATTCCGGGATTCGGAATGAGTATGGGCGTTACGGTTGCGATGCTTTCGCTGATTATTCTGATTCCGCTGGCGTCGGTTCTTGCCTATTCGTTCCGGTTGTCCCCTGGAGAATTTGCGGAGCTTATGACGCGTCCAAACGTTGTGCAGTCGTTTGTTACAAGCATTGGCTGCGCGCTGTTTGCGGCAGTGATCAACTGCGTATTCGGTGTCATACTGGCATGGGTGCTGGTGCGCTATGAGTTTCCGGGAAAAAGGCTGATGGACGGTATGATTGAGCTTCCGTTTGCGCTGCCGACAGCGGTGGCAGGCATTACGCTGACGAAAATGTATTCGGACAGCGGTGTTTTGGGCAGGGCATTTGAGAGCATCGGCATTGAAATCGCCTATACGAAAACGGGAATTGTAATTGCCATGATCTTTATCGGCATTCCGTTTGTGGTCCGGGCGATTCAGCCGGTATTAGAAACGCTCTCGCCGTCTTATGAAGAAGCGGCATATATGTTGGGCGCTTCCCGGTTGACTGTATTTTGGAAAATTATTTTTCCGGAAATACGGCCGGCGCTTTTGACCGGATTTGGTCTTGCGCTTGCCAGAGGCATCGGGGAATACGGAAGCGTCATTTACATATCGGGAAACAGTGAGAAAAACGGAACCCAGGTCGTTTCGTATATTATTATGCAGAAGTTAAATTCCGGCAATGTGGACTATGAAGGAGCGGCGGCGATTGCGCTTGTGCTGCTTGTGATTTCATTTATCATGCTGTTTTTGATCAATAGCATACAGCATGTTGCAAGCCGGCGGACAAATGCGTAGGAGGGGCAGATGAAAGAGAGAAATTCTAAGGTTGTAAAATGGTTTCTGATCGGAATCAGCGCGGCGTTTTTTCTATTGATGCTTGTTATGCCGCTTCTGGAAGTGATCTACCGGGCGCTTGCGGACGGACTGGAATCGTATCGGACGGCGCTTACGGCAGATTATACGCTGTCCGCTTTAAAAGTTACACTGATTGCAACGCTGATTGCGGTCGCAGTCAATACGGTATTCGGTGTGATTGCGTCCTGGCTGGTGACCAAATTTGATTTTCGGGGAAAAAATGTGCTCTCAACGCTGATTGATATTCCGTTTTCCGTTTCTCCCGTCATTGCGGGTCTTGCCTATATCATGACGTTTGGGCGGACCGGATGGGCAAAACCTCTGATCGACGGTATCAACGATGCGCTTGGAACGGACATTGCGCTTGTATTTTCGGTTCCCGCAGTTGTGCTTGCCACAATTTTTGTGACGTTTCCGTTTATCTCCCGAGAGATCATACCGGTATTGTATGCCGAGGGCCGCGACGAAGAAGAGGCGGCAGCCATGATGGGAGCGTCCGGTTTTACGATTTTCAGGAAAATTACGTTTCCGCATATCAAATGGGGGCTGCTGTACGGCATTATTCTCTGCGCGGCAAGGGCGTTTGGAGAATTCGGCGCAGTGTATGCGGTGTCAAAAGCGAGAGGTAAAACGTTTACGCTTCCGCTTGAAATCGACGCCCTGTATATGGCGGGCAGTGCGGATTCGATTACGCAGGCGTTTGCGGTTTCTTCCCTGTTGGTGGGGATGGCGCTTGTAATGCTGATTTTGAAAAATATCGTAGAATATCGCGGAAAAAGAGACGATATTTGATTTTGGAGGATGACCATGTACGTAGAAATGAAAGATATATGCAAAAAATTCGGAGATTACGAGGCGGCAAAACAGATTAATTTCGGGATTGCACAGGGAAAATTAGTCGCATTGCTTGGTCCAAGCGGAAGCGGCAAAACCACGATTTTACGGATGTTGGCAGGGCTGGAGCAGCAGGACAGCGGTGATGTCATTATAGAGGGAAAGGTAGTCAATGACGTTCCCGCAAGCGAGAGGGGCATCGGATTTGTATTTCAGAATTACGCGCTGTTTCGATATATGACCGTTTACGATAACATTGCATTCGGTTTAAAAGTTCAGAAAGCAGACAAACAGCGCATCCATGCACGCGTTATGGAAATGATTTCCCTGATCGGCCTGGAGGGGCTTGAGAAACGTTATCCGAACCAGCTTTCCGGCGGACAGCGGCAGAGAGTTGCGTTTGCCAGGGCGATTGCGCCCAATCCGCAGCTGTTGCTTCTGGATGAGCCCTTTGCCGCGATCGATGCGAAAGTCCGCAAGGATTTGCGGAAATGGTTAAAGGATATGATCCAGAAAGTCGGGATTACCAGTATTTTTGTTACGCACGACCAGGAAGAGGCGGTCGAAGTGGCAGATGATATCATTATTATTAACGAAGGAAAGCTGGAGCAGATGGGAAGCCCGATTACGATTTACAAAAATCCGAAGACGCCGTTTGTGGCACAGTTTATCGGAACTTCCACGATCCTTGAGAATCTTTCCGGCTTTAAAGGATACGGCGATATTCCGGAAGGAAAAAAAGTCATTGTCCGTCCGGAATTTGTCGAAGCATTTAAAAGCGACAATAAAAAGTTTGCCAATCTGATGGACGCCGTAGAAGAGGGTGTGATTGAAAACGTCGTATTCCGCGGGAGCTATCTGGAGCTGACGCTGTCGGTGAACGGCGTCCGCCTGACGACAAACCGTTCGCTTGAGCGGCGGCATGTGGATATCGGGGAGAAAATGTGCGTTCTGCTCTACCGGGCGTACCTGTTTGACGAAGAAGGCGCAGAAATCCGAAAGAATCAGCTTTTGAAGGGGATCGATGTGGAGGCGCTGTAAGAAATGCGATAAGTAAAAAAGATCAGGAAAGCAGAAAAGCGTTTGTCTGGTGGGCAGCCAACGAACGCTTTTGTCTATGGAACGAGAGGATATACAAAATTTCTTCTGCGTTTAATCCAGTATGATGTTTTGAATGGTTTCCATGGTTTTTTGTTTCATGGCATGGATGCGCTTTTGGTCGTAGCCTTCACGGATGGCACTTTCCATCCGGTCTGCGATATAGCTGGCGTCTGTGAGATGCTCCTGTGCGATATACCGGTCCTGACAGCCGATGATTTCCGCAAACAGATTCATCTTATCGTTCCAGACAAGGCCGACCGACGGGATGTTCAGGGATGTGGCGATGATATTGGCGTGCATTCTTGCGGCGATTACGGCGCGGTAACCGGCAATCTTTTTCACCAGTTTTTTTGCGCTGAAAATATGATGTCCGATGTATTCGCGGCGGCTGCGTCCCATTTCTTTTAAAAGCCGCACGCCAAACCGGTATTCTCCGTAAAGTCCGTTTGTAAAAAACTGCCATCGGAAGCCTCTGGTTTCAAGTTCGCCGACAATGTCTTTATACATCTGTTTGACCTGTTTTTCTGAAATACCTGTGCTTCGTTCGGAAAAAATTTCCGGGCGGATCAGTCCGATGCCGATGACGTCGGAGTTTGGATCGCGTTCGATGCCATATGCTTCATTGACCCAGACCGCCGGATCAAACACGAGCGCCGGAGGATATGGTTTCGGCGTTTTCATATATTTTTCAAGCTTTCCGATATCGCCGCGCGTCGTCACCTGTTTTACCTGCGGCAGACGGAACATTTCTTTTAACAGACGGACATTTCTTTTTTTTACTTTCTTTCGGTTAATGCCGATCGCATGGATATAAATTTCAATCGAAGGGTACGCTTCTGCATGATGCAGCAGTTTCAGCAGCATCTCATTGAACGGGACGGAGTTCAGGCCGCCTCCCGGGTATACGATGATATCCGTATGGCGCAGGCGTAAGCGGTTTAAGAAAGATAATCTGCAAAATACGTTCGCCATGGAGATTTTCACCGGCAGATTATGTTTTTCTGCGGCTGTTTGGATCAGATAACCGCAGCAGTCGGCAATGATCGGATCACCGTAATTGTGTTTGTATGTTCTCTTATAAATGAGAATATTCTTTTTTTTCACAGGTTGTTCTCCCAAGACAATAGTTTTATACAGTATAGTGCCATAGTTGGCAGGGGTTGTCAACGTTTATCCGCTATGTTTTCGCCGGTTTTAAAGAACCATTGGAATGAGGTGGACGATTGCTGCCGGGTATGATATAACATTTAAATAAGAAGTCGGTATTTTAGCGGTGGGAGTTATGTTCAAAGCTTCCTTAAAAAGTACCGGAGTAAACACAGGTTGTGATATCAATGGAACAGGAGAAATGATGAAAAAGAGGAACAATTATTTTAAATTGGGATATTGGATATTTTTATATGCAGTTTTTTTAGCGGGCTGTTCAAAAGAACATGGCCCAGAAGAAAAGATTGCTGTGGGAGCTGTAACAGAAGGAATGGAGGAAGAGAACACGCAGCAGCGGGAAATAGAATCGGATAATGTTTCTCCGGAGGAAAATACGAAAGATACAAAAGATGATACCGAAGGCATGATAGCGGAGCCGGAGATCACCCATGCAGACTGGTCAGACTATTTTAACGGACGGAAAGGAACGGCGGTTCTATATGATGCTTCCAACAGGCGTTATACAATCTATAATGATGAGCTTGCCGAGACCAGGCGATCTCCCTGTTCCACCTTTAAGATTATTTCTTCCCTGACAGCGCTGGAACATGGAATCCTTGAGCCGGAGGATTCTGTCAGAACATGGAGCGGCGAAGTATTTTGGAACGAGGAATGGAATAGGGATATCGATTTCAAAGAAGCATTCCGTACTTCCTGCGTGTGGTATTACAGACAGCTCATAGACGATATTGGGCAGGACAGGATGCAGGCGGAACTGGAAAAGCTTTCGTATGGCAATTGTGATAGTTCTGATTGGGAGGGGCGGTTGAATACAAACAATAACAACCGGGCTTTGACCGGATTTTGGCTTGAATCGTCTTTGATGATTTCCCCGAAAGAACAGGCGGAAGTAATGGAACGCATCTTTGGTGAAAATTCGGAATATTCAGAAGAAACACGAAGTGAATTAAAACAGGTCATGCTGGTAAGGGAGCAGGAGCGGACAGACTTTTCAGTCTATGGGAAAACGGGGATGGGTAAAACAGACGGCATGGTTGTTGATGCATGGTTTACCGGATTTGCAGAAACCGCAGAGGGAAATCTATATTTTTGTGTGCGTCTCGGAAGAACAGACGGCAGGGACGTATCCAGTGCATTGGCAAAGGAAATTGCGATTCAAATTGTATCAGACTATCCGTTTGTGTAGATCAACTAATGAAAGCACAGGATACGTGAACCGCATGTCCTGTGCCGTGAGAAGAAGGCGGTTAGGCACCGCCTCCTGTCAATCTCCGATATGCTATGTATAAGGCAGCTCTACATTACATGATCAGATAGAAAAAAGTTTTGCCATCAAGTAAACAAGAATAAAAGATATCGCTGCACTTCCAAGCATATACATTACAGTTTGATAGGGACGTTTTCCGATTTCCTGCTGTTCTTCCATTTCATCTAATCTTTGTCCTTCTGTAAAGGCAACAATTTCTTTATAGGTTGAAATATGATTTTCTTTTTTGACTTTATCTGCTTTACATGCAAAATATACTGCGATTGCGCACACCGCACTCCACGGGATCAGTCCATACCATTCCATGAACGCTATAAACGGAACAAATGTAATAACTGTTAGAATCAAAAATACAGCATAAATACCTCCATA
>CAIGRU010001223.1_pt1 | contig 14589 bp, 15 predicted proteins | sample 7351341 | NCBI WGS metagenome assembly CAIGRU01
CCGGGAGGACGGCGGCGTGGAGCTGATCCGCCGGGCGGAGACGCTGGAGGACTATTTCGCGACGCTGGTCTGGTAAGGAAAAACCGCCTGGGAATGATCCCAGGCGGTTTCTTTGACCTTAAAGTTTTCGGAGCGCGTCCACCAGGGCCGTCTTGCCCTCGGTTTTCTCGTCCTTCATTTTGATAATCCGGGCGGGGCTTCCCGCCACCACGGCGTTTTCCGGCACGTCCTCAATGACCACCGCCCCGGCGGCAACGACGGCGTTTTTGCCAATGTGTACCCCCTCGATGACCACGGCGTTCGCCCCCACCAGCACCCCGTCCTCCACGACGACGGGTGTAGCGGAGGCGGGCTCCACCACGCCGGCCAGTACGGCTCCCGCGCCAATGTGACAGCGGGCGCCTACCGTGGCCCGGCCGCCCAGCACGGCGCCCATGTCAATCATGGTGCCCGGGCCCACCACCGCGCCGATGTTGATGACAGCCCCCATCATGATGACGGCCCCCTGGCCGATTTCCACCTTCTCCCGGATGATGGCGCCGGGCTCAATTCGGGCCTGGACGCCCTTGAGGTCCAGCAGGGGCACGCCGGAGTTCCGGCGGTCGTTCTCCACGACGAGATCGGCAATCTTCTCCCGGTTGGCCTCCAGAATGGGACCCAGCTCCGCCCAGTCTCCAAAGACGGTGAAGCTGTTCCGATCGCCAAAGACCTTGGCGGAGCCGAAATCCACAGGGCCGGTGGTGTTGACGTAGAGCTTCACCGGGGTTTTCTTTTCCGAGTTCGCAATATAGTCGATAATTTCCTGTGCGTTCATAGGAACCTCCTGATAAACGAGATAGAGGGACGTGTGTGTCTGTTTTTCCTGGGGCGGTTAAAACAGAAATCGCGCTTAGGCGCCAAACAGAATTTTTTGCAGGTCGTATACTCCGTTGGGCTTCCCCGGCAGCAGCCGGGCCATGTGCAGCGCGCCGTTGACGAAAATCTGGCGGCTGGCGGCCCGGTGGGTGAACTCCAGCTCCTCGTCGGGGCCGAAGAAGTGGACGGTATGGGTTCCCGCCACGGTGCCCCCTCGGAGGGAGTGAACGCCGATTTCCTCCTTCCGCCGCCGTCCGGTGTTGCCCTCCCGGCCATAGACCGGGGTCAGGGCGTGGGCGGGGTCCATGGCCTCCAGCAGCAGCTTGGCGGTGCCGCTGGGGGCGTCGGCTTTCTGGTTGTGGTGGGTCTCCGTCAGCTCGATGTCAAAGTCTGGCTTCAGTACCCCGGACACCGCCGCCAGGGCCCGGCAGAGCACGGCCACACCCAGGGAGTAGTTGGCGCTCCACAGCACTGGAGCGGAGCTTCCCAGGGACTCCAGCTGCCGGAGCTGGTCCGGGGTAAACCCGGTGGTGCCGGAGAGCAGGGGTGTGCCGGTCCGGCGGACGTAGGAGGCGATTTCTGGCAGGGCCCCGGGCTGGGAAAAGTCGATGACCACATCGGCGACCCGGCCCAGCTTCCCCAGCCGGTCCAGGTCCTCCCGACCGAAGGCGGCCTCGATCTCATCCCCGGCGGTTTGGGCGGTCTCCTGGATGAGGCGGCCCATTTTGCCCCGGCCGATCAGGATATATCTCACAGCAGTCCCGCCTCCTCCAGCATAGCCCGGAGGGCCGCCTGGTGCGCGCTGCTCATTTCGCACAGGGGCAGGCGCATGGGACCGGCGCTCAGGCCCATCATGTTCAGGGCGGACTTTACAGGAATGGGGTTCACCTCCATAAAGAGGCCGTTCATCAGCTCCAGGTACTTCAGGTGGTTTTCCAGGGCCCGGGCCTGATTTCCACCGGCGTAGTCCGCCACGATCTGATGGCACACGTCGGGACAGACGTTGGCAAAGACGGAGATCACGCCGCTGCCGCCAATGCTCATCAGGGGGAGGGTGATGTCGTCGTTTCCGGAGTAGAGGGCGAAGTCCGGCCCTACGCAGTGGGCGATTTTCATGGCATAGGACATGTCCCCACTGGCCTCCTTGATGCCGGAGATCTGGGGGTGCTTGCAGAGCTCCTCCACCACGGAGACGGGGATGGAGCAGCCGGTGCGGCCCGGCACGTTGTAGAGCAGGCAGGGGATTTTCACCCGGTCCGCCGTCTCGGCGAAATGGCGGACCATGCCCTCCGGATTGGCCTTGTTGTAATAGGGGGCGATGAGCAGCAGAGCGTCGGCCCCCATGTCCTGATACTCCATGCTCTTTTCAATTTGCGTGGCGGTGCAGTTGGAGCCGCTGCCCACGATGACGGGAACCCGACCGTTTACCACTTTGATGGTGTGGGCCACCACGGAGGCGTCCTCCTCGTGGCTCATGGTGGGGTATTCGCCGGTGGTGCCCAGGGTGAGGATGCCGTCGGTCCCGGCGGCAATCTGCCGCTCCAGGAGGTTGGTGAGCGCGTCAAAGTTGACGCTGCCGTCCTGGTGAAAGGGGGTGATCATGGCGACGATGGAGCCAGTGGGGTTGTTGAATTTCATTTGAATGCCCTCCAGATGTTTGTATAGTCGGATGGTGGCGGTTTGGTATAAAAAAAGCCGGTAGAGACCGCGCTCCTACCGACAGTGTGCACGCCGGGGGCGGCGTCACGGCTCTGTCAGCGGATAGCGCCCCCGCGGTTTATCACCACGGACAGTCCCGGAGGTCTTTCCCCCGGGCCCATCTCCCGCCCACGCCTGGGCGGAGGATTCGGCGGAGCTGCCCCCGCCGCGTTCCCAGCCTGCCGGCTCCCGCGACTTCATCGTCTCCGCGCCTCTATCTCATTTTTTGCTATCATAACATCTCCCCAGCCCAGTTGCAAGAGGGAAGCAGAAAAAAATTCTTGTGGAAACCGACGAAAACGCCGCCGCCTCTTGCCTCCCTCCAGCGAGGCGTGCTATATTGGGAGTTGTTGAATGAACGCTAAGGAGGCAACGTTATGCTGTCCGTTGTTGAATACCGCCGTGCCCTGCACCGCATCCCCGAGCTGGACGACCGCCTGCCGGAGACCTGTGCCTATGTGCATTCCGCCCTGGCCAGCTTTGAGCTGGAGGCGTTTTCTCCCATTTCATCCAGCGTCTGCGCCTATCTGGACGCCGGGAAGCCCGAGACCGTGGCCTTCCGGGCAGATATGGACGCCCTGCCCATTGAGGAGGCCACCGGCCTGGACTTCTCCTCTGAAAACTCCGGGGCCATGCACGCCTGTGGCCACGATGGAAACACCGCCATGGCCCTGGCTCTGGCGGAGTACGCCGCCGCTCACCGGGAGACGCTGCCCCGGAACGTCCTCTTCCTCTTCCAGCCCTCCGAGGAGACCACCGGCGGGGCGGAAAAGCTCTGTGATACCGGAATTTTGGAGCAATACCATGCCACCCGGGTGTTTGCCATGCACCTGTGGCCCAAGTTGGAGCTGGGCAAGGTTCACTGCCGCCCCGGTCCCATCATGGCCCGGTCCAACGAGGTGACGGTCAGCCTCACTGGAAAAAGCGTCCACATCGGCAAGGCGTCGGAGGGCGTCGACGCTCTGGCGGCGGGGGCGGAGTACCTGCTTCGGGCCTATGAGATGGCAAAGGCCCTGCCGGGGGAGGAGCCGGTGGTGCTGCGCTTTGGAAAGATGGTCTCCGGCCGGGTGCGGAACGCCGTCAGCGGGGAGACCCGGCTGGAGGGGAGCCTGCGCACCTTTCGGGACGAGACCCAGGCCCTTTGCCGCCAAAGGCTGGAGGAGATCGGCCGGGAGATTGCGGCGGAGACCGGTTGCGGCGTGGAGGTTCATCTGAGTCAGGGCTACCCCGCCGTCTGGAACCACGAGGGGCTTTACGAGACGGTTCGGTCTGGACTGGGGGAGCACGCCCCCTTGCCGCTGGCGGCCCCCACGCTGACGGCGGAGGACTTTTCCTTCTACCAGCGCCGGGTTCCGGGGCTTTTCTTCCTGCTGGGGGTGGGGGACACGCCGGAGCTCCACTCCCCGGAGTTCTGCTTTGACGACGAGGCCGTGCTGCCCCAGGGTGTAGCGTTTTTGAAGCGCCTTCTTTTGCTGGAGTGAGGGCGTGCACTCCGCTTGCAAATGGAGAAAAGCGGGGTATAATAAAAGAAGTTTTCCGTCCCACGCCGCCCGTTTCCCCGCAGGGGGTGGGGCTAATCAAGGGGGAGGCTTCCCCCTAGCAGGAGGCAGAGCAAACGGAACGGAATGGAGGTCCGGCAAGGCCGGACGAAATGGAGTGCAGTTTGCCATGCCGAAAGGAGGCTCCTTTATGCGCCGTCCAAGCGCCGTACAAACCCTTGCCCTGGGCTTTGCCCTGCTGATTCTGGCGGGGGCCTGTCTGCTGTCGCTGCCCATCGCCTCCCGAAGCGGGGAGAGCATCCCCTGGACCAGCGCCGTGTTTACCGCCGCGTCGGCCTCCTGCGTTACGGGGCTGACGGTGTACGACACTGCCACCCAGTTCAGCGCCTTCGGGCAGATCGTGCTGCTGCTGCTGATTCAGATTGGAGGACTGGGCTTTGTGACGGCCTCCCTCCCGGCGGCGCTGCTGGCCCGGCGGCGGGTGGGCCTGCGGCAGCGGGCCCTGCTCCAGGACAGCGTGGGAGCCTTGCAATTGGGGGGCGTCGTCCGCCTGGCCCGGCGGGCCCTGCTGGTGACGGTTTTGTGCGAGGGCTTAGGAGCCATATTGCTGACCCTCTGGTTCTGCCCCCGGTACGGCTTGGGGAAGGGGTTGTGGATGGCGGTATTTCACGCCGTCTCCGCCTTTTGCAACGCGGGCTTTGACCTTTTGGGCACCGGCGCGTCCATCACCACAGTGGCGGGGGAGCCGCTGCTGAACCTTGTGCTGATGGCTCTGATTATCTGCGGGGGCCTGGGCTTTCTGGTGTGGGACGATATCCTGACCCACGGGCGGCGTTTCCGCCACTGGCGGCTCCACTCCAAAATGGCCTTCACGGTGACGCTGCTCCTCTTCGTTGGCGGCGGATTGGCCTTTTGGTTTTTGGAGGCGGACCACGCCTTTGCCGGGGCGGACGGCCCCACCCGGGCGCTGATGGCGGCCTTTCAGTCGGTGACGGGCCGGACGGCGGGGTTTGCCTCCGTGGACCAGTCCTCTCTGAGCCAGGGGGGCGTGCTGCTGATGCTGGTTTTGATGTTTGTGGGCGCGGCCTCCGGGTCTACCGGTGGCGGCGTGAAGGTGAATACCTTCGCCGTGCTGGTTCTGGGGGTCCGGGCGCGTATCTGGCGGCAAAGCGACGTGAATGCCTTTCGCCGCCGTTTGGACGGCGGGGACATTCACAAGGCCTATTCCACCGCGGGCATCTACCTCTTCGGAGCGCTGTGCGGCTGTATGGTGCTGTGCGTCCAGGGCGTAGGTCTGGTGGACGCCTTGTACGAGACCTTTTCCGCCATGAGCACCGTGGGCCTTAGCCGGAATCTGACGGGAACGCTGCCGCTGCTTTCCAAGTGGACGGTAATTTTGATGATGTTTGCCGGACGGGTGGGCAGCATGTCCGTGGCCATGGCGGTGACCCGCGGGCGGGACGCCGGGAACGGCCTGCGCTATGTGCCGGAAAAAATTCTGATTGGGTGAGAGGGAGGACGGAGCATGAAATCCTTTTTGGTCATCGGGCTGGGCCGCTTCGGGCGGCACCTGACCCGGTATCTGCTGGAGCTGGGCAATGAGGTCATGGTCCTGGACAAGGACGAGGAGAAGGTGTCCAAGGTGGCCTCCATGGCCACCGCCGCCTGCGTGGGGGACTGCCAGGACGAGCAAGTGCTGGAGGCCCTGGGGGTGCGGAATTTCGACGTGTGCTTTGTCTGCGTCCGGGACGACTTCCAGTGCTCCCTGGAGGCCACGGCGGCCTTGAAGGAGCTGGGGGCCCGGTTCGTGGTGGCCCGGGCGGACCAGGAGCGGCAGATCAAGTTCCTGCGGAAGATCGGGGCGGACTTCGTGGTTCACACGGAGATGGACATGGCCCGCCGGGCCGCCATCCGCTTCTCTGCGGAAAACGTCTTTGACTACTTTGAGCTGACGCCGAAATTTGCCGTGTTCGAGCTGGAGATTCCCGAGGAATGGGAGGGCCATACGGTGGTGGAGCTGGAGGTCCGGCAGAAGTACAATGTCAACATCCTGGGCGTAAAGAGCGGCGACGTGGTGGTGCCCCTGGTGGACCCCAACTACCGCTTCCGGGATGACGCGCATATCATCGTGGCTGGGGATAAGGAGGCGGGCATCCGCCTGATGAATTTACATTAAATTCCGACATAGAATTCGAGGTTCTGCGCATGCTTCCTCTGAGGTGATGTTTCATGTCAGAGGACAAGCGCGCGGTCAACAATCAAGACGATGGGAAGCCGTTTCTCCGGCTGGAGCCGGAAAAGAGGATATGCCCGATTCAGGACCCGGATTCCATCTACAAATACCCCTTGGCGACGTCCGAGGAGATGGGCTTCCGGGTGCTGGACAATTTTCCTGAGGAGCACATTCAGTAAGCGCGAAACGCCCCCTCCGGTCAACCCGGAGGGGGCGCGTTGGGAGCGTTACTTGCAGGAGGCCAGGTCCCGGAGGAAGTCCTCCACCGCCTGTTCCGGTGTGGCCCAGCTGGCGACCAGGCGAATCATGGTGTGCTCCGCGTCCACGGCGTGGTCCACTTCGAACTCATAGCCCATGTCCTGGAGCTTCGTGACCACTTCGTTGGGCAGGACGGGGAACTGCTGGTTGGAGGGGGACTCAACCGGCAGGGGATAGCCCAGGGCGGCCACCCCGTCCCGGAGTCGGAGGGCCAGGGCATTGGCGTGGCGGGCGGCTTCCAGATAGGTGTCGTCCTCCAGCAGAGCCTGGAATTGGACCCCAAGCAAACGGCCCTTGGCCAGCATGGCCCCCCGGCGCTTCATATGCCAGCGGAAGTCCGACCGGGGCTTGGCGAAAACCAGGGCCTCGCCAAAGAGGGCGCCGTTCTTGGTGCCGCCGATGTAAAAGACGTCCGCCAGGGCCGCGTAATCCGAGAGGGTCATATCCCCGCAGGCCAGGGCGGAGCCCAGCCTTGCCCCGTCCAGGAAGAGGAGGAGGCCGTGCTTGTCACAGCACTGCCGGAGGGCCTGGAGCTCCGCCTTGGAGTAGACGGTTCCGATCTCCGTGGTGTTGGAGACATAGGCCATGGCGGGCTTTACCTGGTGCTCGTCGCTGTGGAGCTCCGGCACGGACTCGATCATGGCGGGGGTCAGCTTCCCGTCGGGGCTGGGGACGGCGATGACCTTGTGGCCCGTGCCCTCAATGGCTCCGGTTTCGTGGACGTTGACGTGGCCCGTGTGGGCGGAAATCACCGCCTCATAGGGCTTCAGCATGGCCTCAATCACCAGCAGATTTGTCTGGGTGCCCCCCACCAGGAAGTGGACGTCCGCCTCCGGCGCGGCGCAGAGAGAGCGGATGAGGTCCCGCGTTTTTTGGCAGAGGGGGTCCAGACCGTAGCCCCGGGTCTGCTGGAAATTGGTCTCGGTGAGGGCCTTTAACACCTTGGGGTGAGCCCCCTCGCTGTAGTCGTTTCGGAAACTGTACATGGCGAACCTCCAGAAAGTAACAACCGCAGGGAAGAACTGTTACGGAATGTTACAGATTTGATGTTGAAATTATAGCGCGAATCCTGTATAAAAACAAGGAACAGAACGAGAAAATTTTCCCGGCAGTCCGGGAACTGGGAGCGGGAGGAGATCGGGATGAAGAGAAACGCGGTGTGGCTCCTGGCGGCTTTGCTGCTGCTGGCCTCCGGCTGCGGCGGGCAGCGGGAAGAAGGCGGGGCGGAGGAGGCGGATATTGCCCTGAACACCCTGTACGCCGGGATGGAGGAGCTTTGCGGCTGGGAAGAGGGCTACATGGCGGACGTGGAGGGGGAGCTGCTGGAGGGTTATTACCCCGGCCTCTCCGAAATCCCCGCGAAGCAGCTGGTCGTCAAGGTCCCGGCCATGAGCTCCGATGTAAATGAGATTGTGCTGATGCAGGGAGAGACGGAGGAGGACGCGGAGTCCGCCGCCGCCATCCTCCAGGCCCGAATCGACGCCCAGGCGGAGGGCGGGGCCTGGTATCCCGAGAGCCTGGAGGCCTGGAAGGCGGCCAAGGTGCTGCGGGAGGGAACCTACGTGGCCCTGATTGCCTCCGGGGCGCATCAGGAGGCTTTAGAGGAGCAGTTCCTCCTCCAATTCCAATCCAAGGAGTAGGCCATGGTTTTCAGCAGTCTGACGTTTCTATTCGGATACCTGCCGCTGACGCTGGCACTGTACTTTCTTACGCCGCTTCGGTGGCGTAATTTTGTGCTGCTGATAACCAGCCTTTTTTTCTACGGCTGGGGAGAGCCGGTGTACGTGGGGGTTATGTTCCTCTCTATCTTCATCGACTACACCCATGGCCTCCTGGTGGAGCGGTTCCGGCAGCGGGACCGGCTGGCGCGGTGGTTTGTGGGGCAGTCGGTGGTGTTCAACCTTCTGCTCCTGGGCTTTTTCAAGTACTGGGATTTCCTGGCGGCGAATTTGTCCCTGCTTCCGGGGGTAACGGTTCCCCAACTGGAACTGCCCCTGCCCCTGGGCATTTCCTTTTTCACCTTCCAGACCATGAGCTATACCATCGACGTCTACCGCCGGGACGCACCGGTCCAGCGGAACATCATCGACTTCGGGGCCTACGTGACGCTGTTTCCCCAGCTCATCGCCGGGCCCATCGTGAAGTACAAGACCGTGGCGGCGGAGCTGGTTCACCGGACCGTCACGTCCCAGGACTTCGCGGAAGGGGCCTGCCGGTTCACCGTGGGCCTTGCCAAGAAGGTTTTGCTGGCCAACGCCGCCGGGGCTCTGTGGGAGAGCTGCCAGGCCTCTCAAAACGCCAGGGCGCTGACGGTTATCGGGGGCTGGACGGGGCTGTTCGCCTTCGGCCTCCAGATTTACTTTGATTTCTCCGGCTACTCCGACATGGCCATCGGCCTGGGGCGGATTCTGGGCTTCCGGTTTGACGAGAACTTTGACCACCCCTATCTCTCCACCTCCGTGGGGGAGTTCTGGCGGCGGTGGCACATGTCCCTGACCTCCTGGTTTCGGGAGTATCTGTACTTCCCCCTGGGGGGCAGCCGGGCGGGGAGCGCCAAGACCCTTCGGAACCTGCTCGTTGTCTGGTTTTGCACCGGCTTCTGGCACGGGGCCAGCTGGAACTTTGTCCTGTGGGGCTTGTATTTCGGCCTGTGGCTCATTCTGGAGCGCTTCGTTTTGAAAGACCTTCTGGCCCGGACGCCGGTTTTGGTGAAGCGGTTCTATACGTTGCTGGTGGTTTTCGTGGGCTGGGGCATTTTCGCCATGGAGGACCTGGGCGTCTGCGGACGGTATCTGGCGGTGTGCTTTGGAAACGGGCCCCTCTGGTCCGCCCTGGATGGGTACCGTTTGCGGAGCTGGGCCCTGATTCTGCTCCTGCTGGTCCTGGGCTCCACCACTCTGGCGGCGGACCTTTGGAAGAAGCTTCCGGAGCGGGGAAGGAAGGTCCTGACCCCGGTGCTGATGGCCCTGGGGCTGGTGGTCTCCACCGCCTATCTGGTGGACGGCAGCTACAATCCCTTCCTGTATTTCCGGTTTTAAGGAGGCGGTGAGATGACAACAAGATACAGCCGCTTCCTGTCGGCCTTTTTCTGTGTGTTTCTGGGGGGGCTGCTTGCCTGGCACCTCCTTCTGCCGGACCGGGACCGCTCCGACGTGGAGAACCGGACCCTGGCCCAGCTCCCGGAATTCTCCTGGGAGAGCTTGGAGGACGGCAGCTTTACCAAGGGGGTGGAGGAGTACTTTGCGGACCAGTTTCCCCTCCGGGACCAATGGACGGGCCTCAAGGCCCGGACGGAGCAGGTCCTGGGCAAGCGGGAGTTCAACGGGGTCTACCTCTGCGGCGATGCGCTGATCGCCAAGGTGGAGCCCCCCAAGGACGGCCTGGAGGAGAAGAATTTAAGCTATGTCTCCCGCCTGGCGGAGCGGACGGAGCTTCCGGTGTACCTGGGCCTGATTCCCTCGGCGGCGGAAATACGAAAGGATGATTTGCCCAAAGGGGCGCAGAGCTGGGACCAGGCGGCGTTCATCGCCCGGGGGTTGGAGCTGGAGGGCGTGGAGCCTATTGATTTCCTGACGGCCCTCCGGGACCATGCCGGGGAGAGGACCTGGGAGGGCATTTTCTACCGCACGGACCACCACTGGACCACCCTGGGGGCCTATTACGGCTATGCCGCGCTGATGGAATCCCTGGGCCGGGGGGAGGAGGTGCTGGAGCAGGAGGCATATGAGAGACGCTCCTTTCCTCCGGTCGCCAACGGCTTCCAGGGCACCCTTTACATCCACTGGCTGGAGCCGGACAGCATCGAGTTCTGGGTGGAGGACAAGGGCCTTTCCGTCACCTCCTGGCGGGATGGCACGCCAAAGGAAGCAAGCTTATATGATTTTGACTATCTGGGGGAGAAGGACAAATATTCCGCCTTCCTGGGGGGCAACCAGCCTCTTTGCGTCATCGAAAACCCCGAGGGAACAGGAAAGCTGCTGGTGATCCGGGATTCCTACGCGGATTCCATGGCCCCCTTCCTGGCCCTGCACTTTGAGGAGGTCCACCTGCTGGACCCCCGGTATTACCGCTACTCCGCCGCGAAGTACGCGGAGGAAAACGGACTGGACGCCATCGCGGTGGTGTACAGCGTACCCAATTTCATCACGGACCGGAATTTGGTCCTGCTGATTCAGTGAAGGGGCCATACCGTAAAAGAAAAAAGCGCCTGGGCAGGTCATGCCGGACCCGCTCAGGCGCCTTTGCTTATGGCTTTTGGTTCAGAACGCAGGAGACCCAGACCGCATTGTGGTCGGACAGCTCCTCCCCGGTAAACGCCGCCAGGGCGCTGCCCGCCGGAGCGAAGCCGCAGTCCTCTCGCCGGGTGGAGATGGTACGGCTCTCTCCGGTTTCCAGCCCCCGGACCAGCAGCCAGTCCAGCCGCAGGTCCAGATGCCCCCCGCCGGGGAGAGGCTTGCGCCGGGTGGCCACGGCCTTGTCCGGCAGAAGGCGGTAGCCCGCTTTTTCCGCCGCTGCGAGGCAGCTCTCCCAGGATGCCACATCCTCTAAGCACCGGCGCTGGAGCTCGGGGCTTCCCGCCACGGCTTGAATGGCGTCCTTGTCCCGGCCGTCAAAGGTGTTGGTGTTCAAATCGCCGCCCAGAATCACCGGCATGCCGGGGAACAGAGCGTCCGCCTTCGCCAGCACGGTCTCCAGCTGGGCCTGGCGGCCCGGGCCATGGGTCCGGTTTTCCAGGTGGATGGTGCCCACGCCCACCGGCGTGCCCGCCACGTCCAGCTCCGCCAGAATCGCCAGCCGCCCGCCAATGCGCCGCTGGCGGTCAAAGTACCAGTTGTATTGCTCCGGCAGACGGACCACCTGGGCCCGCCGGATGGGCCAGCGGGAGAAGATGGCGTTGCCGTGGAAGCCCTTGGGGTCCGCGCCGTTTACCAGCTCGATGAACTCCAGGCCGAACACCGCGTTCATCCCCAGCCGCTCCGCTAGCTCTAAGGTGGTGTTTTTTCCGCCGGAGCGGACACAGCCATCGTCCAGCTCGTTGGCGAGGATCACGTCAAAGGGCCGGACCGCCGGACAGTGCTCCAGAAAGTCCCCCAGCTCGTCCAGGTACACGCCCCGCTCCATATTGAACATCAGCACGCCCAGAGACTCCGGGGCCCTGACTGGGGCCGGGGCCAGGTTGTGAACCTCCGCCTGGGAAAATGGGGGAATTTTTGCCATGACCTCCGCCTGGGAGGTGTGGTCCAGCAGCGCCCCCAGGCGCTGCCGCTCCTCGTTGGACAGTCCCTTCATGTCGTCCGCCTCCTTTGCTTTGGAGATAGGATACCATGCTTTTCCAGGTTCCGTCAAGCCTGTCCGGGCAGCGGGGTAATTGAATTGCTTACGCAATTTCAATCAAACCAGCCCTTTACCCGGCTGGACACAAAAGCAATGGCGGGCCCCAGGCAAAAGCCGGTGATCAGCGTCGTCAGGCCCACCGCCGCCCCCAGCAGGAAGCCGGTGGATAAAAGCGAAATGTCCCACAGCGTCCGGACGGACCGGAAGCTCCATTTGGTGGTATGCGCCGCAATCAGCTGGGGAACCGCGTCATAGGGGGCGACGCCCATGTCCACCACCATGTAGAAGGAGGCGGCAATCAAAAACCCCGCCATGCTGACCGCGAAGAGGAGAATCTGTTCCGTCATGGAAAAGCCCTCCGGCGGTATCAGGGCTTCCAGCCGGCGCATAAAGAAATCCGCGATGTACCCGAGTCCCACCATATTGCCAACAGTACCGATGCCGATGCGGGATAGGTCCAGCCAAATGACGGGGAAAAACAGCAGGAGATTGAATACAAGCTGGCAGGTTCCGAAGGATACGCCGGTCCGGGCGGAAATTCCCAGGGAGAAGGTTGAGCCGGGGTCCGTTCCAAATCCAACCGTCTTAAATACCGCGACACAAAGTCCGATGATGATTAAGCTGGCAGCCAGCACTACCAGCCTGCGTCCCATGTGGGGGCGCACTAGGTTCATGGCAAGGGTTTTTGCTTTCATAAACATGCCTCTTTCCTCAAAAGAAAAACTGCCTCTGCAACAGCGGGACGGATTATACTACCGGGACCGCTGGCTGTCAATCCCCAAAATCGGCAGACGCCCGGAGCGGCCTCTGGGGCGTATTTATCTGCGGCAGAATGGCTTTCCTGGAAAGACAGCCTTGCTTTTATGGCCCTTTGCGTCTATAATAAGCGCCATAAAAAACGAAAAGGGGAACTGCCATGAATGCCACCCGCGTCGAACACGATACCATGGGGGAAATCCGCGTCCCGGCGGACCGCCATTGGGGAGCCCAGACCCAGCGGAGCCTGGAGAATTTTAAAATCGGCGGCCAGCGCCAGCCGCGGGAGATCATCACCGCCTTCGCCTACTTAAAAGAGGCCTGCGCCAAGGCCAACGCCGCCGTGGGCAAGCTGACGGCGGAACAGGCCGCCGCTATAGCCGCCGCCTGTGAGGAAATCCGGGCCGGGAAATGGGACGAGGAGTTTCCCCTGGTGGTCTGGCAGACGGGCAGCGGTACCCAGACGAATATGAATGTCAACGAGGTCATCGCCCACCAGGCGGCGGACCGGGGCGTTTCCCTTCACCCCAACGACCATGTGAACGCCTCCCAGTCCTCCAACGACACCTATCCCTCCGCCCTCCACATCGCGGCGGCGCTGTCCGTTGCGAACCAGGTTCTCCCGGCGGCGGAGCGGCTGGCGGGGGCCTTCGGCAAGCTGGAAGCGGCTTACCCGGACCTGATCCGCATTGGCCGGACCCACCTCCAGGACGCCACGCCCCTGCGTTTCGCCCAGGAGGTCTCCGGCTGGCGGGAGCTGGTGGGGGCCCCCTGCCGGATGCTCCGGGCGGCCCTGGAGGAGTTGAACCGTCTGGCCATCGGCGGCACCGCCGTGGGCACCGGGCTCAACGCCCCCAAGGGCTATGACGAGCTGGTCTGCGGGGAGCTGCGGGCCCTGACGGGTCTGGACTTCCGGCCGGACTCGAATAAATTCCACGCCTTGACCTCCAAGGACGCTTTGGTTTTCGCCCACGGGGCCTTAAAAGCCCTGGCGGCGAATCTGATGAAGATTGCCAACGACATCCGCTGGCAGGCCAGTGGGCCCCGCTGCGGCATGGGAGAGCTCCACATCCCGGAGAACGAGCCCGGCAGCTCCATCATGCCCGGCAAGGTAAACCCCACCCAGTGCGAGGCGGTCACCATGGCGGCGGTGCAGGTGATGGGGAACGACGCGGCCATCGGCTTTGCCGCCAGCCAGGGAAACTTCCAGCTAAACGTCTTTTTGCCCGTTTCGGCCTATAACTTCCAGCTCTCCGCCCGGCTGCTGGCGGACGCCATGGAGTCCTTCCGGGTCCACTGCGTCGAGGGGATCACCCCCAACGTGGAGCGGATGGAGGAGAACCTGAACAACTCGCTGATGCTGGTCACCTGCCTGACGCCGAAAATCGGCTATGAAAAGGCGGCGGAGTGCGCCAAGAAAGCCCTTCACGACGGCACGACCCTGAAAGAAGCGGTCCTCTCCCTGGGCCTTTTGACGGCGGAGGCGTTCGACGAGACGGTGAAGCCGGAAAAGATGGTATAAACCATCCGCCGGGGGACGGGGCATGTTTGTGAAAATCGGAGAATCTATTATACTACCGAATTAGCGCTTTACTATGCTAAAAAAACGGAGTATACTGTAATCCATCACCGGGGCCCTGCCCCGCAAGGAGGAACCCCATGGAATTGGATTTGAATATGCTGCGGCCCCAGGAGCGGCTGTCTCTCCGGCTCCGCCTGCTCTATGAAGAGGCAGGCTTCCGCCAGTACCGCATGGGCCGCTTTGAGGAGTACGGCCTCTACCAGCAAAACCGCCGCTTCCTGGCCTCGGATCAGGTGATCACCTTTACGGACCTGGACGGGCGGCTGCTGGCGTTGAAGCCGGACGTTACCCTCTCCATTGCCAAGAACGCCCAGTTCGAGGAGGGGGGCTGCGGGCGGTACTACTACTCCGAAAACGTCTACCGCCCCAGCCAG
>CAIGRU010001230.1_pt1 | contig 14509 bp, 10 predicted proteins | sample 7351341 | NCBI WGS metagenome assembly CAIGRU01
AATCGAATAGCAAACAATGTACAAAACAGGGCCTTTCACAAACGAAAGGAAAGCCCCCCAAAAAAAATGGCGAGATTAAAGGAACGTTTTATTTCGCCACGGCTTTTTCTCAATCGCCACTTTATTAATCAACCAATTACACTCTATTTTTTCACACATTTTTTACTCAATAATATTAATGTACGGGCGTACATTAATATATAACTATATAGCTTTTCTTTCAGCACTTTACAACACATACCCAATAATCCTACTAGAACTAAGAAAAAGTACCGAATAATTAATTCTTTATATCAGGAGATTTATTACCTTTGGTACGGACTTTTAAATATGAAAGGAATACATTACAGAAATATAAAGCATTCCTTACATATTTGTATTCTTAACCTTACATTTATGAAAAGAAATTGTTTCATAAATAAGATTAGGGAGAAAAATCCTTAATAGTCATGACGTTAAACCTTAAATATCAGGAGGAATATGAGTATTGAATACGACTTATTTGCCAATCCCCCCAGGAATGGGGAAGAGAAGCCGACGTTACATGCCAGAGCTATCAATATCCAGACCGTCAATACCAACGAACTGGCGCGGATGATCGAGAGCATGAGCACTTTCACGACAGCCGATATCAAAGGGGCAATCAAGGCAATCAGCGATCGGTTGTACTTCTGTCTCAGTAATAGCCAGAGCGTACATCTGGAAGGGATCGGCACGTTTTCAGTGACGCTGAAATGCAAGCAGCAGGTGGAAAACAAAAAAGATATACGCTCGGCATCCATTGAGTTTAAGAACGTGGAGTTTCGTGCTGATCCGGAGTTGAAGAAACGTTTCCGGGGCGTTCGTATCGAACGGCGGGAAGGGACCAGCGAGAAAAAAAACTACAATGCCGATATCCGGCAGAAACGTATCCTGTGGTATATAAAAAACTATGGGACAATCAACCTGACGGTTGCTGCCAGCCTGAACCAATGCACGCGGCAAAAGACTAAAAAAGATCTGGAACAGCTGCTTGAAGACAATCAGATACAAAAGAGCTGGTGCGGAAAACGGGCTTTCTACACCAGGCGTTCGCCCCAGCAACCAACAGCCGGCCCGTTACCTAACGACCCAACGGAATAATATGGAACTATACACCGCTATCAAAATACCCAAGCCTCCTTTCCGGTTTTCCTGGCAGGAACGCATCTTACTGCTCGGTTCCTGTTTTGCGGAAAATATCGGGGCGAAGCTGGCTGAGAACAAGTTCAATGTCGATATTAATCCGTTCGGAACACTGTATAATCCGGCATCCATCGCTGCCGCATTGCGAATGCTGCTGCATCCGGAGCGGTTTACAGCAAATGATTTATTCCGGCACGAAGGCGTATATCATAGTTTTACGCACCACAGCCGTTTCTCTTCCACCTCGGAAACAGAGTGCCTGGAAAAGATTAACGACAGATTGTTTGCCTCGGCACAAGAAATCAGGAAAACCGGATATATGGTGATCACACTGGGGACTGCCTATGTCTACCGGCTGAAAAGTTCCGGCCAGGTGGTAGCAAACTGCCATAAGCTACCGGAGAAAATGTTTGACCGCTCGATGCTATCCGTGGCGGAGATTGTGTCGGAATGGAAGGAGTTGTTGCTCTCCTTATGGGAGCAATGCCCGGACCTGAAGATACTTTTCACCGTCAGTCCGATACGCCACTGGAAGGACGGGGCACATGGCAATCAACTCAGTAAGGCCACTTTGCTACTGGCAGCCGATACGCTCCAGATGGCCTATCCGGAACGGATCGCTTACTTCCCCGCCTACGAAATCATGATGGATGAGCTGCGCGATTACCGCTTCTATGCAACCGACATGCTACACCCTTCGGAGCTCGCTGTTGATTATATTTGGCAACGTTTTACAGAAAATTTCTTATCCGATGAAACGAAAGGCTTCCTTAAAGAATGGGCAGAGATCCAAAAGGCTATTAATCATCGCCCGTTTCAACCCGAAAGTGAAGCCTATAAACGCTTCATCTCGCAAACTTTGTTAAAGATGGAACGAATTAACGAGAAATTTCCTTCCTTTGATAGTACAAAAGAGATGGAAATAATAAAGTCTAAACTAATGTAAAGAATGGAATACTCAATAAAAGAAATCGTCAGAATTATCGGTGCGCAGGCAAACAACTTGCAGGATAGCACCATCAGCATTTTGCTGACTGACAGTCGCCGGCTTTCTTTTCCGGAACAAAGTCTCTTCTTTGCCCTTAAGACAAAGACCAACGACGGACACAGATATATAAAGGAACTCTACAAACTGCGCGTCCGCAATTTTGTAGTGAGCGAAATGCTTCCGGAGTTCGAATCGCTCGGAGAAGCAAATTTCCTGGTGGTAAAAGATACGTTGAAAGCTCTTCAGAAACTGGCTACCCATCACCGGAAACAGTTCAATATCCCGGTGATCGGCATTACAGGCAGTAACGGGAAAACGATTGTAAAGGAGTTCCTTTATCAACTATTGCACAAGGAATTCAACATTGTCCGCTCGCCGCGCAGTTACAATTCACAGTTGGGCGTGCCGCTGTCCGTCTGGCAAATAAGCGACAAGAATACGCTGGGAATCTTTGAAGCCGGCATTTCCCAACCGGATGAGATGGAAAACCTGCGCCCGATCATTTCACCGACTATCGGTGTTATTACCAATATCGGAGAAGCACATCAGGAAAATTTCATTTCTACCACGCAGAAATGCCTGGAGAAACTGACTTTGTTCAATGAATGCGAAGCCATTATATATGACGGGGATGATGCGTTTATATCCAACTGTATCGAATCGGCCTGCCTTTCACATAAGGCGATTGCCTGGAGCCGGACAGACTCGGATGCACCGCTTTATATCGAAAAGATCGAAAAGAAAGAGAAAGAAACAGTTATCCTTTGCACACTGCTCGGGCTGACTCAGAAATACGTCATTCCTTTCACCGACGATGCTTCCATCGAAAATGTGATCCATTGCCTGGCAGTAATGCTTTATCTGAAGCCGACCAGCGTAAATGATGCAAATAAATTTGCCCGGTTAGAGCCTGTCGCCATGCGTCTGGACGTGAAGCAAGGCATCAACAATTGCATGCTGATCAACGACACATACAACTCGGATATCAACTCGCTGGATATCGCCCTCGACTTCCAGCAGAGCCGTCATGTAGACAAGAACCTGAAATGTACGTTAATCCTCTCCGACATCCTGCAATCAGGCACCTTGCCCAAGTCGCTTTACAAAAAGGTTGCCGACCTGGTTCGCCGTAAAAACATCGACCGGATTATCGGTATCGGACGGGATCTGAAAGAATATGGCAGTGCATTCGATATCGAAAAGGAATTCTACCTCAGCACGGATGAGTTCCTCAAATCACCGACATTCAAGAAGTTCAAAGACGAACTGATCCTGATAAAAGGCTCACGCCACTTCCACTTCGAACGTATCTCCGAGTTACTGGAAAAGAAAGTGCATGAAACGATCCTCGAAGTAAACCTGGACGCGGTTGTGCATAACTTCAACTATTACCGTTCGAAGCTGAAACCGGAAACCAAGATGGTTTGTATGGTCAAAGCGTTCGGATACGGGGCAGGTTCATACGAACTGGCTAAAACGTTACAGGAACATCGTTGCGATTACCTGGCCGTTGCCGTTGCCGATGAAGGGGCGGAACTCCGTAAAGAGGGCATCTCAATCCCTATTATCGTAATGAATCCGGAATTCAGCAGTTTCAATGTCTTGTTTGAAAACAACCTGGAGCCGGAGATATATAGCTTCCGCCTGCTGGATGCCATGATAAAGGAAACGGAACGCCGGGGGATCACCTCCTACCCGATCCATATCAAGATAGACACAGGAATGCACCGTCTGGGATTCCAACCGGATGACGTCCCGGCGATCTGTGAACGGTTGAAAGAACAAAGCGGCGTAACAGCACGTTCTGTATTCTCCCATCTGGTGGGAAGCGACTCATCCATCTTCGATGATTTCACAAAGAAACAACTGGATACATTTACTCAGGCGGCTGCCGAACTGGAAAACGGCCTGGAATATAAAGTCATCAAACATATCCTGAACTCTGCCGGCATCGAACGTTTCACGGACTATCAGATGGATATGGTCCGTCTGGGAATCGGACTATACGGTGTAAGTGCTTCCGGCATAAAAGGCCTGCGCAATGTCAGCACCCTGCGCACCACCATCCTTCAGATACAACATGTCCCGGCTGGCGACTCCATCGGTTACAGCCGCCGTACTTATGTGGACCGTGATTCGCGCATCGCCATTATCCCGATCGGTTATGCCGACGGCCTGGACCGTCATTTCAGTAACCGGGGAGGCGAAGTCTCCATCAGTGGAAAACGCTGTCCGATCGTCGGAAATATCTGTATGGATGCCTGCATGATCGACGTGACCGACACAGACGCCCAGGAAGGCGACCCAGTCATCGTCTTCGGCGAAGAACTTCCGGTAAGCGAACTGTCCGACAAACTGAAAACTATACCTTACGAAATACTGACCTCAGTTTCTCCACGGGTAAAAAGAGTTTATTACAGGGAATAATTTTCCGACAAATAACAGGAGGCCCGGATGCAGAAATATGCGTCCGGGCTTTTTCTTTTAAGGGAAGTTCTCCACAAGTTATGCAGCAAAGCCGGACATAAATTGTTTATCTTGCACATTTTATGTACTTTTGTGCCGTAAATAAATTAAATAAAGGTATGAGTCATAATTTATTGAAAGGTAAAAGAGGCATTATCTTCGGTGCGCTGAACGAGATGTCGATTGCCTGGAAAGTGGCAGAAAAGGCTGTGGAAGAAGGGGCAACTATTACATTAAGTAATACGCCGGTTGCCGTACGTATGGGTGAAGTCGACGCCCTGGCTAAAAAGCTGAACGCAGAAGTGCTGCCGGCAGATGCCACTAGCGTGGAAGATCTGGAAATGGTATTCTCAAAATCAGTAGAAATACTGGGAGGAAAAATAGATTTCGTATTGCACTCTATCGGTATGAGTCCGAATGTGCGCAAAAAACGTACATACGATGACCTGGATTACGATATGCTGGGAAAGACATTGGATATATCCGCCGTCTCTTTCCACAAGATGCTCCAGGTAGCCAAAAAGCAGGATGCTATCGCCGATTGCGGTTCGGTACTTGCTTTATCGTATGTGGCAGCACAGCGTACTTTCTTCGGTTACAACGACATGGCGGATGCCAAGAGCCTGCTAGAATCGATTGCACGCAGCTTCGGTTATATTTACGGACGCGAAAAGGGAGTACGTATCAATACGATCTCTCAGTCGCCGACCCTGACAACAGCCGGTAGCGGAGTGAAAGGTATGGATCATCTGATGGATTTCTCCAATAAGATGAGTCCGCTGGGTAATGCATCGGCCGAAGAATGTGCAGATTACTGCATCGTAATGTTCTCCGACCTGACCCGCAAGGTTACTATGCAGAACCTTTTCCACGATGGTGGTTTCTCAAGCATGGGCATGAGCCTTCGCGCCATGAACCAGTACAGCAAAGGATTAGAAGAATTTACCGACGAGAACGGAAATATTATTTACGGCTAACCAGCCGTAAATAGCTGACAGTTATGCTAATAAAAATATACCCCGAAAATCCCAATCCGAGGGAAATAGACAAGGTTATCGACGTCCTTCGCGACGGAGGCCTGGTCATTTACCCGACCGACACAGTATATGCGATCGGCTGTGATGCACTGAATGTCCGCGCAGTTGAAAAGATCTGCCAGATGAAAGGTATCAATCCGCAAAAGAGCAACCTTTCCATCATCTGTTACGATCTTTCTAATTTGAGCGAATATGCCAAAGTAAACAATTCCGCTTTCAAGTTGATGAAGAAGAACCTGCCCGGTCCTTTCACCTTCATCCTGCCGACAAGCAGCGAATTGCCGAAAATATACAAAAACAGGAAAGAAGTCGGTATCCGTGTGCCGGACAACAATATTATCCGGACCCTGGTAAAGGAGCTGGGAAACCCTATTCTGACCATGTCTGTTCATGACGACGATGACGTGATCGAATATTCGACCGATCCGGAGCTGATCCATGAAAAGTATGAAAATACGGTGGACATCGTTATCGACGGTGGCTACGGTGGTTTCGAAGCCTCAACGGTTGTAGATTGCACCACAGATGAGTTTGAGATTGTACGCCAAGGGAAAGGTATATTAGAATAAAGCAAAAAGGCTTCCTGCATTGAAACAGGAAGCCTTTTTCTATTTTAACTATCTAACAGAATCTGCAATTTAGAAGTTCCCCACATTTGCTTTATCCCACCAGACACGAGTACCGCCAATATCGCCGGTAAATTTTCCACTTGAGTTTTCCTGATTCAACAGATCAATACCTTTCTGTAATTCTGCATTATTTGTATTGATTTCAATTTCAGAATAAATCAGACGACGAATTTGTTCATCCGTATCAATTGTTCCGTTACTGCTGTTAACACGAACCGGGAACAGTTTAGGATAACCTGTACGGCGATATTCAGCCCAAGCTTCTGTAGACAACGGGAAGTTTGCCAGCCACTTTTGCGTAATGATACGCTGCAGCTTTTCTTCATTGCTTGCACCATCATTCCATTTAACCGGCACTGTATTCATTGCTTTATAACTATTTTTAGAGTCAATCGGATCTACGAAGTCAATCTGCGTTGTAGTACCATTGATGTAATTCTCGATATCTTGTTCAGATATATCAACCGTTCCATTCACATAAGCCTTTTTGTATTTCAACTCATTATTAATAGAGATACGGATACCTTCTTCATACAGATCCTTGGCATTACCACCCATACTCCAACCACGCAAAGCACCTTCTGCACGCAGGAAATAAGCTTCTGCCACCTTCATTACCGGGAACGGAGTAGCATAAGAACAAACGACACTTGAGAAACCACCCCATTTATTCGGCTTCGAAGGTAATTCACAACCCGCACGTATACCCAGATACTTAGTATCTACAGCTATTTTAGATCCGTCTTCGGCTAAAATTTCCTGAGTATTCTTCGTTATATACAACGGTGTACGAGGGTCCTTATAACCTTCCATAATAGTTACCAAAGATGCATTGACACCACAATCTCCCCATTCGAACATACGGGTCAATTCATTACTTAAACCCTGATCAATCAGAATATCTTTATCGGCAGAGGTCAGAACGCCACCCTGATACGCTTCTTCCGCTTTCTGTTTTGCCAACGTCGGATTCGCTTTTACAATACGCATCGCAATACGCAGTTTGAACTGGTTAGCAACCTTTATCCATAAAGAGCGGTCACCTTTGCACCAATAATCAAACTGTTGCATGTCTGCTGCGGCTGAAGTTCCATTTTTGAAACCTTCTATTGCTTCATCCAGCAAAGTGAACATACTATTATAAACACTTTCCTGTGTATCATAAGCAAAAGCCACATCATTGCCATCCAATACAGACTGATAGGCAATAGGTCCGTAAGCATCTGTCGTCATCAGCATACCGTAAACCTGGACAACACGCATAACGGCAGCATAATCTTTGATACCCTTTTCATCACAGGCATTGATCAGACGGCGGGTATTATTGAAGATATGCAGATAAAAATTCTCATACATACCGCCACAGAAACCGCGGTTCAATTTATAATCGGCATTCCCGTTACCTCCAAAGTTGTGAGGGGTCATGAAATAACCGCCAAACAGATCAACACTCAGGTTTGTCCAAAACTGGAACATATTTTGCTGCGGAGCATATACATAAGTAATCGGTTCTATGAACTGAGCCTCAAACGGCATGTTATCCGGATCGACTTCATATTTATTGGTATTCAGTTCCTCAAAATTATCAGTACAACCGACAATCATCGTGCCGCAGGCAATAGTCAGGCCCAAAGCGGCTGCATATTTGAATAATATATTTAATTTCATAGATAATCAAGATTAGAAGTTTAATTTCAGATTAAGACCAACACTACGGGAAGAAGGCAACGCAAACATATCAACCCCTTGCCAACCGTTTCCGGTACCGGCAGATACATCCGGATCCATCGGAGCATCTTTGTAGAAGAAGAACAGGTTACGGGCAATCAAAGACGCATTCAGATTCTTTCCGATACCGAAAAGGTTACGGAACGTATATCCGAAAGACAACTCACGCAAACGGACATTCGTTGCATCGTAAACATACAACTCATTAGCATACTGCGAATTGAAGTTTGTTGCACCTACTACGGAATAGAATTTCTGAGGATCAAAAGTTACTCCTTCAAACACAACACTACCATTATCGCGGGCAGCACCAGAGCGTTCGGAAACACCCCAACCATCTAATGTTGCTTCGGTCATGGACATTACTTTACCACCCACCTTTGCATCGATCAGGAATGACAAAGTGAAATCTTTATAGTGGAATGTATTGGTCCAACCCATATTTACTTTAGCATTCATATCACCGACATATTTCAGATCCTGAATACCGTCACCACCCAACTGGGGAGCACCGTTTTCAGAAACAACAGGTTTACCGTTGTCATCTCTCTTGATCTGACGAACATACAAGTCACCATAATGGCCGCCTTCCTTCAGGATCACTTTTGCTCCGCCATAATCGGCCAGGGTCAAACCGTCAGGTAGTTCATCCACTAATTCCTTAATCTCATTCTCGTTATATGCAAAGTTGAAGTTTGTACTCCAGCTAAAATGATCGGTAAACTGATTATGCCAACCCAAGCCAATTTCAAAACCCTGGTTCTGCACATTACCGGCATTTACATAACGGTTTCTCAGACCTGTTTCCCACGGAGCTGAGATTGAGAAGAACTGGTTCTTTGTATTTGTCTTATAATATGTAAGATTCACATCCAGGCGATTCTGAAAAAATGTTCCGTCAAAACCAACTTCCAGAGAATTTGTCTTTTCCGGTTTTAATGTTTTGAACGGTGCATTTTCGGGAGGCGTCAAAGCTCCCTGGTCACCCAACTCATAACGCAGGTTCGTCATAAAAATAGGAACGTCATTACCAACCATTGAGTAAGAAGCACGCAACTTAAACATATTAACATTCTTGCCAAAGTCAATAAACTTATCCAGTAAAGCACTGGCACCTACTGACGGATAGAAGAAAGAAACGCCATCCGTATATGCCAAAGCAGAAGACCAGTCATTACGAGCAGTTACATCCAGGAACAAACCTTCCTTATAACCGAACTGAGCAGTCGCGAATACAGAATTCAAACGTTTTTCTTTCAATGATTCAGTCGTAGTCATCCGGTAATAGTTAGCCGGAGAGAAGATATTCGGATAATAAGCACTACCGGTCGGTTTGCCATCTACAACCGAGAACTTGGAGTCACCCCAACCGATCAAATCAACACTGGAACCAGTTGTTTTCGTAAAACTGCTACCAGCCGTTACAGATAAGGTATAAGTATCTTCCCAACTTTTATTATAGCTTGCCAAAATATCCCCATACATCTGTTCACTAAAAATACGGGAATCCTTCATAGTACCCATCTGGTTACGTCCGCCTGTACTGGAAGCATATTCATTATATATCCATTTCTCATCACCACGTTCGTAACGCAAACGGCCGGTAACGGAAAGACCTTCCATAATATCATATTTAACACTACCTCCGAATTCATAACGGTTACGGTTTGAAGTCGGTTTCTGACGGTTCACCATCCAGTAAGGGTTGGAGAATTGTTCCTGGGCAACATTCGTCCAGTTCTGGACATTTGCGTTCAAAGAAGGTTTATACACCTCGTAATTATTTTTGTAATGATCCCAGTCTTCTCCTCTCGGGAACAAATAAGCACCGGTAACCGGATTACCCAGAAAACCGGCTGCTGCCTGGTTTTCAATATCCTGATTATTATAGCGGGCACTTACATCAATATGAACTTTCTTCCATAGGTGGAAACCGACTTTAGCCAACAGATTATGACTCATATAGGTATTTTTCGGTGTTACACCGTGAGAAGCTACATTCGCATAAGAAAAATAAGAAGAGATGTGTTCATTACCACCACTCAAAGCAATTGAATTGTTGGTAGTGAAACCAGTCTGATAGAAATCTTTCGCATAATTTGGAGCAGTAGTCGACAATTTGTCCCCCCAACTGAATGTACCCTCATTGCTCATTCCGTAAGAATTCTGGAACTTAGGCAACGAAGCAACTGTTTCCACTGTTGTATTACTCGATACATCGATCGACACTTTACCCGACGATGCCGATTTAGTAGTAATCATAATTGCACCGTTGGCAGCCACAGCACCATACAAAGCCGCCGCAGAAGCACCTTTCAATAAAGTTATCTGAGCAATATCGTCCGGATTGATCGTAGACATGGCATCACCACCATCACGACCTCCACCATAATTACTGTTTACCTGTGAATCAGACACATTCATCATCAAAGGTACCCCGTCTACCACAATCAACGGTTGGTTGCTACCATTAATAGATTTGTTACCACGAAACAGGATCTTGGAAGCACCACCCGCACCGGTAGAGTTCGGAGTGATCTGCAAACCGGCACTCTTACCCTGTAAAGAGTTGATCATGTTTACGTTTTTAATTTCATTCAAGTCTTTGCCGCCAACAGTCTGGGCTGCATATGACAACGTTTTCGATTCGCGTTTGATACCCATGGCAGTTACAACAACTTCGCCCAATTGTTCAGAATCGGAAACCATAGAAACATTAACAACAGAACGTCCGTTAACCGGTTCTTCCACTGTTTTCATACTCAAATAAGAAAATACCAGAATTGCATTTTCACCAACTTCCAGAGAATACTTTCCATCGAAATCAGTTACGGTTCCAATAGTCGTACCCTTTTGTAGAACATTTACGCCAGCAAGAGGCTCATTCAGTTCTTTGTCCATCACAACACCGCTTACTTTTCCTTGTGCCCACAGCACATTTGTACATATCCCAATGCAGAATAGTACCAACATAACAAAGCTCTTCCTCATAAAGTCAGATTGTTTAGGTGAATTAATAATGAAAATTTCCATAACACTTTATCCTAAAGTTAAATAACAGGTTTAACATTTACATACATACAGCCAAAACAAGAACTAAGTCCTACCAGAACTTATATAGCATTGCGTTTATCCGGTTGTAAATCTATTAAATTATAACCGAAATAAGCAATAATTGTTTGAATAAAGATTATTATTTTTGTTTATATTAACACAATAATGTCGCGTTTCCCAGCACACTCGCATCAGCATTAACATTTGTTTGTAGCAAATAGACAGAGTTCTGGTAGAACTCCGTAATAAAATATTTATTTGAAACCTTCATATTCCTATTGTCTTCCAAAATGCCTACCTTTGTAATTATTACATTATTAATATAGCAATATGAACTGGACCCAATTATTATCAGGTAAACGTTTCGGAATGGAAGAATATCATGAACGTAAACATGAACGTACGGATTTCCAGCGGGATTATGACCGTTTGATCTTCTCCTCCCCCTTCCGCAGATTACAGAACAAGACGCAGGTATTTCCTTTGCCGGGCAGTATCTTTGTCCACAATCGTCTGACACATAGCCTGGAAGTATCCTGTGTAGGTCGTTCGTTAGGTAATAATGTAGCAAAGGGATTGATGCAAAAATATCCTGACGGAAGTATTAACTTTCCGGAAATAGGTTCCATTGTTTCCGCAGCCTGCCTGGCTCACGACATGGGCAACCCGCCATTCGGACATTCCGGAGAGAGAGCAATTTCCGCTTACTTCCTGGAAGGGAACGGCAGTTATCTGGAAGATGAAATTCGTTCCGCTGGTGGCCGTTGGGAAGACTTTCTTCATTTTGAGGGCAATGCCAATGCCATGCGCCTGCTTACCCATCAGTTTATCGGCCGGAGAAAAGGCGGATTTGCTTTAACTTACAGTACATTGGCCTCTATCGTCAAATATCCTTATGCATCGGTTCATTCAGGCAAAAAAGGGAAGTTCGGTTTTTTCCAGTCGGAAGAAGAAACCTATATGCGCATAGCTACCGAATTGGGAATAAACCACAATCCTGAAGACAAGAATAAATTTGTCCGTTACCCGCTGGTTTATCTGGTAGAAGCAGCCGACGATATCTGTTATCAGATCATGGATATAGAAGATGCCTGCAAACTACATATCCTTACGACAGAAGAAGCCATTCAACTATTGCTCAACTTTTTTGAAGGAGAACGACTGAACCATATCATCCGCGTCATGAAAATGGTGGACGATACGAACGAACAGATCGCCTATCTACGCTCCTGTATCATCGGACTACTGGTAGATGAATGTTCGCGTGTCTTCCTTGAAAATGAAGACGGAATACTTGACGGAACCTATAATACTCCTTTGATAGAGCAGATAGGAGAACAAGCCAAACAAGCCTATGCCACCTGTTCAAAAACGGCTTACAAAAAGATTTACCGCGCCAAAGAAGTACTCGACATAGAACTGGCCGGTTACCATATCTTCAGCCATCTGATCGACAGCCTGACAGAAGCTGTCATGAATCAAAGCCATGCATACAGTAAATTATTGTTACAGCGCATCCCGGAACAATATGACACGAATGCACCAACAACTTATGGCAAAATACAATGTGTACTTGATTATATCTCAGGAATGACGGATGTTTATGCACTCGACCTGTACCGCAAGATCACAGGAATGAGCCTTCCGGCCGTTTAATACTCTTCCCTATATTTGCTTTCTTCTTTATCTTCCAGGATACTGAGATAGCTCTTATAGCGGGACTCGCTGATATAATGATCTTCAAGCGCTTGCAAAACAGCACACCCCGGTTCATGACGATGGCTACAGTTATTGAACCGGCAATCTTCGGAGAATTTGAATATCTCCGGAAAATAGTGGGAGATTTCAGCAGTCTCCATCTCTATCGTACCAAATCCTTTGATTCCAGGGGTATCAATCAGGTAGCCTCCTTCCGGCAGCGGGATCATTTCAGAGAAAGTTGTCGTATGCATCCCTTTATTATGATATTCGGAGATATCGCCGGTCCGGAGATTAACACCGGGAACTAACTTATTGATAATCGTTGATTTCCCAACTCCCGAATGGCCGGACAAAAGAGTTATCTTATCTTTCAACTCAGCCTTTAGCGCATCGAGACCTTCTTCCGTTTTAGCACATAGGGTAGAACAAGGATAACCGATCGTTGTGTACAAATTAATCAAGGCGTCGAGATATTCCTTATCTTCCCCTTTATAACGGTCGATTTTATTGAAAACCAACTTCACCGGCACACTATAAGCCTCAGCCGTGGCCAGAAAACGATCGATAAAAACAGTTGTAGTAATCGGATAATTGACAGTTACGATCAGCATGGCCTGATCGAGATTGGCCGCAATGATATGCGATTGTTTAGATAAGTTGGAAGCCCGCCGGATAATATAGTTCTTACGGTCTTCTATCCTGGTAATAAACGCCGTACCTTCATTATTGATATCGATATCAACCCGGTCACCGACAGAGACAGGATTTGTGCTGCGTATCTCCTTTAAACGGAAATTTCCTTTTACCTTACTTTCCACATCACGCCCGTCATCGGTACGTACGGTATACCAGCTACCTGTATTCTTTATTACCAGTCCCTTCATATTAATTAAAAATTAAAAATTGAAAATTGAGAATTGAACAAACTACCGGACGATACGCGTCAAAGTAATTTTCAATTCTCAATTCTCAATTTTCAATTATTTATACTGTCATTATTTCTTTTTCTTTAGCAGCGTAGAGGTCATCTACTTTCTTTATAAATTTATCGTGCACCTTCTGAACTTCCGCTTCCGCATCTTTTGCCACATCTTCAGGAGTTCCGTCGGCTTTCACACTTTTCTTTATTGCCTCGATCGCATCACGACGCGCATTACGAACACTGATTTTTGCCGTTTCGGCTTCCTGTTTGGATTGTTTAGCCAACGTGCGACGGCGTTCTTCTGTCAGAGGAGGAATCCCCAGACGGATTATTTCACCGTTATTTTCAGGAGTGATACCTACTTCCGAGTTCATGATTGCCTTTTCAATCTCTTTGATAAGCGGCTTTTCCCACGGAGTAATGATAATCGTTTTTGCATCCGGTGTATTTACCGAAGCCACGTTAGTCAGAGGAACAAGACCTCCGTAATAAGGAACCTTCACTCCGTCAAGGATCTTCGGATTAGCCTTTCCGGCACGGATATGAGCCAACTGTTCGTCAAGATAATCGATTGCGAACGTCATTTTCTCTTCTGCTGACTTTACATACTGCTTGATATCTGCCATAACTGATTGATATTTTGTTTTCTGTTTTTTTCGATAAACAAAAGTAGTAAAGTTTTTGAACCTAGCAAACAAATTACTTTTTTAGCACTATAATTCAACTGAAAGCGTAGCATAAATTTGCGGCCCCGAAGAAATCGACAAAGCAATCCAGAAAGAAAATTTGTATCATATATTATGATACTAAGATATCATAT
>CAIGRU010001236.1_pt1 | contig 14487 bp, 12 predicted proteins | sample 7351341 | NCBI WGS metagenome assembly CAIGRU01
GCTACCATCTTACCATATCTCTTCTCTTATTGCTATTTCAGAGAACTGCTCTAGTACGACCACATTCCGCGATGAACTCCTGGGGATATTGCGGGAAGGAGACTATCCGGAAAATCTTATCTTTGAGATACCCGAATTTGAGGTTACCGATGACCCTGGGCAATATTTTAACCCAGCCTTTATGAAATATGAAGATAGCGAAGTTTTTATAGACGCAGGATGTTTCAATTTAAGTACCTCTCTGGAATTGAGAAACTATTGCAAACACATTGGAAAGATATACGCGTTTGAACCGGACGCACAAAATTATCAAAATTGTGTGAAGCGGAAAGACGAAACAAATCTCGTTCAAGCGGACATTTTGCCGTTTGGTACGTGGAGTAAAAAGACGATGCTCCGTTTTCAGGCAAAGGGTAACGGAAGCTCCTGTATCGATATGGATGGCAGCATAGACATTCCTGTTATGCCGATAGACTCTGTTGTAGATGCTGCGGAACGGGTTACCATGATTAAAATGGATGTAGAAGGAGCGGAACTGGAATCTTTAAAGGGAGCGCGGGAAACGATTCTTCGCAACAAACCCAAGCTGGCCATTTGCATCTATCATGAACCGAAAGACCTGACGGAAATTCCGCTGTATATTAAGAGCCTGGTGCCGGAATATAAGCTCTTTGTACGCCACCATTCAAATTATTTTGGCGAAACCGTTTTATACGCAATTATATAGTAAACCCTTTTCGAAAAATGTGAGCGCAAAACACCGTGTTAGAGAAGCGATATGGAAGGGGAGAGCGAGAAGGTGCCGAAAGTCAGTATTATTATGCCGGTTTATAACGGTGAGAAGTACCTGGAAGAAGCCATACAGAGCATTTTGCTCCAAACGTTTCAAGACTGGGAATTGTGGCTGGTGAATGATTGTTCTACGGATTCATCCCTGAAAATCATGGAGAAATACGCCAGGGAAAATGACAAAATTCAAATCATAACGAACCCGGAAAATTACCAGCTTCCTCGATCCTTAAATATCGGCTTCCGGCATGCGCGGGGTACCTATCTGACATGGACGTCAGATGACAATTTCTATCAGCCGGATGCGGTGGAAGTGATGGTCCGTGAACTGGAGAATCATCCGGACTGCGGACTGGTTTGCTGCGATGTAGACTATTTATTCGAGGATGGCTCTGTCATGGCGCACCGGTTTCCGGATGCCTCCCGATTGTATCTGGAAAATGTGGTTGGCGCCTGTTTTTTGTACAGGAGGGAAGTTCTGGAGACAGTTGGGGAATATGATCCGGCTATGTTTCTGGTCGAAGATTATGATTATTGGCTGCGAATCAGTCAAAAATATCCCGTCGTTCATATCCCCAGATGCTTATATCAATATCGCTTTCATAAGCAGAGCCTGACCACGCAGAAGCGGCAGACCGTTGCAAAGCAGCTGTACCGGCTACGCCTGCGTGAATTGGAGTATCTTCTTTCGAAGGCAACGGCTGATGATAGAGCGGCTTTGTTTTTGGACATGTGGTTTTGCGGCGGCGAGGATCTGTGGCGACACCAGGGCCAATTTTTCCCGGACGGGCTTTTGCCAAAGGAACTTCAGTGGCTAAAGCGGGTTTCCAGGGAGCCCAGACAGCCCAGACAGCCGGACCCGGATAAGAAGCTCATTTTGTTTGGAGCAGGATTTTACGGGAAAGAGGCGGTGAAATATTTTGGGAAAGAGCGGGTGCAATATTTTGTAGATAATAACTCAGCGCTCCACGGGACGATGAAAGAGGATGTGCGAGTGATTTCTTTTGAAGAATTGAAGGAAATTCATGAGAGCTATGAAATTGTAATTTCCGCCAGCAGTCAGATTACGATAGCCTTAGCACAGCAGTTAGAGGCGGCTGGGATTAAGAGATACCTGCTTTTCTTAAATATATTCTACAATACGCCTGCGTAGCATAGCGGAAAGGTATGGTCATGAAAATGAAGAAGCAAGTAGCAATCTGGGGATGGTGGCAAGGGAAGAACCTTGGTGATAATTGGATTAAACGAACACTGAGTGAAGTTTTTCCCGGCTATGAATTTATTGATACAACGGTCACAGATTTTTCGCCATATCACTTTGTGATATGCGGCGGCGGCGGACTATACATATATGACGTGATTGAGCCGTGGCGCTCCCATACCCCTCAAGTGCCATACGGAATGCTGGGGTTAGGCGCAGAATTTCCCCATACCAGCAGCCGGGCTGAAGAATTATGCAATAAGAGCTCGTTTTTTTTCCTTCGGGACCAATATTCCTTAGATTGCATGAAAATCAAGAATGTAGAACGGTCTTATGATGTGACCTTTCTGCGGCCTTTGGAGTGCAAGGAGCTTCAACCGTCCGATCTTGACAAGTTGCTTTTTGTATGGCGTGATGGCCGGGAGCTGACCAGAAATCCGAAATTTCGGGATTACATTCAATATGAGGACAACCTTGAACAATGGGAGAATACGATCCAGGCCCATTTCAGTTCTATCGAAAGAAATGACTTTCAGACAACAGCCGACAACATTGAAGATGTCATGGAACATTGCGGCTTTGTAATTTCGGGAAGATTCCATGGTATTGCAGCTGCAATTCAAAAGGGAATTCCCTGTATTGCAATTGACATTTGCCCCAAAATTCGTGCGCTTATGCAAGACTGCGGCTTGGCGGATTACTGCATCAAGGTGAGCGAGACGGATAAACTGGAGGAGCTGATTGTAAGGGCCAAGGCGGAATATCGGGATATTCGTAAAAAACAGCAGGCCTACAAGGTAAAGGCAAATCTCACGCTGTTAAAGCATATAGAGGCTGCAAAGGAAGCCATTGACCGGGCGCTTCACCCCCTGCGTGCGATTCATTACGGTTCTTACTGGATGGGGGAGAACGATGTAGTCAAAGTCATGGCGGATGATCTTGACAGCGTGTTTATTTCGCAGGCGATTGACTTAAAAGCGTATTCGGCGCATCCGGATGTAAGAATAAAAGAGTGTAAGGCAACGCCAAACGGTATGCTGTGCGTTTTGAGCGCAGAGGGTATCCAGAAAGACATCCTTCGCTATAAGCCAGATGCTTTGATTTTCAATTCTGGCGGCCTTGTACCGGAGGAGGCGGCCTTTGCGCTTATGAGGGAACAAACGATCACTAGCATAGGAATTTCCTTGTCGGACCCGGATGTGTATCCGTATAATGGCGCTGTTTATGCGCATAAGTTTGACTTGTTCTATACGAATTCAAAGCGCTCCTATCAGCACGATTACAAAAGCTGCGGCAACATTCACCTTCTTCCCTTTGCGGCCTCTACAAAGCATCATTATTTTCTTCCCGATGAAAAGAGAATATACGACGTTGTCATCGTCGGTCATGCCCGCCCGGACAGGCTTGCGATCGTGACTGAATTGGAAAAAGAATTTTGTGTCGGGACGTTTGGCTCCGGCTGGCCCCATTCACTTGGAGTTGTGCATGGCTTGGAGCATATACGAGCAATCAACAGTGGAAAGATGTACCTTTCATTTGCCAAAACAAATGCAGGTTTTGATAATGTGAAGGTAGGATTGTTTGAGGCAATTGCGTGCAATCAGGTTGTTATTACCAAGTACATGGAGGAGTTGTCGGATTACTTTGCCATCGGCTCTGAAATTATTTGCTATCAAAGCGAAGAAGAAATACCTGCTATTGTACGGGAACTGCTTGCCTCTCCCGAGAAATTGGAGGCGATCCGTGCCAACGCATATAGACGGTTTTTGCAGGAACACACCTATGGAAATCGGTGGATGACGGTAAAAAGGGACATTGAAAATTTGGGCAGGAGTGTAAATTGAATGGCCAGTAAAACAGCAAATACGTACAAGAATTATTTTGAACAATGGCTAAGCGGGATACCTTCTGAGATACGCTTTTGGGACAGGCTTATGGAGACAAAAGGAGCCTGTCTTGGCGAAGAAGCAGAGAAGATGTTTGCGCTGCGCTGTTCTTTTGATGCGCCGTTCGCCCTGGAAAATGAACTTGAGGGAAAAGACACTGCGTTTCTTGACATTGGCAGCGGGCCTTTTTCAAATTGCGGGGTCAAAACATTCAAGTCAAAGCTGGCAATAACCGCCATTGACCCTCTGGCATCTGCCTACCGCCTGTTAAAGGAAAAGCACGGGATTTCCGCACCCATTGCTCCGCAAACGGGAATCGTTGAAATGGTAGATGAGCTTTTTGAGGAAAACTCCTTCGATATTGTGCATATGTCAAATTCCTTGGACCACTGCTTTGACCCAATCCTAGGGATAAGGAAAATGCTGTATGTTGCCAAAATCGACGGAAAGATCATTCTGCGTCATAATGAGAACGAAGCGGAACGCACCCACTATACAGGTTTGCATCAATGGAATGTTCACTTGTCTGAAACAGGGCGGTTTTTACTGTGGCGGCCCGACGCTACGATTGATGTGCAGGAAGCCCTTGGTGACTGCATTGCATTGGAAGAAGCGAGGATGGCGGATACTAAGGAGCTGGAAAACGTTTGGCGGCATAATTATTTTGTTTTGAGAAAAATAAAGCCCATCCCCCGGCAAGAGGCGCTTAACGGTATTCTTATAAAAAGACTGCTGGAGCAGGTGGTAAAACTACACTATAGCGAATGTGGGAGCGTGGTGTAATGAATCTATATATTACTAGGGGAGAAGGCTTCCTGAAAAACTGCTTATTTGATGGACTGGCACATTCCTACAATGTGACAGAGCGGCGCTATGTGAAGCCGTATCCGGAAGTTACCGGCTACATCATCAAATATTTTTGTAGTCAAAATCAGATAACAGAGTCGGTCATTTCCGCAGCAGATTATTTGCTTGGGATTCAAGATCCGGATTATGGCGGATTTCCGTCATTCTATCAAACAGAATATTTATATGCGTTTGACACCGCCCAGATATTGACTGGTTTGGCAGCTTTACATGAAAAGACGAGACAGGAAAAGTATTTGAATGCAGCTGTACACGCAGGACGCTTTTTAGTGGATATGCAGGCGGACGAAGGAGGGATTGTTCCGATTTTTGACCGTCAGGCAAGGGAAAAGCTTTTAGATGCAAGAACATACCGGATATGGAATGGTCCGCTTTCCGGACTGATGTGCAAAGTGACAGAGGCCTACGCAGCCCTATACCGGATTACAAAGGATTTTCAATGGAGCCGCTTGGTGCAACTCACGGCAGATTACTATGAAAAGGCTGCCTATATTGAGTGTTCCCATCCCTTGGGATATTGGTTAGAGGGATTGATCGCCGCTGAACGCTTCCATAAAGTTCAAACCATTATGGAGGAAAAAGTAATCCCAAGGGTTCAAGAAGATGGGTATATTCCTTATACACATACATCAGGGTATGCTTATGTTTCTGGCACAATCCAATTGGGAATTCTCCTTTGCAAATTGGGCTATGTGGATTTGGCGCGTCAGATTCGGGATTATGGGAGGCTGGTTCAAGCGCACAGCGATAGCGGCGGACTGTTTCAGTATGCCAGAAAGGACGGAAGCTTGGATAACACAATCCATACGGAAGTCAACTCATGGGGCACAAAGTACTTTTGTGAGCTTGAGCGTATGCTTGCCGAAAAGGCTTGATGACTTAACAATAAGGGGAAGTTTGAAATGACAAGCAACCTGTATCGCCAATATTATGGTGACTTTTTTCCTCCTGCCAGCCAGCATATATTGAATCTATTGCAGCGTAATTTGACGAAAGAGAAGCCTGTTCTGGAGCTTGGATTTGGCTGTGGACATTTGCTATTTTCCCTGGCAGAAAGGGGATATTCTGTTTCTGGAATAGAGATTCGAAGAAAGGCTTTTGAGGAAACGCAAAGGAAATTTGCCGAGGCCGGTTTTCATGATGTGCGCTTGTTTCATTCAGATTTCATGGACCACAATAAAGAGTATGATTGCATATATACAACCGGACTTCTTCAATGTCTTGATGCAGGCGAGCGTTTGGCCATGATAGAGGCCATATCCAAACGATGCCGTAAAGCGATGATCATTGTGCCAGAAATAAAGGTGGACCGGAATCTTAATTCCAGGGAGCTGCGGGCTGTTGCAGGCTGTCCAGAATATCGGACAGGTAATTTGGGCATGGAGTTGTATCGCTTCTTCCCCTATGTTCGAATGGGACGTTGGAATGAGGAGATATTAGAACTTCCGGATGCCTTCTTGTATTATGTTTGTGTACATCTTAGTGGTCTGACCTCCTAAATGGGACTTCTCTCCGTTGTTTGATAGCTGAAGGCCACTTGTCGCAGACCAAGCAGCCCACGGCAACCCTGGAGAGTTTCAAGAGCAGCAGAGCATCGCCAATGACATAGACGGCAGTTTCTTGCAGGTGAGCCATGATGCGGCCTAGACCATAAGCGGTCTTGGCCGTTCCGAAAATGCCATCCGCAGCGTTGCGGTCGCAGCCGTCCTGATATTGTTTACCAGGCGTAAGAAGGCCGGATTTTTAGGCGGCTTGCCCAGAGCTGGATAGATGGCTTCCATGCTCTCTGTAAAAGGATAATATCTAGCGCTTTCGGTAGAATTTGTTGGTCAGAATGCGCTTGGGAGAACAGCCATAGCGCTCCCGATATCGTACCACTGCCAGAGGTATTTCTAATTCATTGAACGGATCAACGTCCAGACGTTCCCTTCCAGTGTAGCCGCCTGCCAAGTGGAGGTGCAATTTTATGCCGAAATCGATGTCTGCGTGGGTCGTCCCCGGACGATAGGCCGGACCCGGGGCTGGGCCAGACTGGCGATACGCTGTGGAACGTTGGATGTCCTGGACTCAAACATGGTCTCCTTTTGCGATCTCTCTTTTGGGAACAGATGCCTCCAGAATTGCTAACAGGTATTCTTTGCTGAACCGTTTCCAGAGCGCCACCAGCGTGGATGCTCCAAACGGATATAATACGTATTCCTTTATTTAAAATAAATATTGTAGATATGGATTTTCTCCGATGTGTTCCACCAGCCACTAGCATTCAACCGCTGTACGATTAGCAGCCCCCCCCATGTCAACTGCACCGGGTGCCAGAGGGGGGTGACCTACCGAGGGGTCCTTGATCGGATAAACGAGCATTACAACATTCCCGAAGGGACCTTCAAAGACTCGATCACCCGGTCGAAATCTGTCTTGAACGCCAAGAAGGTGGTCATTGCCTTCTGCAAGACCTTCGGTTACGATATCTATCAGATCTATCTTGACAAAGCGGAAGGGGCCCTTTCATGTTCGGTCAAAGTCGAAAACGCCGACATTGACTCGGAGCTTCCAGACAGTTTTTACGGTTGCTTCTACGGGTATTTTTTCAGCAGTACGCCCGAATATTTACGGTCTGGTCATATCGACCAGTTCACGCTGAACATACAGTGTGGGTATATTTCGCTGCTGCTGCGGTACGCCCTGAATGTAGAGGCGAACAATTAGTTCGCACCCTTAGAAATCGAACTGACGGGGAGTGTGGACCACAATCCGGGTGGAGCGTATCCCAGTGGAGTGCTCGTGCTCTCATTCATTTCCGAGGGGGACGGACACTTCTGCACAATGGCGTACAACAAGTGCCAGCTGAATAGCTGCCTCTTTTTCCGCCGGGGTGCCCTGCTCATCCAAAGCCGGGGGGAGGAGATCTTGCCCGTAATTCAATCGTTTATGTTTACACGTCAAAAAATCGATCTGAATGACGAGGCCAGCAAAACAGCCCTACAGGGAGCGCTAACGCTAATCGATCCAGCCAACAGAATGATATTGCTAAAAAAGAGCGACTTGGAGTGTTTTATGAACTCAGCGCTGATGAAAAGATACTTCAAAAATAAAGACACATACGACGATGCCTGCGAAGAATATGTTGAATTGGATGAAGACTGGCTGCTTAGAATGGATGTCGACAATATGGAATTGTACCAGACACTCTTTCAGATCAAGTCAAAAGCCGCCAACGCAAAGCTCTATACCTTTCCCGTTGGTACTATATTGGTACTCTGTGCCAACGAGAGAAAACGTATGAACAAGAGCAATAGTATCTATGTCATGTCATAGATGAAATGGCTCCTAGGTATTTCCGCATTTTGCGCAAAGCGAAGCTAAATTTACCCTTGATAAAAGCTCTTTGAGGACAACGTCAATGGGAAATTATCTGACATCAAATTTCAAATGCTCTCTCATACGCCGGATAAATTGACAGATCATAGAGTATAGCAAATTAATATACCCTATGACCTTGTGGGAATATTTTTCGCGTCCTTGCTGAGTGACTTAAAGAACAGGGAAACGGCATAGCCTGCAAGCTATGCCGTTTCCGAAAACGATTCTAATTATCTAATACTGTCTACTGTTTTTGAGGACAAGCTGTTAAAGTGTCTCAGATGAATAGTCGCGCTTGAAGGCATTCCAGCATGGAAACGCCCGCTGAAAAACGTTCAGCGGGCGTCTGAATTTGTTCGCACAGAACAGCGCTTACTGCACAATCAGGGTTTTCCCGTCCATTTCCGGCGGACAGGCCAGGCCCATTACGTCCAGCATAGTAGGGGCAATGTCGGCAAGCTTCCCATCGCTCCGTAGCTCGGACCCAGCGCCGCAGAGGATAAAGGGCACGGGATTCGTGGTGTGGGCGGTCATGGGGCTTCCGTCGGGCTCTACCATCTGTTCCGCGTTTCCGTGGTCGGCGGTGATCATGGCAATGCCTCCCATTTTCAGGGTGGCGTCCACCACCTTGCCTACGCAGGTATCCACGGTTTCCACGGCCTTCACTGCGGCGTCAAAAATGCCGGTGTGGCCCACCATGTCGCAGTTGGCAAAGTTCAGGATGATCACGTCATAGGATCCAGATTCAATGCGCTCCACGCATTTCTCACAGACTTCCGGAGCGCTCATCTCCGGCTGGAGATCGTAGGTGGCCACCTTGGGGGAGGGGACCAGCACCCGGTCCTCACCGGGAAAGACGGTCTCGCTGCCGCCGTTGAAGAAGAAGGTGACATGGGCATACTTCTCCGTCTCGGCGATGCGGAGCTGGGTCATGCCCATTTTGCTGAGGTATTCGCCCAGGCCGTTGTTCACCAGTACCCGGGGGAAGGCCACCTCCACATTGGGCATAGAGGCGTCGTACTCTGTGTTGCAGACGAAGGTCAGGGGGAAGAACTGCCGGGTGAAGCCATCAAACTCCGGGTCTACCAAGGTTCGGGTAATCTCTCGGGCCCGGTCGGGGCGGAAGTTGAAGAAGATCACGCTGTCGTTGTCGGAAATAGAGCCGTCGGCGTCGCAGACCACGGGCTCCACAAACTCGTCGGTGACACCCTTTTCATAGGACTTTTTCACCGCATCCACAGGGTCCGGATTGTTGATAGGGCTTTCGCCATAGACCATGGCGTCATAGGCCTGCTCTACCCGGTCCCAACGCTTGTCCCGGTCCATGGCGTAATACCGGCCCATGACGGTGGCAATCTTGCCCACGCCGATTTCCTCGCATTTTTCCACCGTTTGGGCCACAAAGCCCGCACCGGAGGTGGGGGAAACGTCCCGCCCATCCAGGAAGGCGTGGATGTAGACCCGGGTGAGGCCCTTGTCCTTGGCCATTTTCAGCAGAGCGAAGAGGTGGGTCAGATGAGAGTGGACGCCGCCGTCGGACAAAAGGCCGAACAGGTGCAGAGCGGAACCCCGCTCAATACAGGCATCCATAGCATGGAGGTAGGCAGGATTCTGGAAGAAGCTGCCGTCCTCAATGGACCGGGTGATGCGGGGCAGGTCCTGAAAGACCACCCGGCCGCCGCCCATGTTGGTGTGGCCCACCTCGCTGTTGCCCATCTGCCCGTCGGGCAGACCCACATCCAGTCCGGAGGCGGAGAGGGTCGTGTGGGCAAACTCCTGGAAGAAGCTGTCCAACCGAGGGGTTTTGGCGGTTTGGACAGCGTTTCCCGTCTCTCCGCCGCCGGTGCCGAAACCGTCCATGATGATCAAAGTGGTAGGTGTTTTGTTCATAAAAAGACTCCTTTAGGAGAATCCACTGCAAGCCTCCAGCGGCTTTGCCGCCTTATGGATGCAGTGTCCCCATGTGCGGGGAAAAGGGGGACCAAGTCCCCCTTTTGAGGCAAAATCACTCTTGATTGGCCGCGTTGATGATCTCCACAAACTGATCGGGCTTCAAGGCCGCGCCGCCGATGAGGCCGCCGTCGATGTCAGGCTGGGCCAGGAGCTCCGCGGCGTTCTTGGCGTTCATGGAACCGCCGTACTGGATGGTGACGCTCCGGGCCGCCCGGGCGCCGTACAGGGAGCGAATGGTGGCGCGGATGTTGGAGCAGACCTCGCCAGCCTGCTCGGCGGTGGCGGTTTTGCCGGTGCCGATGGCCCAGATGGGCTCATAGGCGATGATGCAGCGGCGCAGCTTGTCGGCGGGAACGCCGAAGAGGGCGCTCTTCACCTGGAGGGCAATCCACTCGTTGGTGATGCCGGTCTCCCGCTGCTCCAGGCTCTCGCCCACGCAGATGATGGGATTCATCCCGGCGTTCAGCACGGCGTGAACCTTTTTATTCACGGTCTGGTCGGTTTCGCCGAAGTACTGCCGGCGCTCGCTGTGTCCGATAATAACATACTTAACAGCCAGGTCCTTTAGCATATCGGCGGATACCTCGCCGGTGTAAGCGCCCTTCTCCTCGAAGTAGACATTTTCCGCGCCCACGGAGATGCGCAGGTCCTTGAAGGCCTTGGTGGCGGTGGAGATATTGCAGGCGGGGACGCAGATCAGGGTCTCGCACCACTTGGCCCGAGGCATGATTTTCCGGATATCCTCGGCAAACTTTTTGGTCTCAGTGGCGGTCATGTTCATTTTCCAGTTTCCGGCAATAACGGTTTTGCGATATCTGCGGTTCATGATGTTCAAAACTCCTTTATATTTATGATTTCAAAGTGGCGGGCGGCAAAGCCCGGGGGAAGGCGAAAAGCAATCAACTAAATTTATAGCGGAACCAGGGAAAAAAGTCAAGGGCACAGGATGCCTTTCTTGAACTTTTTATAGAAAATCAACGGAGGCGTCCCTTATTTGTCCAGCAGGCACGCCACGCCCGGCAGCTCCTTGCCCTCCAGGAATTCCAGGGAGGCGCCGCCGCCGGTGGAGATGTGGCTCATCTTATCGGCGTAGCCCAGCTGCTCCACCGCCGCCGCGCTGTCTCCGCCGCCGATGACGGTGATGGCAGAGGTTTTGCTCAGGGCCTCGGCCATGGCCTCGGTGCCCTTGGCGAAGGCGGGGAACTCAAACACGCCCATGGGGCCGTTCCAGATGACGGTGCCCGCACCGGACACGGCGTCACAGTAAAGCTTCACGGTCTCGGGCCCGATGTCCAGACCCTCCCAGCCTTCGGGAATTTCCCCGGCCTTGACAAGCTGGCTCTTGGCGTCAGGAGCGAACTTGTCGCCGCAGACGGTGTCCACCGGCAGGAGGAACTTCACGCCCTTGGCCTCGGCCTTGGCGATCATCTCCTTGGAGTAGTCCATCCAGTCGGCCTCCAGCAGGCTGTTGCCCACCTTGCCGCCCTGGGCGGCGGAGAAGGTGTAGGACATGCCACCGCCGATGATAATGGTGTCGGCGATTTCCAGCAGGTTGTTGATAACCCCGATTTTGGAAGAGACCTTGGCCCCCCCCAGAATGGCCACCAGAGGCCGCTTGGGGTTGGCAATGGCGCCGCCCAGGAAGTCCAGCTCCTTTTGAATCAGGAAGCCGGAGACGGCAGGCAGATAATCGGCCACGCCGGCAGTGGAGGCGTGGGCCCGGTGCACCGCGCCGAAGGCGTCGGACACGTAGACCTCTGCCATGGAGGCCATGGCCTTGGCAAGCTCCGGGTCGTTCTTGGTCTCGCCCTTTTCAAAGCGAGTGTTTTCCAGCAGCAGAATCTCGCCGGGCTTCAGGGCGGCGGCCTTGGCCTTGGCGTCCTCGCCCACCACGTCGGCGGCCATGACGACCTCCTTGCCCAGCAGCTCGCCCAGGCGCTTGGCCACGGGAACCAGGCTCAGCTTCGCCAGGGACTTCTTCCACTTCTCCTCGGTGAGGGAGGCGGGGTCCTTGCCCTTTTCGGTCTGCTTCTTGACCCACTTGTCAAAGCTGGCCTCGGGCTTGCCCAGATGAGAGCAGGCGATGACGGCGGCGCCTTGTTCCAGCAGATACTGAATGGTGGGCAGGGCGGCCACAATGCGCTTATCGCTGGTGATCGCGCCGGTCTCCTTGTCCTGGGGGACGTTGAAGTCGCAGCGCAGTAGCACTTTTTTGCCGGATACCTCTACGTCTTTGACGGTCTTTTTGTTGTAATTCATCTCAGGACTCCTCCTAAAAAGAACTTAATTTCTCGGCACAAACGCCGGTTTAAACATTTACGATAAGCAAGCCATTTCTCCCGTATCCAAAAGGCCGGGGAAGCCGCTTTGCCGCAGGGCCTCGTATACGCACACGGCTACGGCGTTGCTTAGGTTCAGGCTCCGGGCCTCGTCCACCATGGGCAGGCGGACGCAGCGCTCCCGGAACCGCTCCCGGAAGGGGAGGGGCAGTCCGGCGGTCTCCTTGCCGAAGAAAAGCCAGCTGTTCGCTGTGAAGTTCGCTTCCACATAGGACCGGGGAGCCTTGGTGGTGGTGAGCCAAAGGTCCGACGCGGCCTCCGGGTGACGGCGGAAAAGGTCCTCCAAATTTTCGTAGTCCGAAACCTCCACTAAGTGCCAGTAGTCCAGGCCGCAGCGCTTCATGTTTCGCCGGATAGCATCCTGGGAAATGTCGAAGCCCAAAGGACGGACCAGATGGAGGCTGGAGCCGGTGGCGGCGCAGGTGCGGGCGATGTTCCCGCAGTTCTGGGGAATCTCCGGTTCCACCAGTACGACGTGCAGCATAGGGGCCCTCCAGCTTTTTCACAGAATAGTGTTATTGTAATCTATTACCTTAACAAATTCAACTACATTCTTTGAAAAAATTACATTTTTGAGTAAAACATACCAGTGGAAAAACGCAAATTCTGCGAAACGCCGAAAAACCACGGGAGATTTGGGGGCTTTTCTCTCTTTTTCCGTGAGCTCTGACAAAAAAGGACAAGAGACAGGAAAAAATTTGGAAAAAATTCTAGGGACAAATTCACTGTAACCACTGGATTTTCCCCAAAAGTTTGCTATAATGGACTTACCTTTAGTAAAAATGTGCAAAGGAGGGCGAGTTCATGAGTTGTCCGAAACAGGCTGTTTTGATTTTTGAGGAAGACGCCGCCGTCCCGGCGGGCTTGAAGCCGCTGATGCTGGAAACCGTGCTGTCCCGTCCCATCCTATCCTGGGTATGCGACCGATTGCGGGCCGAAGGCGTTCAGCGGCTTTTCGCTGTCTGCGGCCCCCGCTTCGCGGAGGAAGCCCGGGGCATCCTGCCTCCGGAGTCCGCCGTTTCCGAGCAGTGGACCGAGCAGTGGACGGACCTGGAGTCATTTTTGGACACGGACGGCGCCACGCTGGTGCTCCCCAGGGCCGCGTTCCCCATGGAGGAGGCCGGGCCGGGCTTTGCCTACGCCGCGCCGGGCCGGGAGCTCCGGGAGACCTGGCGGGTGAAAATGACCAACAGCGTGCAGGGCGCGGAGCTGGTCTCCGGCTGGCTGCCGGTCTACGGGCCAGACACCGTGGCCGAGATTGAGGCGCTGCTGCGGCAGAGAGAAGCCTCCAAGGAAAAGGGATAAAGAAAAGAAGTGAATTCGTCCGGCCAATGACGCGGCTGGACAAAAAAATAAATGACCGGAGGCCCGGTCATGGAAAGAGAGCGTTTAGGATATGATTTCACACGGGAAAGATATCAAGGTGTTCTCCGGCAACGCGAACCTGAAGCTGGCGAAGGAAATCTGCGCGCAGATGGGCACGAAGCTGGGAGAGGCCGAGGTCGGCGCCTTCTCCGACGGCGAGGTGTTTGTCTCCCTGTATGAGACCGTCCGGGGCAGCGACGTTTTCGTGGTCCAGCCCACCTGCAGCCCGGTTAACAACAACCTGATGGAGCTGCTCATCATCATCGACGCGCTGAAGCGGGCCTCCGCAGGCCGCATCACTGCTGTCATCCCTTATTATGGCTATGCCCGGCAGGACCGGAAGGCCAAGGCTCGGGATCCCATCACCGCTAAGCTGGTAGCCAACATGATCACCGCCGCTGGGGCGGACCGGGTGCTGACCATGGACCTCCACGCCGCCCAGATACAGGGCTTCTTCGACATCCCGGTGGATAACTTGGCGGGCAACCCCATTTTCGTGGACTATTACGCCAAAAAATTTGGCGGCAGCTGTGAGGACATGGTGGTGGTATCCCCGGACGTGGGTTCCGTCTCCCGGGCCCGGGCCTTTGCCCAGAAGCTGCACATGCAGCTGGCCATTGTGGATAAGCGCCGTCAGCGGGCCAACCATTGCGAGGTCATGAATGTCATCGGCGACGTGGAGGGCCGGGACTGCATCCTCTTCGACGACCTGGTGGATACCGGCGGG
>CAIGRU010001242.1_pt1 | contig 14437 bp, 12 predicted proteins | sample 7351341 | NCBI WGS metagenome assembly CAIGRU01
TGCAGATCCAGAAGAACCGCCGCCAGTTCCTCCTTAAACTCCAGCAGCTTACGCAGTGCCTGCTGCCCGTTCTCCGCCATCTCGATCACATAATTGTCTTCCAACATTTCCTGCAGCAGCTCGCGGTTTACCGCTGCGTCGTCCACTACCAATATCTTTTGCATTTCCGTTTTCCCCAAATTTCCCATATTACACCCGATGTATCCGCTTACAAAAATCTTCTTAATTCCTCAACAAGCAGATATACTGTAGTTCCCGGATCATATGCCGATGGCTTATCTGTTTCCTCATGATAGCCCGCCATACGTCTTTTTGCCAGCTTTATCGCAGTTTCCACTTCATGGAAAGTATCCGTCCCGATGCAGCGCTGAATCACTGTATGCAAAATGTAGATACAGCCAGTATTCAAACGACTGATTACTCCACGCACCCCATACCCTCTGCGTTTTCCTGCCATGACCGCCTCATCAAAATCAGGAAAGTCGTCCTTATCAAACACGACCCATACATTCTGATACATTATTTTTGCGTCCTTGACAATACGTTCAGCAATCTCAATCAATTTACCTGTCGAACAGCCTTCCCCGCTTATCTCGATCAGAGGTGCTTCCACAATGTCGATCCGGCCGCCGACTTTTGCCATAATCTGTTCCTGAATTCCCTTAAAATAATATGGCTCCGTCCTCTCCCCTTCTGTCACGATCAAATAAGAATTTGCCCTGGGCATTTTAAATTCATGCCGCCTGCGTTTCCGATCCGCTCTTCGCTTTTTAAACAGATCATCCGACCCCATTCATTCACCCTCTTTCATTCCAAACTCTTTTAGAAGAGGAATCCCGCCGTACACGCCTGCCAGATAATCTTTCTCAAAAGATGCATCAGATCTGACTTTAAAATCTGACAATGCAGATAATGCAGAATAACCAGACTCATCCTTTTGTACAAACCAGATCTGATCTCTTCTGAAAAACTTTTTATCCATCAGTGTCGTGTCATGCGTTGTATAGATCAGCTGTGCCGACGAATCATTATCATAAAACAGATCAACAACAAACTTTAACAGCAGCGGATGCAGCTTTATATTCAATTCATCAATAAAAAGGGAGGCCCCATAAGCGATCACTATTCTTGACTGTATAAACAGTACAATACTTTTTATAGTGCCTTCCGACTCATCATATAAACTCAGCGGATAGTCTTTTCCGTTTTTACCTCTGTGCATGGTAATAAAACGAATCACTTTATCGCTGTCGTCGCAGTAAATATCCTGAATACCACTGTCTATTGCCGTCAAAAATGCAATAAGTCCCTCTTTATCCTGTTCGATAACGTCCGGCAGGAATTTCTCCAGATACCTGGCATCCTGCATCGAATCTGCTGAAACCACAAGCGTGGACATAATACCCGCATAAACGATTTTAAACACTTCTGTCTTCAACCTTAATTTGTTAAAAACAGACAGTACTAATGTTTCACTGGGAATCTGATCTTTGTAGGCATCACATTCCTTTCTGCTGAAAGCTCCGAATTCTATCACATCTTTAGATCGTTCCAGAATAGTGATCGTTCTGTTCGTCACCAGATTCTTCCGATACAGCCATTCCATCTCAATACGCTCATCATTATACTCAAACCCATACCGGTATTCAAATCCGCCAATGATCATCACAATCTGAAATTCGGAATTATCGCTGTTTTCTTCAAACAAAAAAGGGACATAATATTTGCTGATTGCAGTCTCCAAACCTTCATCTACATTATTCAGTGATTCTTTGACGATATTTTGAAATAAACGCATCCCAACATTCAGATTTGACTTCCCGCTCGCATTGGCTCCGTAAATAGATGCCACTCTGAGAAATCTTTCTTTTGTACCAATATCAATCAAATTGCATGCATGTTCTTTATAGGCACTGATTGCCGTCATATCAAGAATCGTTTCCTCACGGAACGAAAGAACATTTTTTAACGTAAACTGCACCAGCACAGCATACCACCTCCGTTCATATAATATGTGTGTTTCTGCATATTATATCAACATTTTGGTGAATTTTCCACAATTATATGCGTTTCATATGCAAAATCAGCCTTTTTATATTCACCCTTTATATTCACCGGCGCACCGACGACGCCATCCGATGATAGGTATGTCTGATCCCGCGGATGGCAACCGAATACGCCTGTATATTCTCGGGCAGCGCCATCCCCGTATATCCGGTGTCGCCCAGATGGTGAATATCCGTACCGGTCATCTTGCACATCAATGCGATCCGGCGGATGGTATCCGTATCCGCACCCTCCTGAGATGTGCCGACGGCCGTGATCGTCAGCGCCCCCAAGCCGTGGGCAAATGCCACCAGCTCACGCACATACTCCATCGTAATGCCCGGCACCGTTCCCGGTGCTGGAAAAAGCAGCACATCCGCCCCGGCCTCCCGGAAACGCCGGACATCTTCCTTCGTCATGATCTGCTCCGCGGCTTCCGCCAGCACTCCGGCCGCGTGCATCTTGCCTGCTGCCAGAATAACTCTGTCACCAAGCTCTTCCCTATACAGCTTAAGCGTCGCCTCAATGGCCTCATTGCTGACACCCATACCCGGATTGCCTGTCAACAGGATCAGATCCACACCCATATCGCAGGCGCGCCTTGCATTCTCCAAAGTGGCACGCCGTCCGGCGGACATCTGCCACAGCGGATCGGTCTGCGCCTCCTCCCCCACATCCGTGGGTTCCAGATTAATGCCCACGGGCCGCCCCGTCAGCTGCTTGATCAGCCGCACGGTGTCCTCCGGATCTCCTGCCGGCAGTCCCTCTATCTTCGGCGCATTGACATCGAACATATTCAGAAGCAGGAAATCCGCCCCCATCGCCGCCACAAACTCTGCGTTGGTCACATCTCCCAGCATGGGCCGTACCGTGCCGATCGTCTCACAGAGCAGCACGCGGCCTTCACTCCTGCGCACAGACTCCAGAAGCTCCTCCTTCGAAAAACCTGCAAAATCCGACGCACAGCAGTCCAGCATTCTTTTTGCCATCATATCCACCTCCTCTTCCTTCTTCTCCTATTCTTACTCCGTTCTCCTGCCTTTATACCAGTCCCGATACCGTCCCTTCAATGAATGACGTATTTTCTTTCTGTTCTCTCTGTTCTTTCTCTTTTATCCCTGTTCCGATGCAGCCCCGCAATGGCGCTCCTTAAAAATCCGTTATCCAAAATATATCTTATTGTACAACAAACATATACCGCTAAGCAACACCTGATGTGCCGGCTTAATCAGCAGTTTCCTCAAAAGGCAGCACAGTCCGAACCTCCACTCCCTTCCTGTGCCGCACCCTCACCGTCACCGCCCCGCTCTGCTGCGTCCTGTAGATCTGGCACCCCTGCGCCGTAAGCCGTTCCAGAAGCGCCTCATGCGGGTGCCCGTACCGGTTGTTTCTGCCGGCGGAGATCAGCGCGATCTTCGGATTCAGCTCCCGCAAAAACAGCTCTCCCGTCGAATTCCCGGAACCGTGATGCGCTACTTTCAGCAGCGTAATATCCTGCAGTTCCCCGGCCTCCCGGATAAGCCCCTCCACGCGCCTCTCCCCCGCTCCTTCCAGATCTCCCGTAAAAAGTGCCGTAAACTCGCCGTAACGCAGATGCAGCACTGTAGAATAGGCATTGCTGTCCTCCGTGTTCCACCCTTTCTCCGGGTGCAGGCAGGTTAACATAACACCACCGCATTGCAGACGGTCTCCATACCCGATGTATCCCACCGGCACCCCGGCCCGCGCCGCCAGTTCTTCCAGCTCCCGATAACCGTCGTTACGGCCTGCCGTTCCCACATCCGGCAGATACAGTGTCCCGATCGTAAATCTGCCTTCTCCGGCAGCATCCCCCGTCTCCTCCAGCAAAGCACAGATACCGCTTATATGATCCCTGTCCGGATGGGTGACCACTACGGCGTCCAGATGCGACACGCCCTCATATTTTAAAAAAGGAACGATCTGGTACTTCGCCACATCACTTTGATCGGAGCTGCCGCCGTCGATCAGCATATGGATGCCGCTGTCCTCCGACAGGTAAATACAATCTCCCTGCCCCACATCCACCATGGTGATCTGCAGCCCCTGCGGCAGCTTTAAAGTAAATGTGAGCAGCGCACACAGCATACCCTGCCAGAAAAGCAGCTTCGGTATTTTGCCATTCCACACCACAAGCACCAGAAGAATGCCGAAGAAAAGCAGTACCTGCCACAGTTCCGGATGGCCGGCCGCCCAGGTATGGCCCGGCAGACGCATACAGACAGTACAGCATACCTCATAAAACCACAGAAGATAATGCACCGGCAGGGCTGTCACTGCCCCCAGCGGCAAAAACCAGGCCGCAGCGCCCAGTCCTGCCAGACCACCCAGCAAAACCAGCGTCATGCAGGGAATCACGATCAGATTCAAAAACACCGAATAGGGCGGAAATTCATAGTAACAGCACAGATACACCGGCAGCGTGGACAGGGAGATCACAACGCCGGAGAAAACCGCCTTCTCTGCCCGGCTCTTCCCAAACAGATTTCTCTCCGCCGCCGGCAGCAGGATACCGATGCCGCAGACCGCCCCGAAAGAAAACAGAAAACCGCTCTGCTGCAGATACAACGGCTGCTGCAGCAGAATGATGAGCGCCGACACGGTCATCGCCGTCAGCAGATCATAGGTCCTGCCGATCATGCCCGCCAGCAGGTGCATGACAAACATGACATAGGCCCGGAGCATGGAAGTTCCCATTCCCGTCATCGTGCCGTAGCAGTACATAAGGCTGCTGCACAATATTATGTCAACCGCATATGGCAGCCTGATCCGCCGAAAAAGCCGGTGGCATCCCATACCGATAATGGACAGATGCAGACCGCTGATCGCCAGAATGTGGATGATGCCGCTGGCCCTGTATAATTCTTTCAGCTCTGCATCCAGCGTCCCCTTTTCTCCCAGAAGCATGGCCTTCATAACAGAAGCATCCTCCCCGTCATAGCAGGCGTCCAGCAGCAGAGACAGATATTCCCGCAGCCGGTACATCCTTTCTTTGAAGACACTGTATGCGCTGCTCCCTGCAAGCAGTACACTGTCCATCATCCGCCCCTGCTGCCCCTGCACCGCATAATGATCGGCCGCGTCGAACGCTCCCGGATTGGTGGCATGGGTAAAAGAGCGCCAGCTTCCCCGCACCATCACAAGGCTGCCCGTCGGCGGCATATCCGTTTCCTTCATATAACATATAACGCCGCCAATCCCGTCGGCGTCTTCTCTTCCCAGCTTCTCTTTCTCTGTCTTCCAGAAGCTGCGTAACATATGTAAATCTTTCTTTGGAATCTTCTCTGAATCTGTCAGGAATTGTTCCAGAACTGTTATTTGACTTGTGTTTAGAATTACTGCATCGGATAAATATAGGACAGGCGTTTTGACGTCCCGTGATAACCTGTATTCCTTCCATTCCACAAAACCGGCCGCCACGATCTGCTCCCTGTCCAGGGAATCGCAGACCGCCGCGCTGCCCGTCCTGCAGAAAATCACGAGCCAGACCGCCGCCACATATACCAGTCCGATCAGGCATAATGGTCTTCTCATTCTCTTCCTCATATCTTCCTGTTTACTTTATCGCTACGGTGTGACCAGCAGATCCAGATTTCTCTCAAACAGATTGTTCAGATCAATCTTCTCCCGGTATGTTATGTTCGTCTCTCCGCCGATGGATATCTGCACCTTATTGACATTCGACAGCTCAACCAGAGAATTGGTGATGGAATAGATCGTCACCTCCGCACTCACGCTGTTGGTCTGGTTCAAAAAATCCGAACCAAGGTTTACATAACATATACCGTCTTTGACCGACACACTTATGATCTTCGTTGATGGATTGATCGTGGGATAGGCTCCTTCCATGAGCGGCCCCTTCACAAGCTGCTCCACCACCAGCTTTTCCAGGGAAATATTGCTGTTGTATACTACATTACGACGATTCTCTTCCACAAGGCCAGTTCCGTCCTCATTGGCATAGTACAGCTTGAGATTCACCTTCTCATAGGCATTGATCTCGTCTCCCGCATTCTCGATAAAAGAATCCGCATTCATCGTGCCGATGGCCATGCCGCTGCTGTCCGCCAGCATCTCCCCCTGCACGGTAAAAGAAACAAGGCTGATCTCCGGTATCTGCGTTACCGTCCGCACGATCGCCGCCCTTGTCAATACCTCTTTGGTGATATCCATCGACTTGTACTTGTCGTCAAAATTCATCGTCAGCTGGCCGTTCTCCAGCGTGTATCCCAACAGCTTGAAACCGTCCGCCAACGGCGCCTTATACTCCAGCTTCGACGGCAGCGTCCCCAGCTGGCCGAGCAGCTCCTGCAGCAGCTTCGACGAATCGGTCGTCTCGCTGACATACTGCCTCGTCAGGGTATTGGTCTCCTCATTGTTTACATAATATATATCATATACGCTGCCGCTCTCCGCTTCCTGCTCACTTCCGCACGCCGTACACAACAGGAGCAGCAGACATACAGCCGCTGCGGCTTTCAGTTTCCATCTCATACGCATTACTACTCTTTTCTTTTCTGTTATACCGGAATGTACTTAAGCGGTATCCTGATCGTGAACGTCGTACCTTCTCCCTCAATGCTCTCTGCCTTGATCGTGCCCCTGTGCATAAGGATCGCACTTCTGGTGATCGCCAGCCCGAGTCCCGTCCCGCCGATCTCCCGGGAACGCGACTTGTCAACGCGGTAAAATCTTTCATAGATATGATCTATACTCTCCGCCGGAATGCCGATGCCGGAATCTGCCACCTCCACCGAAAAGTACTGATGGTCCGCATCCAGCTTGACCCGCACCCAGCCGTGCTCCTTGTTGTACTTGATCGCATTTTCCACCAGATTGGAGATGACCTGCGTTATCTTCACCTCATCCACGGCCGCCGTGACCGGACGCACACTCTCATAGACTACCTCCACATCACGGTTCTGCGCGATCGGCCGCAGCCTGCGCATGATCAGCTCCACCAGCGCATTGATATCCACTTCCGTGATATTTAAATCCGCCGCAGTCCTGTCCATTTTGACCAGTGAAAGAAGATCCGTGATGATCTCATCCTCCCGGTCAATCTCCTCTGCAATATCCGCCATAAACTCCTGATACAGTTCCACCGGCACATCCTTCTGGCTGATCAGTGAATCCGCCAGCACCTTCATGGAAGTGATCGGCGTCCGCAGCTCATGGGACACATTGGACACGAACTCCTGTCTGGACGTATCCAGCACCTTCATCCGCCCCAGTACCCTGTTAAAAGCATCGCCGATATGTTCCGTCTCCACACAGTCGGTGACGGAGATCGGATCGCTGCTGTACCCCTCCTGCGCCTCGTCAAGCGCTTCCGTGATCTTCTCAAAGGGTCTGATCAAAATCTTGGCGGCCAGCACCGAGACGATCGTCGTCGCAATGATCACGATAACCTCCACGATCAATGCCTTGCGGCTTAAAATCTCCATCGTCACGCTGATGCTGTCCGTTGACGCGCTGACCAGCATCACACCCCGCACGATCTCTTTCCGCTCTTTGGCCTCCTTCTCGCTGCCGACGAGAGTGACCGTCTCCGTGATCGGGATCGTCATCTCCACGTAGCCGTTGTTCCTGTCATAGCGGCTGGTGTTCTCGCCTTTGATACAGCGCACCACTTCCTCGGAGATGATCGTCTTATTCTCGCTGATACCGTATGTGTCCTTGACCACCTTAAGATCGTTGTTGATCACCAGCACACGGCCGTCATAAAGGCTGGAAAGCTGATCCAGTTCGGCATTGATCACTTCGGAAGAAGTGTCCTGTAGATAATGATATGTGATCAGGTGATTGGCCAGAATCCTGAGCTGCGTGGACACGTCGGAGATCTTGACATTGACGGCACGCTGCTCATAATTCTGCAGGATCGCATACCGCATACTGACACAGGGTATCAGTCCTACGATAAGCAGGATCAGAAAGATTCGTGATTTCAGACTTCTCAGAATTTTTATATTACGCAGTTTGTTCTTAAGCAAAATAGTATCCCACACCCCATTTGGTTCGTACATAGACCGGATCACTGGGGGTATTCTCGATTTTCTCTCTCAGTCTTCTGATATGTACGTCTACAGTTCTCACATCGCCCGGATAGTCATTCCCCCACACGAGCTTCAACAGATTCTCCCTGCTGTACACCCTGCCCTGATTCTTCATCAAAAGCTCCAGCACCTCGAATTCCTTGGCCGTCAGATTGATCTCCCTGCCGTCGATATAGACTCTTCTGCTGTCGCAGACCAGACGCATACCGCCCTTCTCCACGACTCTGGCATTGTCTCTGGATTCACCGCCTCTGACAGTCCTGCGCATGATCGCCTTGATCCGCGCCTTGACCTCCAGTATGTTAAAAGGTTTGGTGATATAGTCGTCGGCGCCGTAGTCAAGTCCCAGGATCTTATCCATGTCCTCGCCCTTGGCGGTTAACATAACTATAGGTACATTGGAAAATTCCCGTATCTGCTGACACACTTCGAATCCCGTCATCTTCGGCAGCATCACATCCAGCAGTACCATATCGTAAGCGTTGTGCCGCGCCAGTTCCAGCGCTTCCTCCCCGTCATAGGCGCAGTCCACTTCCATACCGTCCTGCTCCAGACTGAAACGGATGCCCTTCACAATCAATTTCTCGTCGTCAACCACTAATACTTTCTGTCCCATTCCGTTTTACACCTCTGACCGATACAATCCCCTGTGACCCTTCGAACTGTTATCGTTAATTTACCGTGATACGGTCTTTTATTTTTGCATAGGTTCCTTCCTTGATGCCGCTCACGTTCATGATCTCTTCTATGGAAGAAAACCCGCCGTGCTCCTGCCTGTATGCCGCAATAGCCGCCGCCCTTGTGGCGCCGATCCCCGGAATCTCACACAGCTGCGCCTCCGAGGCCGTGTTGATATTGATCCTGCCGTCCGCTGCCGCGGATACCGGATCCGTCTGCCCGGCGCCGTCCCCGGTTCCGGCGTCGCTCACGCCGTATCCGGCCTGCTGCACACCGGCCTGTTCCACGATGCCGATCTGTCCTGCTTCCGTCCGGCTGTCGCCGGCAGCCTCTTCGACCTGCTCCACCGTCGGAATCACCAGCTTTGCGCCGTCGGAAAGGCGCTGCGCCTGGTTAACATAACTTTCATCCGCATCCGTCGCAAAACCGCCTGCTTCCTGCACCGCTTCATAGACCCTGCTGCCCGCCGGCAGCTCATAGACGCCGGCCTTCCTTACCGCCCCGCAGACATGCACCCAGATCACTGTGCCGTCTGATGTCTGCGCTCCGCCGACGGACTGTGCGGATCCGTCGGCACCGGTTCCATTTGCATACTGTCCGGCCTTTGCCGCCTCGTCCCCCGCCGTGCTATACTGTCCCTGGCCTGCCTGCTGCCCGCTCCCTGACTGCGTCTGTCCCTGGCCGGCCTGCTCCTGCAGCCACTCCGAACCCGTTCCGGCTGCTTCTCCATCCGGAACCTGACCGGTCATCCCCGGCTCTCCGCCTCTGCTCTCGTCCGCCATATCCGCCGTCTCCAGCACAAGCTGCTCCCGTCTGGTACATCCGCCCAGCACAAGTGATACACCGCTTACCGCCATACACAGCGACAGGATCACTGCCGCTTTTCTTTTTAAATTTTGTTCACACATAATTTCCTTTCCGGACGTTGTCGTCCCTCAAGGAAGTTCCCGCTGTGCACTGTATTTCCATTGTAAGATAAATTGGCAATTATGTCCACTTAAAAATCACAATTCCGGCAATCGCCACGCCCATTCCCACGATCTTGCGCATCTCCAGCGGCTGCTTTTCCACGCCAAAAAGTCCGAAAAGCTCGATCAGATACGCCACGATCAGCTGTGAGATCACGATGATCATCACCGCTCTGGCCGGCCCCAGCATCTCCATACCCTTGATCACCGTATAGGTGATCACCGCGCCGATCGCGCCGCCCAGAAGCATGTACTTCGGTTCCACCTTCCACAGCGTCGTAAAAGAAGACCTGTCCGTGACAAGCCACGATGCCAGACAGACAAGCAGCGCCGTAAACTGCACAAAGGCATTGGCTACCCAGATTCCGGAAGTCTTCGTCACCTGCGTGTTGAACACGCCCTGTATACTCATAAGCGCTCCCGACAACAATGCGATCAAAAACCCAAACATAAGATTCCTCCTTCAAGTCCACTCTATCAAAAAGAGACAAAACACTATCCATGCTTTGTCTCATTTTTTCCGTTTCCTCTATGAAATATGCATTGGCAGGACGCCTTTTTATTCTTCTTCCTCTTCCTCCGTCTCCTCATCCACGTACTCTTCCACGACTTCCTCCGGAAGATCGATATATTCCTCTTCGTATTCTCCGCCGACCACCTGCGACATGATCTTCTCGGACAGCGCCTTTAAGCCACTGTTGGCGTCCTCTCCGCCCCAGATCCTGGCAAAAGTAATCTCCAGCTCCACCCAGAAATTGCTTGTCTCGATCATCTTCGGCATCGGGACGGAACTTTTGTACTCCTGTAAAAAGGCTTCCCGGTTGGCATCCGCATAAGTATCTCCCACATTGCCGACCGGCAGCTTTCCCGTTCTGTCAAACAGCGTATCGCTGGCGTGCTGTGTCAGATAGACCGCAAAATCATTGGCCATATCCTTTTTCTCGGAATAACCGTTGACGACCACGCACTGTGTCACGGACAGGGAGGCCGACGCCAGTTCGTCGCTCACATCCGGCAGCATGGAAATCCCGTACTCATATGCAAAATTCCCTTCCGCCTTCGCCGTCTCGATCTTGGACAGGGCGTCCGACGTGGCCACCGTATAGACGATCTTACCGTCCATAAACTCCTGCAGCACACCGTCATAGCTGATCTCCTTCGTGTCGATGGAAAAGAACTGGTTCAAGTCCTGATAGACCCGCATACACTTGATCGCATCTTCATTATAGATATGGATCGAGTCGGCCAGGTCTCCGTTGGGGCCGCCCACATCTATGGCGCTGCCCACAAAGAAATAATTATAGAAGATATCGGACACGTCCCACTTGAAGACTCCCTCCACCTGCTCCGGCGCATCGTATTCATAGGCAAAGGTAAGAATATCGTCGATCGTGTCCGGCAAAGCCTGTTCCACTCTTGCCGCCACCGCATCTTCCGTGCTTCCGGAAGCCTCCGCGGCGCCTTCTTCCTGGCCTGCACTCTCACCGTCAGCCGCGGTGCCTTCTTCCCCGGCCGTATCTGTCCCGTCCTCCGTCGCCTCATCAGCCTGCTGCTGCGCCTCCTGTGCTTCCTCCATATCCTGCTGCGCCTCGATCTGCGTCCGCGCCCAGTCCTCCAGATAAGTCCTGTTATACAAAAAACAGCTTGTCTCAAAATAAAACGGATAGGCGATCTGCTTGTCATGATACGTCACCGCCCGCACCGCCGTCTCCGGATACCACTGTTCCATGGCCTGCGCACCCTCCGGCAGCCTGACCTCCGATGCAAGCCCTGCCAGATATGCCTTTTCCAGAGAATCGTTGCTTATAATGTACAGATCCGGCACTTCCTCCGTGTGGAGCGCGGCCTGGTTGACCGTCTCCAGATATTCCCTGCCGGACGTATAGACCGGCATCACGCGCACCGCATCCTGATACTCACTGTAAGCCACCGCCACACTGCTTAAATAATCCGTCAGCGCTTCATCCGTATACCACAGATAGATCGTCTCCCTGCGCGCAAACAGCGAATCCTCTTCCTCCTCCGTCTCCTCAGTATGTCTCATCGTCAGCCCGAAATGACCGGCAGCATACACCCCGCCGGCACAAAGCGCGATGATCAGAATCGTGATTAATCTTTTTCTCAGCGTCACCTTTTTCTCCTTATATCTGTTCCTCTCCGTATACTGCCGCCCGGATCGATTCACTCAGGATCCGCATCATCTCGTCCACGTGCGCCTTCGTGATCACAAGCGGCGGCACAAATCTGATAATATCCGGCCCGGCATTGATCAGCACCAGTCCCCGGTCCATCGCCCGGGTGATGATATCGCCCACCGGCCTGTCAAAAACAAGTCCCTGCAGCAGTCCCACACCCCGGTGTTCCTTCACGCAGTCGAATTCCTCCACCAGCTGTTTAAGATTCTCTCCCAGACAGGCACCCGTCTCCTTCACATTTTCCAGCACCTTCTGTTTCTCAAAAAGGTCGATCACCCTGCTGACAGCCGCACAGGCTAACGGGTTGCCGCCGTAGGTACTGCCATGATCTCCCGCCACGAGAGAATGGGCTCCCACCTTTTCCGTCATCAGAAAAGCACCCACCGGCACACCGCATCCTAACGCCTTCGCCACCGTCATCACATCCGGTTTGATCCCGTAGCGCTGCCAGGCAAACATATGGCCCGTCCGCCCCATGCCGCACTGGATCTCGTCCAGCATCATCAGGATATCCCGCTCGTCGCACAGCTTACGCACCCTGCGCATGAAGTCCTCCGTCGCCGGATAGATACCGCCCTCTCCCTGCACCGTCTCAAAAAGGATCGCACAGGTCCTGTCCGTCACCTGCGCCAGCACGCTGTCGAAATCATTCAGATCGGCAAAGCGGATATTCCCGATCATCGGCTCAAAAGCCTCCCTGTAATGCGGATTGCCCGTCACCGACAGCGCGCCCATGGTCCGGCCGTGAAAAGAATGGTGCATGGCGATGATCTCATGATCCGTCTTTCCATCTTTCAAAAAGGCATACTTTCTGGCCGTCTTGACAGCCCCCTCAACCGCCTCCGCACCACTGTTGGTGAAAAATACCCGGTCCATACCGGAAATCTTCGTCAACTTCCCCGCCGCCTCGATCGCCGGCATATTATAGTAATAATTGGACGTGTGAATGATCTTGTCAATCTGTTCCTTCAGGGCATTGTTGTATTCTTCATTATGATACCCCAAAGCAAACACCGCGATACCGGACACAAAATCCAGATACCGCTTTCCTTCCATATCATACAGATACACGCCGTCCCCTTTATCAAATACCACCTGGTAACGGTTGTACGTATGTAAAAGGGCTTTCTCCGCCTCGTCAATATACTGCTGCATTGTTGTACTCATTCGCTTATCCCTTTTCTTATCCGAGCTCTTCTGCAGGGCTCTTTACTTCTCTGTGTCTTATTATTTCCGGCTTTACCTGCCCAAATGGCTGCCTGTTCCGGAACAGTGTACGCTATACGGTATCCTCATCCGAGATGATGGCCGTCCCGATTCCCTGATTGGTAAAGATCTCCAGCAGCAGACAGTGCGCGATACGCCCATCCAGAATATGCACCCGGTTAACGCCTTCCCTGATGGCATCCGTACAGTTGCTCAGCTTCGGCAGCATTCCGCCGCCGATACAGCCGCTGCCGATCAACTCGTCAGCCGCAGACGCCGTCAGCCTTGAGATAAAACTTCCCTTGTCATTGATGTCCCGATACAATCCCTCGATATCCGTCAAAAATACCAGCTTGTCCGCTCCCACAGCCTTGGCGATGGCACAGGCCGCATCATCCGCATTGATATTGTAAGTCATAAAATCCCGATCCAGCCCCACAGGCGCCACGATCGGCAGGAAATCCTTTTCCAGAAGGTCATAAAGCACCTTGGGATCCACGCTGCAGATCTCACCCACATAACCGATATCTTCCCCGTCCGGACATTTCTTCGTACACTGCAAAAGCCCTGCATCCTTGCCGCTGATACCAACAGCCCTGACTCCCAGTTCTTCCACCATCCTGACCAGATTCTTGTTGACCTTATTCAAGACCATCTCCGCGATCTCCATGGTCTCCGCATCCGTCACCCGCAGGCCGTTCACGAACCGCGCCTCCTTGCCCACCTTGCCGACCCAGCGGCTGATCTCCTTACCGCCGCCGTGCACGATGATCGGCTTAAAACCTACCAGCTTAAGCAGCGTAACGTCCTTGATCACATTCCGCTGCAGTTCCTCGTCACTCATGGCGCTGCCGCCGTACTTCACCACGATGATCTTACGGTTAAACTTCTGAATATAAGGCAGGGCCTCGATCAAAACCTCAGCCTTCCCCAAAATCTTATCCATTTCCTTCTGTTCCATGATCTCACCGTCCTTTTTCATTTTCTATATCCTATTGTGTGTTTCTATATCCTGCTCAACTCCTGTAATCCGCATTGATCTTCACATACTCATAGCTCAGGTCACACCCCCAGGCTGCCGCCTCGGCATCACCCATATGCATATCCACCAGCACTGTGACCTCCGGCGAAGCCAGCACCTGTGTGGCCTCCTCCTCGCTGTATTCCACCGCTGAGCCGTCCCTGTAGATCAGGATACTCTTTTCCGCATTTTGAAAATACAGCTCGATCTTCTCCGGGTCAAACTGTACGCCCGAATATCCCAGCGCAC
>CAIGRU010001243.1_pt1 | contig 14433 bp, 10 predicted proteins | sample 7351341 | NCBI WGS metagenome assembly CAIGRU01
CTTCAGGAAACGGCCCGGGCATTCGGCAATGTCCGGCTGGCATTGCTTTTGGAGACCATCTGCGCCACCGGAATGCGGGTGTCGGAAGTGAAATATATCACGGTGGAAAACATTGGCCGCAGGCGTGCGGACATTTCCCTGAAAGGAAAGATCCGGACAATTCTGCTTCCCGGAAAGCTCTGTAAAAAATTAAGGGATTATGCCAGACAAAGGAAAATTTCATCCGGACAGATATTTGTCACAAAGAGGGAAAATGGCATGTCCAGAGGGCAGATATGGCGGGAGATGAAACGGCTGTGCGGGAAAGCGGGGGTCAGCCCTTCCAAAGTATTTCCGCATAATCTCAGGCATTTGTTTGCCAGGACATTTTACAAAGTATGCAGGGATATTGCAGGACTCGCGGATGTTCTGGGGCACAGCAGCATAGAAACCACCCGTATTTATCTGATATCAACCGGAGAAAACCATGCCCTTCAGATGGAAAAACTGGGGCTGGTCAGCTGAGGGACAAAATCACCATTTTGTTTTCAGCGGGACTGCATCCGGGCAAAATTCCCCTTCCAGTCAAAGGTAGTATAACACAGACATGGATAATATTCAAGATTATCCAGTGCAGTATTCTTTCTGAAAACCCATGATATCGTGGTTTTTATTCAAATTTTACGGTATGCAAAAGTAACCCTGAAAAAATCTTTCTTCAGGATTTCTCTTCCATGACAATAGAAGGCCCCACCAGGGGGAATTCTATTGTTTTTGGTGTCTGCATTGAAACGATAAAACAAATATTTGTTATCTTAATTCTGTTTTCGACTCTTCCGGACGTTTTCCCGATACAAAATGGTGATTTTGTCAACTTTCCGAAAACGGCGTATGCCCCTGGGGCAGGAACTGAAAAGGCAGGGGACAAAGGCGGCGGGACAGAAGATTGGGCTGTATGGAAAAACAGTGGAAGGGGGGATACTGTATGAGCCATGCGGATGCGGCCGGGATGAGTCCACCGGGAAACGCAGCCTTGCTGCCTGGTTGCCGTGGACAGCAGGGCGGAACCGGATACGGCTAAAATATCGGCAAACCATTGGAAACAATGGGACGCAAAGCTATAGGGACTAAAACGTCTTATTTATGCACAAGAGCGCATAAGGAAAATTGTTGCTGACGCAACATGCGCCCCGCGCGGGGAGGAGAAGGGCATTCTCCTGCTTGATTGAAAACAGAAGAGGCAGAATATTTGGCTTCTGTTGTTTTATGAGGATAATTCGTTATGTCAGCCTGGCTGCTAATTAGAGGAAACTATAATTAGCAAACCGTCAGAAATGATGGGACGCAAAGCTAGAGCGTGTTTGATCATTGCTTTATGGCAGCTGTGTGTCACAGTTTGTGGGAGATTGGACCCGAACGAGGGAGACGTAGTGGGCTACGTTGACCGAATGAGGGCCAAATATACCGCAAAATGGGGCGTACAGATGACGGGAATGAATGATCAAACACGCTCTAAGGGGGCTAAGGTGCTTACAGTGCTATGCCAGCCCGGCCGCCGGATCCTTTGCATCCGAATGTTATTTTTGGCAAAGAAAGGAAGGATTATGCAACAAAAAAGGCGTATTTTTAAGTATTTGCGCAGAAACGGCCTTGCCTTATTACTTGTATTGCTCATGGGCGCGGACTCCATCACAAGTCATGCCCTGGGGATTGCAGGAAAGCCGGATCAGATTCCTGTGGGGGAAGAAAGTTCTTCTGGTATGAGCGGAATACCCGAGGAATTCCAGTCATTTCTGGATGAGGCGGGGACGATGGCACCAGAGCCGGGTTCAGGTGCCCCGGAAGGGTTTACCAGCGGTACGAAAATGGATCTGCCCATGGAAGAGGATTTCCCGGATGCCGCAGAGACCCCGGCCGAGGTTCAGGCGTTTCTGGATGCAGTAAAACTGATCCCGGCAGACATTACCGCAGACAATGCCCAGGAGGCGGCAGAATATATTTATGGTGCCGTATCCGAAGCGTATGAGGCACTGCTGGGAACTGTCCACATGGAACGAGAGGATGTGCGGGATGCGGAAGCTGCCATGTCAGCGGCGATGGAAGCGGTGGACGCTGTGCTTGGGATGGAGACAGGGACGTATGCTGTTGGGCAGAACTTTACTCATGGCAATGGTATCTGGACTACTTTATATCCGGAACGATATGATTATGATGTAAACTCACGTATATGCATTGCACAGTGGGATTATAACAACGAGTATCATCCCGGAAACCCGGATGAAGTATTTGTCCCGGCATGGGGCAACAATGTCGACGGAGTGTGGCAGGAAGGAAGAGCAGCCAATGGAAAGGCTACGGATCATACAATAAGAACCAGCGGCTCTATGGCAGGAATATACACTGTACCGAGTGTATATTTATACACTGTCAAGAGTGTGGATGATCCGGATGAAATCATTGACACCGCAAAAGAAATTGAATTCACCGCAGGAGATGTTCAATGGGTGACAGGCTATAGTACCGGAATGCTGATGAATGTTCCAATCAAAGAAGGTGCTGTAGGAAAGGCAACGGTTCATTATAGGGTTGCATTTGGTTTCTGTGATAAGATTGACTCGAAAACCAATAACTATAGATGGGAATACAATGATATTGATTTTTGTATCACTGCAGAGGAAAGCGCGCCTGGGCCTGCAGTTGATGTAACAACAAATCATGATCTGTACATTCCGGCTGGCTATAGTACAACTATATCACTGAGCAAGGCTTATGATGCAAGGCATCAAAAAGCGTATTCGCTGTCAGGGGAAGATTACCGGCAGGGGGATGAGAGTGTTGCATCCGTTATTAATAATGAAATTGGATATGAGACGAGTTATACGACTGGAAAATCGATTCCGGCATATGACAATGTGACAATTCAAAGTGCAGCAGATGCGCAGGCAGGAGATACCACCCAGATTTACGTTACATATACGGGAGAATACTACGCTTCTTATTGGGATACGCGTCCTACAGCGACGCATACTTTCATGGATATTATTACAGTGCATATTGTTGATGCCCAGAAGATACAGATGGATTTGAACGGTAATGTGCGTAAGACCATAGCTCCGCAAAAAGGGAAGGGAGTACTTAGTTCCAGTGATGTGGTGTTTCGAAAGAATAATGAGTCAGAAACAGGTGTTGTAACGGTTCAAAGAATGCAGTCCGAGAACCTTAACTTTATAGCCAAGAAGAATGGAACTGCAGAAATCGAACACCAGTATCATTATTATAATGATACCCATCCTGTCTATGATGTTTATAGTGACCAGCTGACCTGGTATGTGGATGTGATCAGGGTGGCAGTGGGAGAACTTACTTCTGATGACCCGAACAGTATCGATGATCTGGAAATCAGCAAAAAGGTTGACAAAACCGAAGCTGTAGGAGGGGACGACTTAACCTACACTATCACTGTCAAAAACAGCAGCAGTGTGGACAAGAAAGTTACCGTAACGGACATCATTCCCAACGGACTTACGTTCAGGAGTGCATCTCCGGATTCTGAGGTGTCTTACAGTGATTACACGGTTACCTGGACACCGACCGTCAGTGCCGGTGCCACAGCTGTACTTACCATTGTGACTGCCGTGGATGAAGCTGCGAGAGGCTGGATCAACAATGTGGCAGTGCTGAAAAGCGGAGATGGCGGTGAACTGAGAAGCAAGAGCGTGTCAACCATGGTTACGCCTAAAACCTATACCGTGATTTATAAGGACGGTGAGGAAGGGAAAGTTTTCCAGGATGACCGGCATACTGGGCGGACGGCAAATACGGCTACACCGGTGTTTACGGGAAGTACAGTCCGGGAAGGGTATTCGTTTACGGGCTGGAAACTGACGACCGGTACTGCGCATAATGGCAGTATGGGTGTGCAGGGAAAAGTGAGCGGAGCGGACGCCAACGACCAGAATGAGATCATTTATGTGGCGCAGTGGAAAAATGAGTTTTCCATAGAAAATCTAAAAGTTACCAAGAGTGTGAATCCGGCTGTTGTGGAAGCGGGAAAAACCGTGACATATATGATCCGTGTGGAGAACAATAATACCGTGGCAGTCAGGAATGTCCTTGTCAGTGACATACTGGATGCCGGCCTGAAATTTGAAAGCGCTGACAATGGCGGTTCTTATGTATCGGGTACACACACTGTCACATGGACGATTGACAAGCTGGAACCAAAGGAAACCAAAGAGCTGACGCTGACTGCAACTGCCCTGAAAGGCGGTGAAATTAAGAATACGGCTTATGCGGAAGCAGGCGGTGAAAAGGTGCCCAGCAATGAAAGCACGGTTGAAGTAAACAGCTTTGGCATTTCTGTGAAAAAAAGCCTTGCGGATCCGGATACTGCGGAATTTGATGCAGGTTCGGAAGTACGATATCAGGTAGTTGTGACGAATACCGGCAATGCGGCTCTCCACAATACCTATATCACGGATACCATGGATCCCGGCCTGGAACTGGTGAAAGATACTGATCCGGAGGGAGATAATGATGGTATGGAAGACGCGAAATGCGTTTATGCAGGACCTGCCGGGACAACTTTCCGAAATGGCCTGATGTGTCATGTCTACAAATGGACATTGACAGGCGCGCTTGAGCCGGGAGAGAGTGTAACTCTGTATTATACTGCGGTAATAGGGGAAATCGATGGTGAGGAACCCAGGCTGCGTAATGCGGCTTATGCCAGAGGATATAAGATGGAAACGCCCCAGGGCCCGGCACGTGTGAGCGTGATGTCAGACTATGTGGAAGACAGTAGCAGCCAGGGAGATAATGGTTTTGTGGAAGGCGGCGAAGGCAGTGAAGTTATTATCGGAGTAAAAACCTATACTGTGACATATGACTGGAACTTGCCGGCAGGCGCGTCCGAAATACTGCCGACTGAACCGAAACACGCGAAGAATGCCAAGGTCACTGTGGATACGGTTTACCATGAAGGCAGGGAAATTATCGTGGGAACCGGTGACGAGGCAGAGACTTATGTCTTTTCAGGATGGAAGATTGACGGCGTAGACATTTTGGATGGCAAATTTGTTATGCCAAACAGGAATGTAACCATCAATGGCATCTGGACCAAAAAAGAAAGCCAGAAGCCGACGACGGAACCGACAAGTGAGCCCACGACGGAGCCTACAAGCGAGCCCACGACGGAACCGACAAGCGAGCCGACAACGGAACCGACAAGTGAGCCCACGAGTGAGCCGACAACGGAACCGACAAGTGAGCCCACGACGGAACCGACAAGTGAGCCCACGACGGAGCCAACAATGGAACCGACAAGTGAGCCCACGACGGAACCGACAAGTGAGCCCACGACGGAGCCTACAAGTGAGCCCACGACGGAGCCTACAAGCGAGCCCACGACGGAACCGACAAGTGAGCCTACGATGGAGCCTACAAGCGAGCCGACGACGGAACCGACAAGTGAGCCCACAAGTGAGCCGACAACGGAACCGACAAGCGAGCCCACAGCGGAGCCCACAAGTGAGCCTACAACGGAACCGACAAGTGAGCCTACAACGGAGCCCACGACGGAGCCGACAAGTGAACCCACAGCGGAGCCTACAATGGCCCCTACAAGTGAGCCCACAACGGCACCCACAAGTGAGCCCACAGCGGAACCTACAATGGCCCCTACAAGTGAGCCCACAACGGCACCCACAAGTGAGCCCACAACGGCACCCACAAGTGAGCCCACAGCGGAACCTACAACGGCACCCACAAGTGAACCTACGCCGGAACCCACAATGCCTCCTATGAATCAGGGTAATTCCATAAGGCCGGGCAGTCCGACGAATTCACCGGAACCCGATGTTCCCGCAGAACCTGACACGCCTGCAGAGCCTGAAAGCACTGCAGCCCCGAATGTTCCTGCGGCACCTGGAAATCCTGGAAACCCTGGAAACAATGCGCCAGCGGGAACTACCGGCGGCAATACTCCGCCTGCTCCTGAGGAAGCTTCTGCTCCCGCGGAAAATGCAGCCAATGCAGAACCTGAGGAACCCCAGGAGACAGAGATACCGGATGCGGGAATTCCTTTAGCAGGACCGGAAGATACAGCGGGAACGGGTGCTGATTCGGAAGATTTTGAAGACATTGAGGATGAAGAAGTACCATTGGCAGTCATGGGAGACGGTTCAGGCGGGAAATGGGCGATTTTGAATCTGATTCTTACCATTCTGACCGTATTGTCGAGCCTGCTTATGCTGACATTCTACTTTGTGGGAAAACGTGACAAGGAAGAAAGGGAGGAAGAAGGGGAAGAGGAGCTTAAGAGGAAGGGACTGATCAGACTCCTGAGTATTCTTCCGGCATTACTGGCAGTGATCACCTTTATGCTGACTGAAAATATGCGAAATCCCATGGTGTTTGTGGACAAATGGACCTTGTTGATGCTTTTGTACGGGGTGATGAACGCGGCACTGACGTTTTTTTCCATCAAAAAGCGTGAAGAGCGCAGAGAAAGAACAAGGATGAAATGAAAACCGTAATATAATATTCCAGATTTCATTTTCCATGCGGAGAAGCTGCAGTTACTGCGGCTTCTCCGTCTTTGTGCACACGGGTGTATAAGGAAAATTGTTTCTGACGCAACATGCTATATTTTTTGGGAAGTCAAATCAGCGTCCTAAGATAGGGGAGATGCCAAAGGTAATGGGATCCTATCTTATGGCAGGCATCACCCTGCACAATTCAATAGACGATGCTAAGTAAATATGTTAAGATATTTATGGAAAAGAATTCATTATGTTGGGGGGAGCCTATGGCAAGGAAGAAAAGCATTCCAAGGAAGAAAAGCATTCCACGGAAGAAAAGCATTCCACGGACAGTCGGTATCGGGCATCAGGACTTCGAGACAGTTATCACAAAAGACATTTTTTATATAGACAAAACCAGCTTTATCAGAGAATGGTGGGAAAACGAGGACTGCGTGACCCTGATTGCCCGCCCCCGGCGCTTTGGCAAGACACTGAACATAAGCATGGTGGAGAAGTTCTTCTCCGTAGATTATGCGGGGAGAGGGAGACTGTTTGAGGGCCTTTCCATCTGGCGGGAAAAATCTCCTGACGGAGCATATAAGTATAGGAACCTCCAGGGGACTTATCCTGTCATCAGCCTTTCTTTTGCAAAGGTGAAAGCAGAAACGTTTTCGGACACCAGAAGACAAATCTGTCAGATCATTACCGAACTGTATAATAAAAATGATTTTTTGCCAGAGAGCGGCTGTCTGAATGAAAAAGAGAGTGTCGCGCTATTATGGCAAAAAGGTCATTATCCTGTTGGACGAGTATGACACGCCCATGCAGGAGGCCTATGTGCATGGATATTGGAGCGAGATAGCGGAGTTTATCCGGAACTTGTTCAATGCTACCTTCAAGACGAACCCTTACCTTGACCGTGCTATTATGACAGGGATTACGCGGGTCAGTAAAGAATCCATATTTTCAGACCTGAACAATCTGACGGTAGTGACATCTACATCTGAGCAATACGCAGATAGTTTTGGCTTTACTGAAAAAGAAGTGTTCGACGCATTGGCAGAGTATGGAATGTCGGACAAGCAGGATGAGGTGAAGAAGTGGTATGACGGATTCACATTCGGAGAAAAGAGGGACATCTATAATCCGTGGTCTATCCTGAATTATCTGAAGACAGGGAGGTTTGGCGCTTATTGGGCAAATACCAGTGCAAACAGCCTTGCAGGGAAGCTGATCCGGGAGGGGAGCCGGCAGGTAAAGCAGGATTTTGAGAGCCTGATGCAGGGTGAAATGATCCGGAAGTACGGTTTTGCTTTCCGGGGGAAGGAAGTGCTGATAGGGCGTGCCTAAGAGACCGGAAAATATTGTGGAAAAGCTTTCCCGGGACATATCGGCGGGAAGATGAAAGGAGAACAGAAAATGTCAGTCTATGATATCGTATTCAGCCCCACCGGGGGAACCGAAAAGGTTTCTGATTTGTTTACAAAGGCTTTCTGCGGGGAGAGCAGCCATATCGATCTGGCTGACCGCAGCAAAGACTTTTCGGCTTATTCTTTCTGCGGGGAAGACGTCTGCATTGTGTCCGTTCCATCTTATGGCGGGAGAGTTCCGGCGGCAGCCGCCTCCCGGCTGGGAAGGATGAAAGGAAACGGGGCAAAGGCAGTGCTGATTGTGGTTTACGGGAACAGGGCCTATGAAGACACGTTCGCGGAGCTTCAGGATATTCTGGAGGCAGCAGGCTTTTCCTGTGCGGCGGCGGTGGCGGCAGTGGCAGAGCATTCCATTATGCGCCAATTTGCCGCCGGGCGCCCGGACGCGGAGGATGAAAAAGAGCTGGCAGACTTTGCCGGATCTGTCCGTGCCAGACTGGATACATGGTCCGGCGAGAGCCGTCTCACCCTTCCGGGAAACCGCCCCTACCGGGAATTCGGCGGCGTGCCGCTGAAGCCCCGGGCGGGGAAGAACTGCGTTCGCTGCGGGCTTTGCGCGGAAAAATGCCCAGTGGGCGCCATTCCGTCTGACACGCCCTCCGAAACGGATGCCGCAAAGTGTATTTCCTGTATGCGCTGCATTGCCGTCTGCCCCGGGAAGGCGCGCGGCATCAGCCCTGTCCTTCTGGCCGCCGTTGGCATGAAGATGAAAAAAGCCTGCAGCGGCCGCAGGGAAAACCAGCTGATTCTGTAGCGTTTTCCGACGGTGCGTTTGTTTAAGCGGTCTGTTCCGGGTCATAGTACTGTGCCTGGGCATGCCAGAGTTCATAATATTTTCCTTCCGAATCGGCCACCAGGTTCTCGTGACTGCCCTGCTGGATGATGTTTCCTTTGTCAAAAACCAGAATTTCATCGCAGAATTTGCAGGAAGACAGCCGGTGGCTGATATAGATGGCCGTCTTATCCTCTATAATTTCATTGAATTTGCTGTAAATTTCCGCCTCCGCCATGGGGTCCAGGGCGGCGGTGGGCTCATCCAGCACAATGAAGGGGGAGTCCTTGTAAAGGGCCCTGGCCAGGGCGATTTTCTGACGCTCTCCCCCGGACATATCCACACCTTCCGGCTCCAGGTTTTTTGTAATATATGTGTCCAGGCCGTCGGGCAGTTCTTCCAGCCTGGCACCGAAACCGGCCTTTACCAGGCAGGATTTTGCAAGTTCACGGTCATAACCGGCGGATGCCGCCACATTTTCACCCAGGGGCAGGGTGGGTAGGGCAAAGTCCTGGAATACCATGGAGAAAAGGGAAAGGTACTCCTGATAATTGTATTTACGGATGTCAAAGCCGTTTAATAAAATGACGCCTTCCGTGGGATCATACAGGCGGCAGAGGAGCTTGATAAAAGTGGTCTTTCCGCTGCCGTTGGGGCCCACCACTGCCAGACGCTGCCCCACATGGAATTTTCTGTTTACATGGCGCAGGGCATATTGCTCACTGCCGGGATACCGGAAGGACACGTCACGGAATTCCACTTCGTATTGTCTGTCATTTCGTTTTTCCACAGTCATGCTTCCCAGGTACATTACATTAGGCTTATCCAGAAAATCAAAAATATATTTCACAAAGGAATTGTTTATGCGGAGCTGTCCGGTGTCGGTGATCAGGGAGGAAAGCCCCTGGGTAAAACGGATGATGGAGCTGATGTACTGGGTCATCATGCCCACACCGAATGCCCCGGCCCAGGCTTTCAGACAGACAAACACGTAGATGGCGCCGGTGAGGCACGGACACCGCAGAGGAAGCCGCCGCATAGAATCCCACGGGTCCCCGGGCCAGCTTTGAAAAATATCCTTTGCTCTGGAAGGTACTCTCTTTGTCACTGCTATATTTCCAGCACAAAATGTCCTGGCGGTACATGCGCATGTCCGCGGCATTTTCATTAAAATGTCCCAGAAAGCCGTAATGGCCGAACAGGCGGTTTCCCAGATTATGAACATTGGAATTCAGTGCAAAATAGCTTTCGGCCTTATTGGAAAGCATGGGGGATACAATAATCACTGCCAGCATGACTGCCAGGATCAAAAGTAAAAACAGAGGACTGTTCAGAAAAGCCATGTCAACGGCACTGTCAGGCACCCGGCTGGTAAAAAGCGTCACGGTCAGGGCGATTCCGCCCAGAAGGGTGAACAGGTCGGAGAGCATCCGGTCAAGCAGGTAGAAGAACTTATGCATGCCCCATCCACCGCCATTGGTGTTCTGCAGAATGGTGGAAAGGTGGTTTCTGGTTTCTGTCTCGTCCTCAATACAGAAATCCATATCCATCATTTTGTCGCCCAGCATTTTGCGGACATAGTAAAAGTAGTCGGCATTTTCAATGTTATAAAAACGGTCGATGAGGGCACCGGTGAGGGAAATCAGCGCCGCAGAACTTAAGGATACCAGAACCAGGAAAAGAAGTTTTCCGGGATCGCGGCTGCCGGCCAGTTCTTCTATGATCATGGCGGACAACAGAATGCCCGCATAGGGGGTCAGGGAACCCCACAGGCTTTTCAGAAGGCGGGAAACAAGTATTCCGGGGCGCTGTGTGTATAACATCCCGACCAGTCTCGCAGATACGGACCAGGTTTCGCCCCAGGATGATAATTTTTTATCACTATTACGCTTCATGATTTGTGTCTACCTCTTTTCTGTAATATTTGCTCTGTACTTCAAAAAGCTCCGCATAGTGTCCTTTCTGCGCCATCAGCTCTTCATGGGTGCCCTCTTCCGTGACCTGACCGTCCTCGATCAGGATGATGCGGTCGCAGAAACGGGTGGAGGCCAGACGATGGGAGATGTACACGGAAGAACGTCCCATTGTCATTTCGTGGTACTTGTTGTACATATCGGCCTCCGCTATGGGATCCAGTGCCGCAGTGGGTTCATCCAGCATGACAAAAGGGGCATTTTTGTAAAGTGCCCTGGCCAGCATCAGCCGCTGGGTCTCTCCGCCGGAGAGCATGACCGCATCCTCGTGTATGTCCCGGTTCAGCTTTTCCTCATATTGTCCGGGAAGAGACTCGATTTTTTCCGTCAGTCCTGCTTTGGCGATGCAGTTTTTTACCCGGGACATTTGGATTCCGGTTTCCGTCTGCGCCACATTGGCGGCAATTGTGGTGGCAAGAAGACTGAAATTCTGAAACACTGCGGAAAACATTTTGTAATAATCCCTGCGGTTGTAATCCCGGATATCCCTGCCGTCCAGAAGGACTTTTCCTTCCGTGGGGTCAAGGAAACCGCACAGCAGCTTGATCAGCGTGGTCTTGCCGGCGCCGTTTAAACCCACTACGGCAAGTTTTTCACCGGGATGAAGAACCAGGCTGATGTGGGAGAGGGTGTCTTTTCCGGCGGCGGGATAGCGGAAGGAGACGTTTTCCATGCGGAGTTCATATTTTTTTTCGGGATCCGGAACAAGCGGTTCGCCTTCTTCAAAGCGGAAAGATTCCGGAAATTCCAGAAATTCCCAGATATTGGACAGTTCCAGACTCTGTTTGTACATGGTGAGCAGACTGTCCAGGATGCCGGATACCCAGCCGGAGAAATTTCCGGCAGCCGTAAAATACAGCAGGAAAAGGGACACGCTTAAGTCACCCTGCAGCATCAGTCTGATCAGATAGGCATAGACAAAGCCGTTGCGCAGGAAGGCCAGCACCAGGTCGGCGATTCTGCCCCAGATGTAGGTGTTCTGGGCCCTGGTCTGCAGGGCGCGGTAGGCTGCCAGGGTTTTTGTGTAGAGATCCTCCAGCCAGGGGCGCATGCCGAACAGACGGATGTCCTTTGCCAGTTTGGAGCTCTCCGCGCATGTGAGGTAGTACCACATGGTGTTGGTGTATCTCCCCTCTTCGTCCCGGTGGCGATAACCGTATTCGCTCAGGGGCTTGTTGATAAAGTACCCCAGCAGCGTGGTGGCGGTGATGACCAGAATCAGCAGGGGATTCACGGAGCTGAGCATGGTAAGGTAAATCAGGAATCCCAGTACATTTTTCAGCAGGGTTGTCATGGTGTTCCATATGGCTTCTCCGGCGGCATCATTGCAGTTGACGGAATCCATTGCTTTGGACCTCATTTTTATGAACTGCTCGTTGTCGATATTCGGATAAGAAGTGGTCGCTGATTTGTTGTTCAGCATTGTCAGGAGTACAGAGCGGACGGTTACTTTTGCGTAGACAATGTTATAGCTGATGTAGGTGGAGGCAGAACTCAGCAGCATGGATAAAAGCACAAATCCGCAGATGAGGAAAAACAGATTTCCCAGGGGCGATTTGAATTCCACCGCTCCCAGGAGGGCAGGAGTGATGGCCAGGTTTAGCAGATCGGAGGAGATCTGGATCAGAACGGTGCTGATGTTCATAACCAGTATTTTTTTCTCCTGTTCCCGCACGGCCAGCCGGATCATGAACCAGGCACATTGCCACATGTTGTATTTTGGTTTTTGGGGCGTTTCTTTCTGTTTTGCAGACATGTTTCTTCTCCTTTATTTTGTTCTGTGTCTTGGGGGATGGCCATAGGGCCGCTTTCTTTCGCGAATAAGGTCATTATATCATGATTGCAGATCCAATCATGATACGGATGGCCATAGGGCCGCTTCCTTTCGTGAATAAGGTCATTATATCATGATTGCAGATCCAATCATGATACGGATGGCCATACGGCCGCTTCCTTTCATGAATAAGGTCATTATATCATGTGGTTCGCAAAACAGGGGATCGGGGGACGAAATGTGTGTTCCGGGGGACGAAATGCAGGGGAGGTTTCTTCATACTTTACTGTACTTTACTGAAAAGGCTTTTTCTAAAGTAATTGCCATAATTTATAAAATAATGTATGATATAGGTAGTTTACGGAATTGGAACCGTTAAAGAGGGGGAATCTGGTTTTCAGGGAGGTTTTGGATTGGGAAAATATATTCTGGAAGTATGTGTGGATTCGGCGGAATCGGCCCTGGCCGCGGTTTCGGGAGGAGCGGACAGACTGGAACTGTGCGCCGGACTGGTCATAGGCGGGATCACACCGGATGTAAGTTTATATGAGAAAGTAAGGGAATTGACGGACACCAGGATTCATGTGCTGATACGGCCCAGGTACGGGGATTTTCTGTATACAGACTATGAGTTTGAGATCATTTCCCGCAGCGTGGAACTGTACCGGAAGCTGGGAGCGGACGGTGTGGTAGTGGGCTGTCTTCTGCCGGACGGCTCCCTGGACCAGGAGAGAATGAAGCGGCTGAAAAGCCTGGCCGGGGACATGAATGTGACGCTCCACCGGGCTTTTGACATGTGCAGGGACCCCTACCGGGCGCTGGAACAGGCAAAAGAAACGGGGATAGGGACCATCCTCACCTCAGGCCAGAAAGAAAGCTGTTCGGAGGGGATGGAGCTGCTGGCCGGCCTTGTGAAATCCGGCGGCGGGCAGGTGGACATCATGGCCGGAGGAGGCGTGGACGCACAAACCATAAAACTCCTGGCGCCTGCCACGGGAGTTACAAGTTATCATATGTCCGGAAAGGAAGTGCTGGATTCCACCATGACATATCGGAAGGAGGGTGTCTCCATGGGAGTGCCCGGACTGGGAGAGTACCGGATTTTCCGAACCTCCGGACAGAAAGTCAGGGAGGCCAGGCAGGCGCTGGAAGGATTGTCCGGGGCAGAGTGACATAACAGACAGGGGCACAGGAGGGATACAATGACAAATCATGGTTCAGGCGAAATTACATATGATGCAATGACGGGGCTGCGGGACTGGAAAACTTTTTTTCAGGACGCCAGGGATAAGCTTCTGAAGGGTATCCATGCACATGTGGTTTTTATCCAGCTGCTGCAGCTGAAACGGATTAACCGGAAATATAATATTCAGGTGGGAAATGAACTGCTGGAGGATATCGGCAGTTATCTGAGGGAACTGAAGGAAGATTATACGGCATACAGGACCAATAACTCGCGCTTTGTGCTGCTGGGGCCGGAATGCACCCGGCAGGAGGCGGAAAGTCTGCTGGAGCAGATACGGGCCCGCTTTCAGGATGTCTGGAATATTGACTGTGAGGGTCAAAAACATGAGGTCCTGGCAAAGGTATATCTGATTCACTTTTTTCTGGAGCCAAAGGATACGGAAAATGATTTGCTGGAGAAAATGAATCATGGAGTGAATGTGTTCCTGGCCAGGGAGAGAAAGGGAATCCTTTTCTTCAATGATGAACTGAATGCAGATATGCTGCACAGAAGATATGTTTTAAACGAGGTCAGGTACGCAGTGGAGAACAAGACTTTCCAGGCGTATTACCAGCCAATCTACGACTGCGCCAGGAAAAGATTCACTTCGGCGGAGTCCCTGATCCGGCTTGTTGCCCGGGATGGTTCGTTTCTGTCGCCGGGGGAATTCATTCCCATGGCAGAGGACAACGGACTGATCGATGGAATCAGCTGGATTATGCTGGAAAAAGTCTGTGAATTTCTGGGGGAACATCC
>CAIGRU010001246.1_pt1 | contig 14398 bp, 14 predicted proteins | sample 7351341 | NCBI WGS metagenome assembly CAIGRU01
CATCCAGGACGCCGAATCCACCATCCGCGACACCGATGTGGCGGAAGAGATGATGAAGTACACCAAGAACAACATTCTGGTTCAGTCCGCTCAGGCGATGCTGGCCCAGGCCAATGCGGTTCCTCAGGGTGTGCTGCAGCTGCTCGGCTAATTTGTCCGAACAGACGCGAGTACCACAGCATTCTTATGGGGGCGGGCCTCGGCCCGCCCCCTTTCTCTGTAGAGGAGGGACGCGATGAAGCCCATTGAACTGGCAAGAAAGCTGGCCCAGGCCGGAAGCGTGGAGGAGGCCCAAACGGCCTATACGCTGGTGGTCAGCCAGGAGGGCGACCCCGCCGAACGCCTGGAGGCGGCGGTTTATATTCTCCAATTTGGGGGAGACTACCGGATTTCCTATACCTGCTTCCGGGAGCTTTATAACCAGGGACACTTCCGGGAGGAGGTGCTGTCCCTGATGACCGGGGCTTTTTATGAGCCCAACGCGCGGGAGCTGCGGGACCGCTATGAGCGGAACTGCCGGCTGCTGAAAAAATACCCCTATTTGTTCCGAAAGGATTTTCCCTCTTTCGAGGAGCTTCCCATCCGCTTTTTCCCCTATGACGAGGAGGGCTATGTGCCCTTTTACCCGGCAGAGGAGCGGTTTGGAGAGTATATCAACTTTAAAAATCCCGTCGTCAGCCGGAATTTTTTCAAGGATTTGGAAAACCCGATTCTGGCGGATGACGTTTACAGCCAATACGAATTGGAATATTTGATGGACACGGTGCGCAGGAGCGAGGATGTCGGCCGGGAGAACCACGTGTATCTCCACTATGCCGGCTGGGAGGACTTTTGCGCCTATTTGCCGTGTCTGAATATGAAGCCGCTGTTGGCGGAGCAGAAGCCTGTGTTCCTGATAGGGGACGAGATCGGGCTGTACCCCATTGATTTCAAGAAGCGGTTTGGAATTGATTACAGCAAGTATTCTCTGCGGCCCGTGCGGGTGCGGGAGGTCAACCGGCTGATCTGGCGTACCCACCTGTCCAGCCACAACGGCGGCGACTTCTTCAACGAGGTGCTGGACAACCACCCCAATCTGCTGGTCCTGCCGTCCATTATGATGGATGATCTGGAACGGCAGATGAAGCAGCTGGAAGAGGCGATGGACCGGGCCAAAAGCCTGAACGAGGCCCGGGAGATTTTCTTCGGCTGGACGCCGGAGACGGTGGAGGAAATCTACCGGATGAAGGGCCGCACGCCCAAGGACGTGATGGTGGCCTCGTACCTGAATACGGATATGGCGGTGACGGGGCTGGACCCGGCGTCCCGGATCGCTCCGGCGGTGTTTTTCCAGCCCCACTTTGAGAACATTATCTACAAGCTGATTATGGACCCGAAGGGGAACACGGTTTTGGACGCGGAGCCTCTGGAGGTTTTGCACCAGACGCCCTTCCTTCTGGGCTTTAAGTATATCAAGACCTTCACGCCGATGCGCCGCTTTACCACCAGCCACGGGGCCAGCGTGCGGTTTATGTATTACTTTTCTCTGCGGCGGCAGCGGGAGCTGGCGGGAGAGGACGTTCCCACCAACGTGGTCAGCGACGTTATTTCCGAGCGTGTCTTTAACCGCAGCTTCATGGTGGACCCGGAGGACCGGCTGTATAAGGACAGTATCCTGGTTCGCTTCGAGGACGGAAAGCTGAATCCCAAGGCGACCTTCACGGCTCTGGCGGCGTTTTTGGACCTTCCCTATACGCGGAGCATGACCTACTGCTCCGAGGGGGGCAAAACGGCGGACGGAACGCCCTTCACGCCGGGCAACGACATGGACTTTGACCCGAGCCCGGTGTACCGGACCTATGACGAGTTCATCAACGACAACGAGCGGTATTTTATCGAGTACTTTCTCCGGGACGCTTACGAACGCTATGGATACAGCTTCCATTACTACGACGGCGCGCCGGTGGATGAGGCGAAGATCAAGGAACTGGTTTCCGGCTTCACCGTGCTGGACCATTACATCCGTCAAACCTGGTGGTTCCTCTTCCGGGATTTGGACCTGACCGTGGCGGAGGACGGGAGCCCGCTTGCTCCGGAGCAGCTGGAGGAAGCGCGGCGGCAGGTGCTGGAGACCTATGTGGAGAGCTTCCAGGAAAAGCGCCTGAACCATGCGCGAACGCTGATGTCGGGTCTCCGCTTTGTCAACAAAAACGGACAGCCTCTGCGGTTTATGCGTCTGCTGGAGCCGGACCCGGCGCTGATAGAGCAGCCGCTGTACCATTGAGCGGATGGAAGAGATTACAATTGACGAATTGGACCGGGCGCAGTATCTTTTAGAGCGAATGTTGGATCTGGCGAAGATATCCGCCGGCGACGACTGCACGGATGAGCGGAGGGCGACGCTGCAAAAGGGCTTTGCCTTTTTGCAGGAGGAAGTTCTGGAGATATTGGACAAGACCAACGAGGGGGATACATAGGAGTGGAACAAACGGGAACCGTCTACTTTTTCACCGGCCTGGCCGGAGCGGGAAAGACGACCATCGGCAGCCTGTTTTACGAGCGGTTGAAGGAGCAAAGCCCCAGCGCGGTTCTCTTTGACGGGGACCAGCTCCGCAGCGCGGCAGGGGACTTTTGTCCCAACACCGGCGCGATTTTGAAGGCGGAACGCTATACCACCGAGGCCCGGCGGGCAGGCGCATACTCAACGTTTCGGCTTTGCAAGGACTTGGCGGAGCAGGGGAAGGACGTGGTGGTGTGCAGCATCTCCATGTATTCCGACGTGCGCCGCTGGAACCGGGAGAATATCCGGCATTACCGGGAGATTTACGTCAAGGTCAGTCGGGAGACCCTGTATCGCCGGGATCAGAAGAAGCTGTACTCCTCCGGCGTGAAGAATGTCGTGGGGGTGGACCTGCCCTATGACGAGCCGGGGCACTCTCATGTTGTGATTCAAAACGACGGGGAGGAAACGCCCGAGGCCATTGTAAACCGGCTGGCAGAGGAATTTGGACTGTAAGAGGGGCCGCGTATGAACATCGCCTTGATCATCGCCGGGGGCACGGGCCACCGGATGGGCCAGGAGATTCCCAAGCAGTTTTTGAATGTGTACGACAAGCCGGTTATCATCTACACGCTGGAGGGCTTTCAGCGCCATCAGGAGATCGACGCCATTGAGGTGGTCTGCCTGGAGGGCTGGAGCGAGATGCTGCGGGCCTATTCCAAGCAGTTCAACATCGACAAGCTCCGGTGGGTGACGCCCAGCGGAGAGACGGCACAGGAGTCCATCCGGAACGGGGTCTTTGCGCTGCGGGAGGTCTGCGGGCCGGAGGATATCGTGGTGATCCACGATGGCATCCGGCCTATGGTGGAGGATTTTGTGCTGACGGATGTACTGGTAAAGTGCCGGCAGTATGGAAACGCGGTGACCTCCTTGCCGTACAACGAGCAGATTTTCGTAACAGAGGATGGAGCGTCCACGGTCCGCTATATTCCCCGGGACACCCTCCGTCGGGTGTCGACACCCCAGGCCTATCGGTATGAGAAGCTGCTATGGGCCTATGAGAGGGCCTTTTCCGAGGGAATCGGCATCCAGGCGTCTACCTACGCGAACACACTGATGACGGACCTGGGGGAGCGGCTTTACTTCGCCGCCGGGTCTGACAAAAATATCAAGCTGACCACCAGGGATGATTTCGAGCTGTTCAAGACCTATATGAAGATGGAAAAAGACGGCTGGCTGAAATAGGTGAGGGACATGGAGCTTTTGGAAAACCGGCGTTATCTCGCCATACTGGAACGGCTGATAGAGGCGTTTCCCCATTGGAGCAGCCTGGAGGGGAAATGCGTGTATCTCTCCGGCGCGGCGGGAATGTTGGGGAGCCTTTTAACAGACGCTGTAATGCTGCGAAACGGCCCATTGCCGCCGGAGCGGCGCTGCCGGATTCTCGCCGCAGGGCGGAATCGCCCGGCGGCGGAGAAACGGTTTTCCCGGTGGCGGAGCGACTCTGCCTTCACGTTTTTGGAGCAGGATGTCAACCGGCCCCTGGGGACGCTGCCAGAAGCGCCGAATTATTGGATTCACGCCGCCAGCACCACCCATCCGGTGGCCTATGCCACGGAGCCGGTGAACACCATCTTGTCCAACGTGATGGGAACCTGGAACCTTCTCGAACGCGCCGCCCAAACGCCTGGAAGCCGCTTCCTACTGCTGTCCAGCGTAGAGGTTTACGGAGAGAACCGGGGCGATACGGAGACCTTTTCGGAGACCTACTGCGGCTATTTGGACTGCAACACCCTGCGGGCGGGCTATCCCGAGTCCAAGCGGGTCAGCGAGGCGCTTTGTCAGGCGTATATTGCGGAAAAGGATATGGATGCCGTCGTCATTCGGCTGCCCCGGTGCTATGGTCCCACCATGCGATGGACGGATTCCAAGGCTGTGGCGCAGTTTATCAAAAAGAGCGTCCAAGGCGAGGACATTGTTTTGAAGAGCGCGGGCGACCAGCGATACTCTTACGCCCACGCCGCCGACGCGGTTCTTGGAATTCTGTGGACACTTACGGTCGGGGAAACCGGCCAAGCCTATAATCTGGCAGACCCGAGGTCGGATATCAGACTGAAAGAGCTGGCGGCGATTGCGGCGGAGCACGCCGGTAGGGCTGTGGTTTTTGACTTGCCCGACGAAACGGAAAAGCGAGGCTATTCCACCGCCAGCAAGGCCCTGCTGGATGGGAAAAAGCTGCGGGCTTTGGGCTGGCGGGCAGGCTATGACATCGATACCGGCCTCCGGGAAACGATTGATATTTTGCGGGAGCTGGGCAAAGGAGACGAACCATGACGGCGGATTTGCACACCCACAGCACAGCCTCCGACGGGCAGTATCTCCCCGGGGAGCTGGTCCGGCTGGCCAAGGAGCGAGGAATGGAGATTCTGGCCCTGACGGACCACGACACAATAGATGGCGTGGAGGCGGCGGTAAACGCCGGAGAAATTTTGGACCTTCGTGTCCTCCCGGGTGTAGAATTAGGTGCGGCGGAGTATGAGAACCTTCATATTTTAGGTTACCGCGTTTCTACCAGCCCTTCGGCTCTGACGGCTCTGTGCGGAAAGTTCAAGGCCGGGCGGGATGAGCGAAAGTTCCGGATTCTCGAATTCCTGCGGGAAAAGGGCTGCGGGCTGACCCTGGAGGAGGTGGAGGAGCTCTCTGGGGGAAACATCATCGGGCGGCCCCACTTCGCGCAGGCCATGGTCCGCCGGGGCTATGTGGAAACCAACCGAGAGGCGTTTGACCGCTATCTGGACACGGAGGAATACCACCGGAAGGTGAAGCGGTTCAAAGCAGAGGCCCGGACCTGCTTGGAGGCCATTCGGTCCGCAGGCGGAAAGGCGTCCCTTGCCCACCCTTATCAAATGGGACTGGGGGACGAGGAGCTGGAGGCGTTGGTCCGGCGGCTTCGGGACTGGGGCCTGGACGCACTGGAGTGCTATTACCCCAAGCACACGCCGGAGCAGACGGCGTTTTACCTGCGTTTGGCGGAAAAGTATGGCCTCCATGTCACGGGAGGCAGCGATTTTCACGGCGAGCGGGTAAAGCCGGATGTTCGCTTGATGGCTTGGGAGCTGGACCTGAGCTGGCTGCTAGACGGTTAAACCGGAAGGACGAAAGGAGGACGCGCGATGCAGCCGATCAATGTAACCCGCTCCGCGATGCCTCCCTTTGCGGAGTACTGCGAGGAGATTCGGGAGTTGTGGGACAGCCGTTGGCTGACAAACATGGGCGTTAAGCACGAGCGGCTGCGGGAAGAACTGGCAGACTATCTGGACGCGCCTCACATGGACATATTGACAAATGGACACCTGTCCCTTGAGCTTTCGCTGCAAGCGCTGGAGCTTGAGGGAGAGGTGATCACCACGCCCTTCACCTTCGCGTCAACCACCCAGGCCATTGTCCGCTCGGGCCTGACGCCGGTATTCTGCGATGTCGACCCACTTACGCTGACCATGGACCCGGCGAAGATCGAACCGCTGATTACAGAGCGAACCTGCGCCCTTGTGCCCGTCCACGTCTATGGAAACTTCTGCGACGTAGAGGCAATCGACCGGATTGCCCAAAGGCACGGCTTGAGGGTTCTCTACGACGCCGCTCACGCCTTCGGAGCCCGGTATAAGGGCCGGGGCGCGGGAGCCTTCGGGGACGTTTCCTGCTTTAGCTTTCACGCTACCAAGGTCTTTCACACGCTGGAGGGCGGCGGGGCCTGCTTTCAGGATGAGGCGTTTGGCCAACGACTGGCCCGACTGAAAAACTTTGGCCTGGAGAACCCGGAGAGAGTGACGGACCTCGGAGGAAATGCCAAGCTGGACGAGTTCCGGGCGGCCATGGGGCTTTGCAACCTGCGGCACGTGGCGGAGGAACTGGAAAAGCGGAGCCGGGTGGAGGAGCGCTACCGGGAGAGACTGGAGGGCGTTCCCGGTCTGCGGTTGAAGGTTCTCCAGCCAGAGGTTCAATCCAACCATCCTTATTTTCCCGTCTTGTTTGACGAGAAGCGTTTCGGCGCGGACCGGGACCGGGTGCAGGAGGCGCTGCGGGAACAGGGCGTCATGGCCCGAAAGTACTTTTACCCCCTGACGAACGCCTTTCCCTGTTTTCAAGGGCGTTTTCACCCGGAAGAGACCCCGGAGGCGCTGCGGGCCAGCCGTCAGGTGCTGTGTCTGCCGCTGTACGGGGCTCTGCCGTTGGAGACCGTGGATGAAATCTGCGGCCTTGTGCTGAATTGCCGGAAGTGAAGGGAGGACCGCCATGAAGGGCATTATTTTGGCCGGAGGCTCCGGCACGCGGCTTTATCCGCTGACGGCGGTGGTGTCCAAGCAGCTGCTGCCCATCTATGACAAGCCCATGATCTATTACCCCCTCTCCACCCTCATGCTGGCGGGGATTCGGGATATTCTGCTGATCTCCACACCGGAGGACCTCCCCCGGTTTCAGACGCTGCTGGGGAACGGGAGCCACTTCGGCATCCGTCTTTCCTATGCGGAGCAGCCCCGGCCGGAGGGACTGGCCCAAGCCTTCCTCATTGGAGAGGCGTTCCTTGGCGGCGAGCCCTGCGCCATGGTGCTGGGGGACAACATTTTCTATGGCGGTTGGTTCAGCAAGAGCCTGCGGGCGGCGGCGGAAAGTGCCCAGAATGGCAGGGCCACCATTTTTGGTTATTACGTCCGAGACCCAGAGCGGTTCGGCGTGGTGGAGTTTGACCAGGACTACCGCATCCTCTCTCTGGAGGAAAAGCCCCAGCAGCCCAGGTCCAACTACTGCGTCACTGGTCTCTATTTTTACGACGGCCGGGCGGCAGAGCTGGCAAAGCGGCTGACGCCCTCTACCCGGGGAGAGCTGGAGATCACAGACCTGAACCGCCTGTACTGGGAGGAGGACCGCCTCCGGGTCCAGGTTCTGGGCCGGGGCTTCGCCTGGATGGACACCGGCACGGTGGAGAGTCTGATGCGGGCCGCCGTCTTTGTGGAGGCGGTGCAGAACCGCCAGGGCGTGGTGATCTCCGCACCGGAGGAAATCGCCTACCGGGCGAAATGGATTGACCGGAGCGCACTGCTGGAAGCTGCCGCGCTTTACGGGAAATCCCCCTACGGGGAGCACCTGCGGCGGGTGGCAGAAGGAAGATTTTCCTATTGAGCTTGGGAGGTTGGCTATGACGGTTTTGGTCACCGGCGGCGCCGGGTTCATTGGCGCAAACTTTATATTCTACTGGCTGAACGCCCATCCCGGGGACCGAGTGGTCTGCCTGGACCGGCTGACCTACGCCGGGAACCTCTCTACGCTGCGACCGGTTCTGGAACGTCCGGAGTTTCGCTTTGTGAAAGCGGACATCTGCGACCGGGAGACGCTGGACCGCCTCTTTGAGGAGGAGCATCCGGAGGCGGTGGTGAATTTTGCGGCGGAGAGCCACGTGGACCGCTCCATTGAGGACCCGGAGGTCTTTCTCCGGACCAACGTCATGGGAACCGCGGCGCTGCTGGACGCCTGTCGGAAGTACGGAACGCCCCGGTTTCATCAGGTGTCCACCGATGAGGTTTACGGCGATCTGCCTTTGGACCGGCCGGAGCTGCGGTTCACGGAAACGACGAATCTCCACGCCAGTTCACCCTACAGCGCCTCCAAGGCCTCTGCGGACCTGCTGACCTTGGCCTACTGCCGGACCTATGGCTTTCCGGGGACTATTTCCCGGTGCTCCAACAACTACGGGCCCTGTCAGTTTCCAGAGAAGCTGATTCCGCTGATGATTGCCAATGCTCTGCAAAATAAACCCCTGCCGGTGTACGGCACGGGGAAGAACGTCCGGGACTGGCTGTACGTGGAGGACCATTGCCGGGCCATCGACCTGATCTTGCGGAAGGGCCGGATTGGAGAGGTCTATAACATCGGCGGAGATTGTGAGCTGGAGAACATCGCCCTGGTGCGGCGCATTTGCCGGGAGCTGGGGAAGCCGGAGAGCCTGATTACCTACGTTGCGGACCGGAAAGGTCACGACCTGCGGTACGCCATCGACTCCGGGAAGCTTCGCCAAGAGCTGGGCTGGCGACCGGAGACCGGCTTTGAGGAGGGTATTCGGAATACCATCCGCTGGTATCTGAAAAACCGGGACTGGTGGGTGGAAATCATCTCGGGAGAGTACCGGGACTATTATGAGAAGATGTACGGAAACCGATGAGAAAACGAAAATGGGAAGGAACTGGAAGATGAATCGTTTTGATACAACGGTCCTTCGGAAAGAACTGGCTTAGGCTTGCGATGCGGCAGCACTCCTACACCTTTATCTTTATGCGTATATATAAATCCGGGAAGCACCCTGCGGCAATGCCGTCGGGGCAGCGCTGGTTTGGAAAGGGAAGAGGAAATCCTGTATGTCCCAGGAACAAATTGACGTCAGCGTTTTGATGCTGACCTATTTTCACGAGGAGTATATTGCCCAGGCGCTGGACAGCGTTTTGTCCCAGGAGACAACGCTGCGTTATGAAATTGTCATTGGCGACGACGCCTCCGGGGACCGAACGCCGGATATCATTCGGGAATACGCGGCCCGCTATCCAGATCGGATTCGTCCCGTACTAAGGACGAAGAACCTGGGGGCGAACCGCAATGGCTGGGATATAAGTCGCCGCCTGCGAGGAAAGTACACGGCGGTTCTTGAGGGAGACGATTATTGGCTGGACCCCCGAAAGCTGCAAAAGCAGTGGGAGTTTCTGGAGGCGCACCCGGAATACAGCGCCTGCTGTGGCAAGTGCCTGATTGTGGACGAAAACGGCCAGCCGGACTATACCCGTACGCCGCAGTTTGCTTGGAGCAAGAAGGTGTTTACCCTGGAGGACCTTGTGGACAGCTGGGATATTCCGGGACAGGCCGGGACAATGATGTACCGGAACGCCTACCAGGGCGACGATACGATTGGCTTTAAGGCCCACCGCAATGTGGGAGACAAGACCACCGTGTTGTTCCTGCTCACCATGGGCCCCATCTATTGCAGCAATGAAATTCTTTCCTGCTACCGCTTCGTCAACCAAAAGAACAAGCACAACTACTTCTCTTTGCACTACGCAAATCCCTACCGGAACTACGATATGTTCATGTATCCCGTCCGTCTGGAGACCTGGGCCAGAAAGAACGGGGTTCCCCTGCGCCGGAACCAGCATTTCGGGAAGCGGATTGGATACCGCTTCTGCCGCTTTGTAGAGGAGTGCGTCAAGGACCCCTCTCCCACCAGACTGAAATATCTAGCGGAAATGGTGACCCAAAGCCACGAGAAGGGGAAGTACTGCTGGTATATCTTGAAAACCCTGATTGAAATGGAGTAATCTATTATGAAATTTTGCAGACGTCCTTTTCAGCATGTGTACTTAGCAGATAAAGGAGAGGTATGGCCCTGTAGCTGGATGCACTTTGTGATCGGAAATCTTTACGAGAAGAATTTAGACGAAATCTGGCACGGCGAAGCAGCGCAGGCGGCGCGGGAGAGTATTCTAAACGGCTCGTTTGCCTTTTGTAGAAAGACCTCCTGTCCTTACTGCGAGCGGGACGAGCTGCCGGATCTGACAGAGGAGGAAATTCAAAAAGCCGCCGTGCCTACCCCGGTGCCACTGGAAATCAATATGGCAAACGACCATATCTGCAACATTGCGTGTACCAGCTGCCGCACGTCGGTTTACTGTCCGGAGCCGGGAGAGCGGGAAAAAATCGATCGGGCTCTGCAAAATCTTTTGCCCATTGCGAATCAAGCGAAATGGTTAAGCATGAACGGCGGTGGCGAATTTCTGGCAAATCCCAGCTTTATCCGGTTTCTGGAAAAGCTGCGCCCGGAGCATCCGGATTTCAGACTTGGCTTTGAGACCAATGGCGTGCTTTTTGACGAGGCGCATTGGGAGAAGTTTTCCCACCTGGGCGAATACTACATGGAAGCAACCGTCACGATCAACAGCCTTCAGCGGGAGGTCTACCGCTATCTCAGCGGCGGATTTGACCATGCGGAGCGGGTGCTGAACAATCTCCGCTTCCTCAGCCAGCTGCGCCGGGAAGGAAAGATCAACCGGCTGTCGGTTACGATTGTCGTACAGGAGTGTAATTTCTGGGAGGTTCCGGAGTACATTCATACCTTTGCACATTCCAAGGAGTTTGAAGTAGACGCTATCGTCATGAAGCCCCTTTATAGATGGTGGAAAATGCAGGATGAGACCTACTGGTTCAAGAACATTCTCAATCCCCTGCACCCCTATCATAAAGAATACCTCAAAATCCTGGCGGACGACTGCTGGAAGGACCCCAAGGTCTACGACTGGGGCTGCCACAACATCCGGCCCGCCATGCCCCACCCTCTTAGCCAGGAGAAGGTCTACAACCGTCTTTTACTGGATATTTACCAGAGTGACCTTTCCCCGTCGGAGTTTCTTAGAGGGTGCCTGGACCGCATAGGTGGAAAGCGGGTAGGCTACTACGGCAAGAACGACTTTTCCAAGGCCATGGTGAAAATGCTCCTGGACGCGGGAATCGATGTGGCGTTCCAACTCACCTGGGTGAAGGAGGAGGACGACGGCGGCCCGGTTCCTAAGGTGGCCAAGCAGGATTTCCAGCCGGATATGGCGGATGTGATGCTGATAATTGATTTCCATAAGGGACACTATTGGTTCCAAGACCTGCCCGCCCTGGGCTTCCAGGGGCCAGTTGTTTCCATTGAGGAGTTCATTGAGGGGGCGAAGCCATGAAGAAGTGGACCATAGCTTTCGCGGCTGCTCTGGGGGCGATTTCCGGTGGCGCGCTGGTAAAAAAGGTGTGGCTGGAAAAGTACCGGGCCCAAAAGGAAGAGCTGGGGAATTCCAACCGAGAGCGGGATTTGCTGTATACCTGGCTGCTGCTGGAGCAGAAGGGCGCGAACCCCGGCGAGTACTTCGCCGCCCATGGCTTCCGGACCATCGGAATCATGGGTCTGAACCGGGAGGGCCGCCGATTTTACGAGACGTTGAAGGATCGAGAGGAGGTTACCGCCGCCTACGCCGTGGAGCTGGACAATTTCAGCGCGGTGCACGAGCATATGACGGTTTACCGCCTGGGAGATGATCCCCTGCCTCCGGCGGACTGTATTGTCATCTGCGATTTGGCCCGGGTTCCGGAGAAACAGGAAGCCCTCCGACGGGAGTTTACCGGCGAAATCGTGACGCTGACGGAGGTGTTGGCCTGGCTGCTTGAGACCCGCCAAGTCAAGCCCTGGGACGGAGCAATCAAAGACTGGCCGCCTAGGGAACCATAGGGAGAGGCCACGAACGAGACCGGAGGAGTTACCGTGAAAAAGATCGTTTTATATGGAGTTCGACATGTAGAGCTGCGGCGGGATATCGAGTTTTTTCTGGATGACGGCTATGAGATCAGCGGTTATTCGGATACCTATTACCGAAGCGACGTGCTGGACGGAAAACGGTTTATTCCTCCCGAGCAACTGCGAAACGAAGAATTTGATTTCATCATCCCGCTTTCATTTAGAGCCCCCACCCTGACAGATATGATATCCGCCTTAACCCTCCTGGGTATTTCGCCCCAAAAAATTGTTCGACCGACCATGTTTTTGAACCAGGGTGCGGAAAAGATGCAGGTGGATTTGCTGGCAGACATTGAGGCCCAATATCATGGCGAGACGGGGCTGATGTTCGGCTTGTCCTATTCCCTCCGCGGAATTTTCGAGAAAAAGCTGCGACCTGTGTTTTACGATTGCTCCTGGCATGGGCTGGATATCTATTACAGCCGCCGGATTTTTCAGTATATGCAGCGGCGGCATATGCTCTCGTCTGTAAGGACCGCGCTGTTGGTATTTCCCTATTACATCTTCCACTACGATATGTCCAGAACGTTTTATCATTATCGAACAGGGCAGATGTTCGCGCTTCGGGGGTTGAAGGACTGGCACAATTACCAGCAGACATCAGAAGCTTCCGAGTATATAGCAAACTATCAAATGTTCGGCAAAAAAGTATCGGACTTCTATCGCTTTCGAAGATATGAACAGCAAAACCGGGGAATTTACCAGGGCAAAGACCACGAAGGCTTGGTAAATGGAGCATGGTTTCATGCTTATCCTGAGACAGTTGCGGAAAACGAGACGCTGTTTGCGGCTTTTTGCCACGAGCTGATGGAAGAAAACATCACCCCCATTCTCATCGTCCCGCCGTATTATCTGGAAGGACTGAATCAAGCGTCGCTTGCGGCGGTGGATCAAACAAAACGAAAGTTTTACCAAATAATCGAAGCGATGGGGAGTGTCGCTGTCTTTGACTTCTTTGACGTTTTTGCAAACCGCCGGGAATTTTTTGCAGACCTCACCCATTTAAATTCTGACGGCGCGGAGGCGTTTACAGAGCTGATCAATCAAAGGGTTTTACAGGGACGGAAGGAAACGGATTTATGAAACTGGCCATCTACGGAACCGGGAGTTCCGGTTTGGAAATGCTGGAGCTGATCATGTGCAGCGAGGAATTGCGAAGCCAATGGGAAGAGCTGGTGTTCATCGACGACACAAAGGCTCCCGGCCTGTTTCATGGCTGCCGGATGCTTCCCTTTGACGAGTTTTCCTCCGAGTTTCAGGTGGATGAAATTGAAGTTATCATCGCGGTGGGCGAGCCGTCGGCCCGGGAATCGCTTTATAACCGAGTCACCGGCGGGGGTTACCGGCTGGGCATCATCGTCCACCCCACCGCCGTGGTCAGCCCCACCGCCGTGCTAAAGCCCGGCGCGGTGATTAAGGACAGCGTTTCGGTCTCTTCTGGTGCGGTAATCGGGGAAAATGTCTATGTCAACGGCATCTCCCTCATCGGACACGGGGTGGTCATTGGACCGCACAGTCAAATTTCGAGCCATGCGGTCATCGCTGGGAACACGACGGTCGGAACCGGCGTCTATGTGGGTATTTCCGCTTGCCTGCGAGACCACATTGAAATTGGTGACTACGCGGTCATTGCCATGGGCGCGGTAGTGATGAAAAGCGTTCGGTCCCACCGGACGGCCATGGGAAACCCAGCACGGGAAATCGCGGAAAGCACACAGGTGTTTAAATGAGGAAAACAGTCATGATTACCGGGGCAAACCGGGGAATCGGACGGGCGTCCGTCACGGCCTTCGCGGAAAATGGATATGATATTTGGGCCTGTGCCCGCACGCCCAGCGAGGCTTTTGAAACGGATATGGCCGGGGAGAGCATCCGAACCGGGGCGGCCATCACGCCGGTCTACTTTGATCTGCTGGACGAGACCGCCGTGCAAGGCGGTGTAAAGCAGATTTTAAGCGAGAAGCGGAACGTAGACGTACTGCTCAACTGTGCTGGAATTCCCAGCGGCGGGCTGCTCACCATGACCTCTTTGGAGAATCTGCGGGAGGTCTATCAGGTGAACGTCTTTGCCCAGGTGCAGATTATGCAACTGGTTGCCCGGCGGATGATGCGTCAAAAGAGCGGATGTATCATCAATTTGTGCTCCGTCGGCGGCATGGAGGCCAACCCCGGTTACCTGGCCTACGGTTCCAGCAAAGCGGCCATGATCTGGATTACCCGGTGCGCCGCCAGAGAGCTGGGGCAGTATAACATTCGGGTAAATGGCATTGCCCCGGGTCTTGTGGACACAGACATGGGCGGATTTAAGTCGGAGGCGGAACGCGAGAAGGTGCTGGAGCGGACCAGCCTTAGACGGATGGGAAAACCTGAGGAAATCGCGGCGGCGGCGCTGTACTTAGCGTCGGAGGATGCGGCGTTCATGACAGGACAGATGATGATTTTGGATGGTGGCAGGGTATGAGGGAACTTTCAGAAACGGTCCTCCGGCTGACGGAAATGGCGAAGCGAATGAGGCTGGATGCCCTGGACATGGCGTTGGCGTCCGGGAGCGGCGG
>CAIGRU010001260.1_pt1 | contig 14310 bp, 14 predicted proteins | sample 7351341 | NCBI WGS metagenome assembly CAIGRU01
CTTCCCCGGGCCCCTCCTTCTTGAATTGGATTCTCCAAAACCGCATACAATCAGCTAAATTCTCACTGGGAAAAATTTTGAAAAGGAGATTTTGCATGGAAAAAATGGCTCGTATGAAGGAACTAATCGCCCAATTGAGGCTGGAGGATGAGGCATACTACGTGGAGGATAATCCCCGGATTTCCGACAAACAGTACGACGCCCTGTTCGATGAGCTGGCCGCCTTGGAGCGTGAGACTGGCGTTATCTACGCCGGTTCCCCCACAGCAAGGGTTCAGGGCAAAGTCGTGGACAGCCTGCGGTCGGTCCGCCATACCAAACCGATGCTGTCGGCGGACAAGACGAAAGACATCCAGGAGGTCGAGAAGTTTGCGCGCGAGGCATGGAAGGCTGCCTTCGACAAGAGCGTTGTTGTCAGCTGGAAGCTGGATGGACTCACTCTGGTCATCCGGTACAAGAATCGTGTGCTGGTTGAGGTAATCACCCGCGGCAACGGAGAAGACGGCGAGGATGTCACGCATAACATTGCGGCGATTTTCGGTATCCCCAAGCAGCTGCCCAGCTATGCTCCTCCCTATGTGGAGGTCCGTGGCGAGTGTGTGGTGTCCTGGGTAAATTTCCAGGAAATCAACGAGGGGGTTGAAGTCCCCTATTCCCATCCCCGCAATCTGGCAGCTGGCTCTGTCCGGCTTCTGAATCCGGAGGAAGCCAAAACCCGACGGCTCCAGTTTCTGGCTTTTGAACTGGTTGAGCCGAAGCCCGTGCTGATTTCCGATTCGTATGAAGCGATGGAACAGCTTGGTTTCGACGTGGTCCCCCATTCTGTCGTCTCCGCGGAGGATGTTGTGGAGGCGGTTAACCAGTATGAGCCCGAGAACTACTCTCTGCCCGTCGACGGGCTCATTGTTGAATACAACGACAAGTTATTTGGAGAGAATCTGGGCGCCACCGGGCATCATGAGCGGTGCCGCATCGCACTTAAATGGAAGGATGAAACCTACCCCACCAAGTTCCGCGGCGTGCTGCTTCGCCCCACGCGAACGGGACGCGTCAGTTTGACTGCCCTGTTCGACCCTGTGAAAATCGAGGGTTCGAAGGTGACTAAGGCCACGCTCCACAACTACGATATCTTCAGCAGTCTGGAACTGGGTGTTGGCGATACCCTGCAGGTGTACAAGGCGAACAAAATTATCCCGGCAATCGATGCGAATGAAACAAAAAGCGGCACATACAAGCCGGCTGAGACCTGCCCCTGCTGCGGGGCCAAGCTGGAAGTCAGGAAGGTTGAGAAGACGAACTTCCTGGTCTGCCCGAACTCCAGCTGTTCCGCGAAGCATGTCCGAACGTATGAACACTTCTGCGGCCGGGGCTATATGAACATCAAAGGCCTCTCCGGGTCCACCTTGACAAAGCTTGTGGAGAATGGATTCATCACGAGCCGCCGGTCCATCTATCATCTGAGTGAACATAAGGATGAAATCGCGAAGCTGGAAGGCTTTGGCAACCGCGCGGTTGAGAAACTCATTGCTGCCGTGGAGAAAAGCCGGGATACCACCCTGGCTCCCTTCTTGGCCTCGTTTGGTATCACCATGGTTGGCCGTCATGCTGGCAAAATCCTGGAGAAGCAGTTTGGAACATTGGATGCGCTACTTACCGCGGTGGACAGCGGGTTCGACTTCTCTGTAATCAAAGACTTTGGCCCCATGCGTTCTCAATATCTGCGGGAGTTTTTCATGAACGAGAAAAACCGCGAAAGTGTTTTGGAGATTGCCGCCGAGGTGCGCTTCAAGGAGGCCACATTCTCTGCTCCCAAGACTGGGGACAATCCTTTCGCCGGGAAGACGGTCGTGGCAACTGGCTCGTTGGAGAAGTTCTCCCGGGACGGCATCAATGAGTTCCTGGAGTCCCTGGGCGCAAAGCCCAGCGGGTCAGTCTCCAAGAAAACAGACTTTGTTGTGGTAGGGCCTGGCGCCGGGAGCAAGCTGGCAAAAGCACAGGAATTGAGAATTCCCGTCCTGAGCGAGGAAGAGTTCCTGACCATGGCGAATGGCTAAGAAAAGGCGCCCCTTTCCTTCTGGGTTGGGGCGTCCTTTTTTGACGCGGTGACAAAAATCAAATTTTCGCGGCTTGCATAACATAAGGAAAATCATTTTTGGAGGTGTGGTTATGGATTTCATGGATGCATATAACAGCAAACTTACGGAATCAAGGGCGAGGCGGGAGGTCAACAACCCCAAGAGAACGGCTGTGCAGCCTCCCCGGGCGCCCCGTGCCCCGTTGGAGTACCGCCTGCCGGCAACTCCGGTATACCGGCGACCCCTGTGGTTCTAAATCCGGAATGAGTTTCTGTCGGTTCGCATATCATAAGGGCAGAATATTGATTTGGAGGTGCAAGCGAAATGGCCACTGAGGTCAAGGTTTCTATGCGAAGAGCAACTCCGTCTGGGGTTTCCTGCAACAGCAGCCGGCCCATTGTGGTTTGGGGACAACCCGTGACACAGGAAACACTGGATGCACTTGAGAGTGCGTTGTGTGAGGCTAGAGAGCTTTACAATGACCAGGCGTTCGTGAAAGGGCAAAGCAGCATTATCACTGAGGTCTGCAATGGTCTCTTCGGCAGTAACTGGGATTTTGTCGTACAAGGCGGCGAAGTCAATTTTTGAATTTCTAAAGGAGGAACTTTTTATGGGAAAGGTTATTATTGTTCGGCTCAAGAAGCCTGCTGAGGAAGTAACTTCCGCCGGGGTCCGGCCCAATGAGGCAGTGCCCCAGGGCATCTCCGATGTGGAGGTCGCGATTCTGCATGAGCGCGTCGCCTCCCTGTGTGAGATGAACAACCGGGTTTTTGGCCAGGCGCAGCGCATCATGAATATGGGTGACGACGTGTTTGACCCCGATACAGCTGTTGGGCTGCTCCAGCGCATTGCGGTGCTGGATGGCAGGGCTACCGTTCTGAGCAGGAAGTTGGAGGATGTCGGCTTTGCCGGGCACACTATCCAGACCTGCCGGGGCATCCGGTCCAATGCGGAGCTGATGTACTCCGACCTCAAACAGCGCCTCTCTGGCGAAAATTGAGAAAAGCGCACCCCCTGTCCACTGGACAGGGGGTGCTGTTGTGTCAGAAGAAAATTCCTTCGACCACGACGAAGTGGCCCGTCTTATGGTCCTTTGCGAGAACCACGTTCGGGCCTTCCTTTACGGTGGCCTTGAGGGCATCAAACCGTCGATGGGCCTGGTCCTCCATAGCGAGGGCGTCCGCCATGGAAACCCCATTATCTCGGGAGTTGGTGAACTCCCCATCAATGACCGACTTTTCGTGGTCAACCATGTCCTTGTACAAAATCTGGGTCACCCCGCCATCACCCATAAGGACGTTGACTGTCGCGGGGGCAGGACGCAGCATCACATCCACCCCGCTGTCTCAAATACCTGCCCGGCAAGGGTGGCCATATAGCGGGATTCCGTCTGCAGGCCGGACAGACAAGCAGCATCCTTGGATGCCTGACCCAGCATGATATGTCCGGCGGGCGTACTATTGCAGACGAAGGACCTGGTAACAATGTACAGGGGCCAGCCGCCGTCCAGATTGAGAACCTCGCTATCCCTGTTGAGGGCTGGCTTGTGAATTACTTCGTGGAGGCCAGCTGCCAGTCCCCAGCACTGAGCTTCGGTGAGACCGCTCTGCCGAATCTCCATAAGCGCCTTATCTACGGAGAAAACAGCGATGAAGCTGTTGGGTCGCAGCAGAGATAGGGCAATGTCTGCGAACTCTTTGAACGCATCCTGGCTGGATTTATACGGGGCGGCGTACAGGTATTTCTGCCCGTCTTCCGTCTCTCCGATGCCAAGTTCCAGGGGGGCGCCCTCTTCGAGGCCCAGTTGTCTGCGAAGTTCCTTTGGGAACACAATACGACCCAAATCGTCCATTCTGCGGACGATTCCTGTCCTTTTCGGCATTTTTCTTCCTCCTTTTCCTGGGGAATCAAGTCCCCGAAATCAAAAGTTCCGTTCCGCAGCGGGTCAAGGAACACCCGTTGGATGACAGCCGCTGTATCGACAGCCATCTGAAGCGCCGCAATGTTTGCTCGGATTTCCTCCGGATTCAAGGCACCGTAGCTGGTTGTCTGAATCTCAACCCCCACAGGCTTATAGTTGTCATCCTTGCGGACATACATTTCCGGCGTATATTTGGGACAATCGCCGTGTGTAGAAATCCAGACGTTGCAGTACGAGATTTTTTCGTGCAGCGTCATGCAGACGATATAACAGTTAGCGCCTTCGTAGCGGATGAATCGGTTGCCATTTTCCACAGTAAAATCCTTGACTTTGACAAAGGGACCAAGATTGGTATTTTGCATCATGCGCTCCTTTCTAGGTCCCCGGGTCTTACGACCCGGGGTTTTGGGTTACTCCACGATTTTGAGAATCTGCTGTACGGCGTAGTCCAGAGTGCCGTTATTGCTCACGGTCCAGTCACAGAGGGACTCATGGTTCATCTCCGCGTCGAGACTCAGCAGGCGGCCAGCCTTGTCGGAGTTTGGGACATTCCGTTCCAACAGAGCGGACACAATATCCTCCTTGCTACGGCGAACGAAAACGGTGGCGCATCGGTCTCCATACACCTTTTTGCAGGCAAGGGCGCCGCTGATATCAACTGGCTTAATGGCGATTCGGCCTTCATGCCAAATCTGCTCGATTTCGTTCCTGGTGATGCCGTAGCGGCAGCCGTTGTAAACAGTGCTCTCCACAAGGTCTCCCCTCTCCAGATAGGCGCCGAATTCTGCCTCCGTGGCAAAAACGTACTCACCAGCGTTCTCCTCGCCGGGGCGGGGCTTGCGGGTAGTGACAGCACGAACCTTCTTGAAGATGGGGTTCCGGACTAATTCGTCGCAGATGAAGCTTTTGCCGGACGCGGAAGGGCCGACCAGGCACAAAAGACCAGGATGCCCCGCTTTGGACAGGCTGGGCTTCGACTGCTCCGGGGCCAGGGATACGGCCTCCACCAGTTGGATGAATTCCTGATAAGAGGACACCCGCATGAAATCCCGGCCCTCTATATTCCACGGCTGAGTAAACAGGACGGGGTACTTCGCAGGAGATGTCTGGACGTTGTCCAGGCAGTCATCCAGCAGGAAGTCCACATGGAGCAGGTCCTTCCGGGCCCCCAGCATGATGTTCCGGGGGTTCAAGTTGGGAAGCACATGGAGCAGCTTCTTGGAGCGGAAGCTCATCAGCTTCGGAAAGACAGCGGAGGCAATAACTACCTCATGCCCAGCAGCAAGAAGCTCGTTGACCATATCGATGGCGCCCGGGAAAGCAGTCTGTTGCAGGTAGAAATCGGGCTCCTGCATGATTTCCAGAAGCAGCTCGCCGGTCTCCTTGGGGAGATTGCTAAAGTGATAGTCGGTGATTTGGTCGAAGGTGACATCACGCCCCCTCCTTCGAGCCTCCTCCACGGCCATACGCAGGCAGTCGAACAGGACGTCGTCGACGTCCAGAGCGATGATTTGGGGTCTTCCCTTTTTCATAGTAAATTCTCCTTTCGGGTTCTGGTTCTCCAGTCGTTGTTTGGGGTATAGTATGCAGATTCCCGAAAGACGATTATTGTTGCGACGGCCTGTTCGGCAAGGAAGAGTGTGATGGAGTTGAGTTTGCCGATGACAATCCAGCGCAAAAACATCAAAGGTATATTGAAATATTCATATACGTTCATTGATTTTTGCCGTCTATATATGTAGAGGGTGCAGGCCCTCAAGGTATTTGGAGAACGAAATCGACACACTATTCAAAAGGAGGATTTTATGAATTCAGAGCATTTATTTGAGTCTATTGGCAATATTGACCCAGAACTCATAGCCCGAGCGGACAAGAACGTATCACAAACAAGAGCATGCCCGGAGAGAAAAAGCCGGCAATTAACGCGTTATGCGAGGTATTTCTTCGTTACCGTGGCATGTTTACTGTTGTTCTTCGTTTTAGTAAAATATTTGAACTGAGAAAATTTTTCTGAGGCGCCTAATACCCCTAGCTTTAGCTATGGGATGACCCTGGGTCATTAGAAATAGGGCATAGAAGGCGGTTTTGGAATAGAATTTGCGAATGACGCAGTAAATTTTTTCTTTTTGCCACGGGTTCAAATCCGCATCGAAAATTTACTACGCATCGCGTAGCACTTGCGGAAGAGCCCTATGCTATGTCGGGCATCAAGCATAATCGCCCAACAAGAACTACCCTTTTCTCGCTAAATCAAAAGGCCCACCGGGTTGGTATCCGGTGGGCCTTCTGTTAGTTTTTCTCTTTGGGAGACGGTTTTTCCTTTTTCTGATATTGAGGGTCTGTTTCCCGGTATTTCAGGACCTCTTGCGTCTTCTTGGGGTCCCTCTCCAGATTGGACAGCATGAGATAGGCTTCGTATGGCCCGTAATGTAACTGATTCATCAGACGGGCGGCGTTATATCCCCGTACTCCGTATCCGCCCGGCTTTTTAGTCTTGACCCACTTGGCAAAGTCAGAGACAATGGCTGGATACTCGCCAATAGGTTCAAACTTCTGCTGAGCATCCCGGGAATTGCAGCCCTGCGTGCGGATGATGTATTCGAGGATGATGTTTTTCTCTTTCTCGAACTTCTCCTCTGGTGTCTCCTCCATATACCGTTGTTTTCCGGACATCCGGGCGTCTTTTCTCTGCTCAGACTGTCTCTGCTGTGGCCCACTGGTTCTTTTCTGCTGCTCTCTTTCAATTTTTGCCAGAATCTCTTCCTCGTCCTCCTCAGACGCAACAATCAGGGCAGATGTCTTCGCGGCCCCTTTTGCAGCGGATTTAGCTGCCACGGGGCCATTGCCGAGCGGTGTCAGCCCACCGACACTATATTCTTTCCCAACGACCAGCTTGAAAGGACAACTGACATACGTCTTCTGCTTCCGATAAACACTCTCCAGGGTTAACTCATAGAGAAGCGCCCCATTGAGCCGTGCTGGCTTCATTGCAGTCAGCTTAAAGGGTTCCTCTGTTTTGTTGCTGGCCCGGGTAATCTCGTAGATGTCGATTTGAGACGAATTCTTCAGTTCTCGGGCAATCTCCGAGCTTTCGTTCTTGAATATGAGAATGAATTCCTCCAACCCAAAGTAAGCCAGATACTTCCGAACAATTTCTTTGGAGGAATTGTTCGATTTCAGGTCGGTGCAAATATTGTGAGTCATCCCCTTCTGCACGCCCAGGGCGCGGTCCATCTCCTCTATATCGAGTCCGTTTTCTTGAATGAGTTTACGGATGAGTGTGTGAAAGTTCTCATAGTTCTGACCGGGGTCCAGTTTCCTGCGGTCAGCAGCAGCTGGGCTGGTGAGACACTTCCGCACATCCTCTACCAGTTTCCATTCCCGATTTGCAACGGGTGCAAATAGAGGCTTGGGCAGAGCTGCCGGAGCTTCCTTTCTGGGATTGGGCTCCTCCCTGGCAGGCTCCGATTCTGTGCTGATATGCTTCGAAACCGGAGGTGTAGTATGGCCAGGTAGTTTTATGAGCGCTGTGACAGGAGAGTTTGCGCACAGCTTGACGGTGGAAATATATCCTTTCTGGGAATAATCGCTGATAATGGACCGTGTTTTTTCGGCGCCTACCTCGATAGCAGCCTGCTCTCCGCCCGCTGTTTTTGCCCGAGCCACCGCGGTTTCTCGGTTCAGGAACACGGGCAGCTGCGAATTTACAACGGCGGCCTCCAGGGGTTGACCGTCCTGGGTGTTGTAGATAAGGTACAGCGGCTCAAGCGACAGAAACTGCTGCAGCAAGGCGTTTGCTAGCTCTGGGGACTTGTCTTTACCCAGGCGGAAGTCCAAAAGCTGCCGTGTGATGATGTTGGTATCTTTCAAAGGGAAGCCCCTCCTTTCGTTTTTGGAGTATTGTATGCGAATGCGAAAATATCAAACTGGCAGGCAGCCTGTTTCATTTGGGGAGGCATTGGTTTAGCAATAGAAGAGCTGCGCCCTGAGTCTTTGGGAAACATCGTGCGGCCCGACACGGCCAAGGATATTTGCCACGGTGTCAACCCAACTGCGTCGGGCCTCCGGCGGTCAATTCACATTCACTGAGCGCTCTCCTGTTGCCAAAACAAGAAGAAAAACCAGCTCTACTATCAAAGCGGGGCTGGTATCACTCAGAAAAGGCTTAGCAAGGGGTTTTTTACCGGCGCAGCACTAGGCACAGGCTTTTCCGCCATGGAGTCAATGGGATTTGGTGCAGAGGCAGGAGGTTTTGCCACGGGTTCAACTTTTTCCGGTGCTTGAGGTTTCTTCTCGGTGAGTGGCTTCCGATGCTTCCGCTCCTCCCGTGGCGGCAGCTTGACTTTTGTCTGCGCAATGTTGAATTCCGTAAAAATTGCCCGCAGTTCATCGCTGGATGGAGCCACGGCAGTTTCGTCGTAGGTCAGACTCTGCCGGATGAGGGATTTTACAAAAGTCGCGACTGCGTGCCCGTTTGCCCAAACCTCATCCAGGATGTACAGAATTTCGTTCTTGCTGATGGAAATGTTGGCAACGCTGCCTACAATGAACTCCTTGTTAGGGCCCCGGATTTGCCATCCGTAGCCGTATTTGTCCTTCTTGGGGGACTGGCTGTCCCCTATGCCAAACATCAGCGTGTCCACGGCTGGTTTATGAGTTGGGGCTGCAGAAGTGCCGAGCTTATTGCTGATTCTCCCAATCGAAAGGGGCTTCCCCAGGCTATGGGCACAGAGAAGACCCCTGACCCAGGTGGCGCGGCTCAGACCGTTTTCCTGCAGCATATTCAGCCAGGCGGCGATGTCTAAATCATTGGGGCCGATGTAAATTCCAATGTTAATTCGCTTTCCCATAGAGGGGTACACCTCCTTCAGGAAATCTTGCCAAGAAGCCCTTTGTATGCCCCGGCGGCAATAGAGAATTCGATGGGCAGCGGCTTATCGTTAATTACGGGAGAAGTCAGCATCATGTGTTCTTCATCCATGATACTAGCCTCCTTATAGTAGGCGAGGAGCTGCTGGTAGAAACAGGCTCCGGTACCGCCGGTAACCAGGACATACTTGAAGTCCAACAGGTTGTTATACTTCTTGTCCAGGTATCCGGCGAAGTGGGCGCAGACCTCCTGGATTTTCTCAGACCGGATTGTCGCCAGGTCAATTGTCCTTGCCTTGCCGTTTTCCAGATAGCGCACACGGCCGTCGTCCTGGGTTAGCAGGTACTCGATGGAGTAGTGCTTAATGTCGGGCCGCTGGTTAGCGATTTCCTGCTCGACAGCTACATTCACCATCTTCATGGCGTGACCAGTGTCGCTCTCCGCCCTGGCATCATCCACGCTGCCGCCCCGCGACACTGGGACAAGGCCAACGGTGTAGTAGCCACCATCAATGACCAGCGTGGGCCCGTTACTGAGATAGAAGAACTTTTCCTCGTTGATATTGCCGTTGTCATCGGAGGTCTCTCCCAGGATGGCCGCAATTGTCTGGGAAATGGTGTAGACGTTGGACTCTTGAATGGTGAAGTGGTACGCCTTCTCCTGGCTGTCGTCAAACCGCATGAAGAAGGAGTGTTCCCCAGCGGCAGCGCCGACAATTGTGGAAGAGAACTTGGCTCGGCAGCTGTGCGGCAAGGCAACAATGAGCCGAATGTCCAGGCTGGCCTGGCAGTCATAGAGACCGGCCTTATTGATGGCCATGGCCAGGGCGGTGCGCAGGCCCACCATGAACTCGTTGCTGGTGAACCGTTCTTCCGTATAGAAGCCGCGCATTTTCTCTGCCTGTTCCTGTTGCTCCTTGTTGTCGAAAATGAGACCGCGGGCGTACTGGCCTACCCGCCAGGTGGTGCCGGACTCGTCCTTGTACAGGATGAAACCGTTCCGGCGGCCGTAGTCGCTCATCTTCCGCTCGTCTGTCTCGACGGCGTTAAAGGGGAATTTGTAGTGTTGTCCGTTGGCGATGACCTTCATATTGTCAAAACCCGGGTCGATAGATACGAATAATTGATTCTGCATAAAAGCGAACCTCCTTTTTGATTTCGCCTTTATAATATGCAGACAATAAGAAGGCAATCACGCGATTTTGAACTCGTGGCAAATTCTCATGCACTTATAGAAAAGAAACTGGCAGGGGAAATCTCCCCTGCCAACGTGGTCATGTCTGCTCTTTACTTTTATAGTACATTTCGAGTGCCTCTTGGATGATTTCTGGGGCCTTCCCGTAGTCCTCCGGGTGGAGATAATTTTTGGCAATCTTCATAATGCCGGGCTTGAGCCGGGCGAGTTTCAAAGCGGGAGCATCCTCCGGAATAGAATCTTCCTCGGTGTTGTCCAGAGGATGTCCTGCGATGATTTTGAGAATGCTGTTTTCATTCCATGAATAGGACTCGCCTTTTTGGTTTTTCAAGTCACCTTTGTCCAAAGAGAGAAGCAGGCTAACAGTTTGGTCGGTGAGCTTTGTGGCAAACGGAAGCAAATCAGTTTGCCTCTCCGACTTGAGTTTCGCAATCTCCGAGCCTATCCGGAGGGTGACAGCGGGCTTCCAAGTGTTTTGGTCTACTTCCAATAGCTCTACCCACTCCGAGGTCAAGTCGTGCATTTTTACATAACGCATAATCTGGCGGTAAGAAATTCTTTCGTTTGTAGAGGCATACTGATTCAATCCATCATCTCTGGTATTATCACGCAGCGCAGCGAGTTCGCCTGCATCTTTTGCAGACATGTAATATTGCCACCACCCGTTAATACGGTCTCTTACGGTCAGGTCTCGCCGCAGAAGGTTTGTCCAAGCAAAAATTTTGCGGGCCAAATTATCATCTGCCTCAATGATGTGACATGGGACTACTCGCAAATTTGCCTCTTTTGCGGCCGTCCAGCGTGTTTCGCCTGCCAAGATTTCGTACTGGCCATTGTCTTTTCCACGAACTGTAATCGGTTCCAAGACGCCAACCTCGATAATAGACGCAAGAAACTGCTCATAAAAGCGGCCTGTTGGGCGGGAGAAATCGGACCCATCCTTGAGAGCAAATGGAGTAAGGAGGTCAACAGGGAGATTCATAAAACCAGCAAGGACTTCTTTTCCTCCTCGGATGTCGGTTGGAAGTTTTGCCACGGCGGTAGAAGCGTCGAATCCGCTCTCCGGCACATCAAAATCAGAATCAGCCAGTCTCTTTTTAGCCATATTTCCTCGCCTCCTCCATTGTGTGAATCCGTTCTAAGAACTCTTTCGTGAATTGTTTATAATCCACGGAAGAAATTCCCGTTGTATCGTATGAAAGCAGGTCCATTTGCGGGGTCAAATACTCCGTTACGGAGACTCCTTGCCGTATTTTCTGTTGAAATACAATGGTGCCCATGCTTTTAGCCATCTTTTCGAAAACTCTTACGTAGCCATTTGCATTTCGGTTCCTCTTGTTAAACTTCGTTACCAGAATCCCGGCGACCTGGAGCCTCATGTCCGGATTAAAAGCTTTCATGCCCCGGATGGTATCCCAAAGCTCGAATATTGCTTCCCGAGAGGCTGCTTCTGCAAAAGCCGGGATGAGAACGTAGTCGGCAGCAAAGAGGCTGTTGACGGTCAACAGAGTCAAAGACGGGTTCGTATCCATCAAAATAAAGTCATACTTGTCCTTAACTGGGGCAAGCTTCATTTTCAAAACCCTGTGGTCGTTTTCTCCCCAGCCCTCCTTATACCGTTTTGACATCGTGGCAAAACATTCTTCTTGGGATAGTTTTTCAAATTCTGTCCGTGTGATGAGGGGTTGTCCCGCCCATTGGGATAGAAGATTCGAAGCTCTTGCCAAATCACCAATACTGCTGGGAACAATAATTTCCTCAAGAGAACACTCGCCCTTCAGTACATTAAGGACACTCTTGGTAGTAACGTCGCCAACCTTGATGGCCATTCCTTTTCCAGCCACCATGTCCAAATTCCGCTGGGGGTCCAGGTCAACAGATAGAACTTTGTATCCCTGACTGTTCAGAGCAGATGCCAACGAGGATACGGTGACCGTCTTCCCCACGCCGCCTTTTTGATTCGTAACCGAGACAATGACGCCCATACGCCGCCTCCTCTTCTCTTTTGTTGTTTAGTATAGCATAACATGATGGTGTTTGCAATCGGAAATCTTGTCGAGTAAAAAATTTTGCCACGGGTGCAAACGGGCTTTCGGGACAGCCGCTTACTGGAACTGTTTTGCCACGGATTCAAATAAAGTAATTTGGCAAAAGCAAAAGAATCTATGTCGTTGCAAAAACCGTATGTTGTCCGACATAGTTTCGTTTTTGCCACGGGTTCAAAAGAGAGCAGTGGGGGAGCTCAAATCGATGTAGAAAAAAGGAACGCTGTGCCAGTCGTCCTGTTAGGAGCTGGATTTTGGGTTTTGCCACGGGTTCAAAAGTGGGGCTTCCTAGTCTGCGCCTCGAATTGCCCCCGTGGCAAATCGAGGATTCGACTTGATTCAACAGGATATAAGCCATCTTGTGGTTTTTGCCACGGTGGCAAAGGCTTGTTTAAGAAAAGAGTGCGATTCTGGGTGGACCATGGGCGGGCCTGGGTGGCTGCCTACTGGTTTTGCCACGGATGCAAATTGCCCTCCCTACATTTTTGCCACGGGTTCAAAATTTTCCTGGGCAGCGTTTTTGCCACGAGGTCAACTACTCTTTTGTACCGGTGGCAAATCTCCTCGCCCAATGGCTGAGACCCCTTCTGCATATCATAAATTCGAAAGGAGGAGTAGCGTTGTATTTCCTTTGGAAGAACAAGCCCCGTGCCGTTTTGGGCCACGCTTTCAACTGGATTCCCGGAAACGAAATCGGTAAACGGCTTGAGGAAGTCGGCTGCTTTATGACCGCAGACGATGCCCGGGCATACCTGCAGGCGAACTATCCCAGAAGCGGGGTATCCGTTTTGAATAAGAAAGTATTCCAGCAGAAGATTAAGACCAAGAAGCTGCCCCAACTCAAGGCAATCGAATTTGTTCCGCCCGACAAGGGAGCTTCTGGTGATGGACATCTCGTCTATGCTGAGTATCTGGAGCGAGTGGTCGGGGATGCTGTTCCCGGAGCAAACACGGTTATTTTCCCGCCCGCGAATGTCACAGAAACAAGCAGCACGGAGCTGCTGAGAGATGTGCAGTCTTTACTGGAACAGACACAGAGAGGCATATCATCGCTGACGGAACGGGAGGACATCTTGAGAGATAAGGTTCGCCAGCTCGACCTGATTACCTCAGACCGTCTGCACCAGGCGGAGTTCTATGACCTTTCCGATGAGGCGGCTGCAGAATACGTGGCAGCCCTGAAAGAGAATCAGGTTCTACGCCGTCGCTATAAAAACGAGCTTGCCGCTGTCCTGGTGGCAAAAGAAGCTCTTCGTGGCGTTGATTGTTCTGGGCTGGAAGATGCTCTTAAACAAATTGCCGCCCTTGGCAAGCAATCTTATCACTGTCGCGTTCTTACCGAAAAGGATACCATAGTGAAATTAACAAAACAAAACTATGGAAAGGAGGCCGCAAGAAATGCCTGAAAAGAAAGCAACCGCCCTCGTTCTGGTAGAGCTGCCCAGAAAGCTGAATTATTTTGTGGGAGCAAAGACCCTGGACCTTTCCGGCGGAACCGTCTGCGTGGTTTATGATAACGGCACTTTTGAGCAAATGCCCATGAGACCTGAGATGGAGACTGAGTTCGACAGCAGCCATGAGGGTGCCACCGTGGCAAAACTGCGGTACTTGGGCCAAGAGGCGTTGTTCCAAATCCATTTGCGTGCGCCCAAGGTGCGAAAGCTCATTGTCAAGAAGCCGCCCACGAAGACCCAGTACCTCAGCGGTGAGAAGCTGGACCTGGATGGGTTGGTTCTGTTCGCCGAATATGAGACCGGAGAGAAAGAGCCCTGGGAAGACATCCCAGAAATAGAGTATATGGTCAAAGAGGGCGACGCAGTATACCCCTTGACCATTTCCGGTATCACTGTGCCCATCTACATCAAGGTCGCCGCTGCAAAACTGGTGTGTATCCGTATGGGAAATCCCCCGAAGAAGACCGAGTATCTGGAGCGGGTCGAACAGTTTGACCCAACTGGAGGAACAGTCGTGCAGGTATTCGACAGCGGCGCCGAAAAGGAGATTCCCCTTACTGTCCATGCGGTCAGGGGATTCAGCAACCTGGAGCCCGGAGAACAGACCCTCACCGTGCAAATCGGCCCCATGACGACAACGTTTCCCGTCCTGATTCGGGCAAAGCGGGCAACCCGCTTGAACGTCATTTCCGGCCTAGCCAAAACGAACTACATCGAGGGGCAGGAAATCCAGATTGACGGCTTGAAGCTC
>CAIGRU010001272.1_pt1 | contig 14221 bp, 12 predicted proteins | sample 7351341 | NCBI WGS metagenome assembly CAIGRU01
CTACCATCTTACCATATCTCTTCTCTTATTGCTATTTCAGAGAACTGCTCTAAAATAGTCAAAGGCTGCGTCAAAGTCCCAGACGCACATCTTCAGCTTGCCGCTCACATCCTTATACAGGTATGTGGACAGGCCTGGGGCGTCGTAATTCAACGTAAATTCGTTGATGAGAAAGAAGTCAATGAAGGACTGCGCGTCGATGTACTGCCGCCAACCTTTGTCCGGGTCATCGTAATCATAGGAAAAAAGCGCTTTCTCAAAACGGGAGAAATCCATAGCAATGTAGTCATGCTGGGCTTGGGTCAAGGTCTTTCCCGGGTAGACGATCTCCAAACGCCCCGCCGCATCTCCCTCAAGCGGCCTGTTCACATAGCTGGTGTAACCGAAGTTCTCCAGACTGTACAAAGGGTCCGTGGTGCCCCGGTCCACCTGGAGGATGTAGGAGGTGGTTGCCATTTTCGGGTCGGTTTTTGTAAAGCTGATCCGCCCATCTTCGTTGTAGCCGATCTTTTCCGTCAGCAGATAAAGCCCCCAATACTCCCCGTTGAGAAACAGCTCGCAGAAGCGAACATTGGGCGCGTAATCCATGATCTCTCCTGCCAGGTTATAACATATGTAGTTCCGGATCAGGGATTTGTCCACAAAGGGGCCGTGGAGGGCCCAGCTGGAATCCGCCGTCATACCGGAGAGGGCGACATCCAAACTCGTAATCAGGTCCTCCTCTTGAAATTTTACCAGATAACTCGTTTTGTCCACTTTCCGGGAAGTGGCTCCCCGGATGCGGAACTGGGCCCGCTCCTCCACCACCGGATCGTCCGTAAGGTGGTTGTTTTCCGTCTTGCTGTCAAAGTACCGCACGGTGGCGGCTACGGTTTCATAGTTTCGCGCCTCCATGTCTACGCTTGTTCCAATAAAGGGGGGCGGCACTGGAGCGTCCGTGACAATCTCCATCAGGGGCAGGTGCGTGCAGAATATAGACTCGTCGTGGTCCCCACAGGGGGCCTTTTCCGCCGCCTCCAAATGCTGGTGATAGCGGTTGTGCTTCGGCTCCATGCCACTGGCAAGGACGGACAGCGCCAGCACCGCCGTAATCGCCAGCACGAATATCCATCGGTACTTCATTGAAAACGCCCCTTCGCTCAGGAAATCTCGTCGCTTTGAACCACGATATTCACGTACTCAATGCCACCTAGGTTCCGCAACTTGCGAATGATGGAGGCCCGCTCCCGGTTCTCGGCGGCAGCCCGGGAGAGCTCCCGTTTGTTGGAAGCGGACATAGACCGGCGGTCCAGCTCGTAAATCAACTCCACGGAGTCTCCGGAGGTGTTTTCCGCCTTCATGACTGGAGGCTTGGTGAAATAGTCGAAGATGGTTTTTCGAATATCGGGCTCCTTTTCATAGCTGCCCCGGACCACCAGCAGCATCCGGTTCTCGTTTTTTACCCGGCCAAAGACCAGCAGCACCAGGAACACTCCCGCGCTTCCGATGCTAGCCACCATATAGTCTCCTACACCGCAGCAGATGCCGATGATGATGGTCCAGAAGATGTACGTCGTGTCCCGGCTATCCTTGATGGACGTGCGAAAGCGCACGATGGACAGAGCGCCCACCATGCCCAAGGACAGGGCCACGTTGTTGCCGATGACCGTCATGACCATAGTGGTCAGAATGGTCAGAGTTAACAGGGTGATGTTAAACTTGATGCTATAGATACTCCCTTCGTGGGTCAGACGGTAGGAGACGAAAATCAAAAGCCCAAACAGAATGGACATTCCGACGCGGATCAGAACGTCCTGCGTGCTGAGGGTGCCGCTGCTGTTGATCATATCGTAGAGATACTGTCTCATAGAAGGGCCTCTTTTCCTTATTCTCTGAAACGCTTCCACTTTTAACTCAAGGAGAAATAGCTGAGGGAACGTCCCAGGCAGTATTTGCTAGCGGATACGCTTCGCCGGTCTACGCACCGGATGATATCCATAATGTAACTCAAAAGGAACTGATTGTATTTCACCTCAAAGATTACCTGTCCCCCAGGCAGCACCGGGTAGAGGGGCAGAGCCTGGAAAAAAAGACGGCAATCGCCTTCCAGCGCTCGGATATTGCTGTCAAAGGTCAGGCGGATGTTATTTTCCTTGGCCATGAAGGCCCTGCGGCTGTATTCGATGATCGTCCTGGGGCGGTAACAGCCCTCTGTCAAGAGGACGAACATCTCTCCAGCAAACGGGTCTTCGTAGTTCAGGAGCACGGAGTAGCGGCCCTCAATCAAAGACAGGGCGTCCTCCCTAGAGATGAGAAGCGAACGTTTTTTCTGATAGACGTTTTCTTTCTGCTTTAGTTCCAGTTTTACCTGGCTGTCGCCGGGGGAGTATATGCGCAGCCGGATTTTTTGCCGACAGTTCTGCTCCGTGAGCTTGTCGTGGAAATCCCGGTCGTCCACCGTATCGAAGTAGAGCGAACGAATCTGATAGGCGCCATCCTTGGAAAAGTCATCCGGTGCCAGCGTCTTTTCAAAACGATCAGCGCATTGCAGCGCTTCTTTTAGCGTAAGAAGATATTTTTCCTCCCGCCGCAATACGGTCAGCATCAGCATGCGTTCCTTTCTGTTATTGTGTCCACTCGGATGAGCAGGATGAGATTACGGCCGTAAGGGAGGCCTTGCGAATACTTTCTGGTCGCTTTTTGCCGCAAGAAGGCCCTTCTGTGCAGACACCTTTTTGCCTGCTGTATTCTAAAATAGATATCAATTTTAGATATCATATTTAAAATATTTTCTATCACAGCAGAAAAGAATACAATATGCAAGGGGAAAGGCGGTGGTCATGGTGCCAAAATTTATAGCGCGCAAACCGGAAAAAGAAGTCATTTCCATGAGAATTTCGGTTGATCTTCTGCACATAGTCGACGAAAAAGCCGCCGCCGTTGGCATTAGCCGGAACGAGCTAATTAACCAGATGATTGTATACGCGCTTTCCAATATGGAAGAGGGACCGTAGGGGGGTAGTGTATACCTCCCTGCCCCTGTTGCGGGCGGTAATTTTTTGGCAGGATTGTCGAAAGTCCATCGTGATACAAATCGGGTCCAGCAATCTTGCTGGACCCGATTTTTGTCCTCTGCGTGGCAGGAATAAGGGTTGGCAATACTGCCAACTCTTTTTGTGTATAATCAAAGCGAAACGCTCTGCAAAATACCGCTCCCGGCAGCATTGCCAAAAGCGGAAAGGAAACGAACACTATGAAAAGCAATTACACCGCACCTGCGTTCGTATGGGCACCATCCAAAAATAACCCCCTGTTGGCGCGTTTGGGGCCTTTATTGGCCTTTGATGTGGGATGCCGTCTCACAACCTCCAGTTCAGGATACTGGGGTAGCGTTGGTGGCATTCAACAAGGCAAAGAAAGCCCCCGGCAGGAAATCTCAGCGTGATTCCTGCCGGGGTGCTTCCTTAAAAATTGTAGATACCCCTGTTAGGGGAAGGGAAATCCCTCCGGCGGTTTTTCGCTTAATCCTCGATGGTGGTCGTGGTGACGCTGGTATAAGTTTCCGCAGAGGCGGAGCTCTCCGTTGCCACGTTATAATCCGTGTCCCCGTCCTGGGAGGACAGCTGAACCTCATAGTCCTCCAGGGTGCCGGCGACGGTCACACCCACGTCCGTGCCTCCGGCGGTTTTCACCGTCCCGTGATAGACACCGTTTTCCGCGATGTCTTTGGTGATGTCAAACTCCGCATTGTCCACAGACAGGATCAGTTTTCCGTCCTGGAGCTTCGCGTCCGCAAAGACGCCGATGACCTCCACCCGTTCTCCCGCGTCGTTTTCCAGCACGATGTGAGAGTCGTCCTGGAAGATGATGCGCATGTTCTCAAACAATTCGCCGTTGGTGGCAGCGTTGGCCGTCACCGCCAGGGCCAGAGTGAGCACGGCGGCCATGGCCACCGCCCGCAGGGCCTTCAGCGGCCGCCGCATGGTCTTCTGATTCATCTCGTTCATTTTTACAAGGACCTCCTTCTTCGCCTCGTCGGAGGCCCGGAGCCGGGAGAAGGTCTCACGATACAGTCTTTCATCCATCATCAGGCTTCCGCCTCCTTTAGTTTGGTTTTCAGCTGTCCCCTGGCCCGCATGAGCCAGGTCTGGGCGGTGGACGCCTTGGCCCCCAGCAGCTCTCCGATCTCCTTCACGGAGTAGCCTTCGTAATAGTGGAGGTACACCGCCGCCCGGTACTTGGGGGGCAGGGCCATCACCTGCCGGAACAGCTCCGACTGGGCGGGCCCATCGAACACGGCGGCCTCCACCACCTCGTCCAGAGAATCCGTCCGCCGCCGCCAGGGGGAGCGGAGGAGCTTCTTGCATTCGTTGGCCGCCACCCGAAGAAGCCAATGCTTCTCATGGTCTGGGGATTCGAAATCCTTTGGCTCCACGTAGAGCTTCAGCAGGGTTTCCTGCATCACGTCCTCCGCGTCCGCCCGGTTTTTCAGATAGCTGTACGCCAGCCGGAACACCATGTCGCCGTAAAGCTCCACGGCCTCCCGGAACCGCTGGTCTGTCAATGCGTCTCACCTCCTTCTTAAGTTGGTTTGGAAGGGCCCTTCTGCTAGGGATATCCTTTACGGGGGCATAATATCTCACAAACCTGAAAATTTTCTCAAAAAAAACCGGGAGACCCAAAACGGGTCTCCCAGTCTGTCGCTGATAGGGAATTCGCTTACTTCTTCATCTGCCACTTGCTGACGCAGAGGGAGCAGGCAATGTCGCCGGTGACGTTCAGGCAGGTACGTCCCATGTCGAAGAGCCGGTCCACCGCCACGATGAGGCCGATGTAAGCCACGGGGATACCCAGGGTCTCCAGCACCATGGCCAGCATGATCATGCCCGCGCCGGAGACGCCGGCCGTGCCGATGGAGGCCAAGGTAGCCGTGACCACCACAATGACCATCTGGCCGATGGTCAGGTGGATACCCGCGCAAGAGGCGATGAACACCGTGGCAACGCACTGATAGATCGCCGTGCCATCCATATTGATGGTGGAGCCCAGGGGCAGAACGAAGGCGGCGATGTCGTCCTTGGCTCCCAGCTCATGGGCGCACTCCTTGGAAACCGGCAGGGTCGCCGCAGAGGACGTGGAGGTAAAGGCGAAAATCATGGCCGCGAAGGCGCCCTTGAAAAACTTGGCAGGGCTCATGCCCACGAATACCTGCGCAGACAGGGAATAGACCAAAACCGCGTGGACAATGTAGCCAATGTACGCGCAGAGGATAACCAGGAAGAGAGAGCCCAGAATGGCCGCGCCCTGGGTGGCGGTGACCCACGCCATATAGGTGAACACGCCGATGGGAGACAGGGAGATGACAAACTCCATCAGCCGCTCAATAACCGCGTACATGGAGCCCACCAAGTCCCGGCAGAGCTTGCCCTTCTCTCCCGCCATCATAATGGCCCCGCCGAAGAACAAAGAGACCACTATGACCTGGAGCATGTTGGCGTTGACAAAGGCGCCCCACATGTTGCTGGGGAAGATGTCCACCAGCACGGACATAAAGCCGTTAAAGGCCTTGGGCTCGTACTCCGCCGCGCCCAGCTCCGCAGAGAGGTCCGGGAACAGGCCCGCGCCCATAAAGATGTTGGCAAAGACCAGGCCGATGACACAGGCGATGGCGGTGGTGCAGAGGAAGTAGGCCACCGTCTTTACACCCACGGAGCCCACCTGCTTCATGTCACCCATGGAAAGGATACCGTCGATCATGCTCAGAAGAACCACCGGTACCACGATGAATTTCAGCAGGTTCACGAAGATGTCGCCGAAGGGCTTCAAATAGGTTGCGGTAAAGTCCGCCAGCCCGGCGAAGTAGCAGACCAGACCCACCGCAATACCGGCGACAAGCGCAATCAGTATCCGCACAGGCAGGTTGTTTTTCTTCTTCATACACTCACCTCATAAAATAAAATCTTTGGGACCCACCGGCGGAGCGTCTGTGTTTTGGACAAATGCCCCGCCCGGAAGTCTCTCCAAATTAGCCACATTATACCAAATTGGCAGAGCCATGTAAAGAGGAAATGGAAAGTTTGTGAAAAAACTATGAAAAAATCGTGAATAGATGCCAGATGTCTGACTATGTAAACAGACATCTGGCATCTATCGCTCATTCTTTGCGCACGGAATAGCCGCAAAAGCGGATGGCGGCTTTCGCCAGCTCCTCCGTGGGGTCCACACAGGGCAACTCCAGCCCCAGAGACTGAGCCGCCAAGGGCAGCTCCGTGCAGGCCAGGAGGAAACATTCCGCTCCCCGGCTCGTCATGCCCTCGATGACAAACCGGAAGTCCTCCCGGTAGCGGGAGGGGGGAGCCCCGGCCTTGACGCCCTGGTAGATGACCTCCATCAGCGCCGCCCGCTCCCCTTCGTTGGGAACCAGGAAGGGCACGCGCTCCTCTGCCAGGGCTTTCTGATAGAGCTCCGCCGAGAGGGTGCCCTGCGTCGCCAGAATTCCCACATTTTTCCCAGGGAAGCGCGTCCGGCAGGCCCTCGCCGCCGCCGTGATCATGCTGAGAAAGGGCAGCTTCGTCAGGGGCTCCAGCCGGGGCAGGAAGTAGTGGGCGGTATTGCAAGGCATGATGATGCTATCCGCGCCGCAGCCCTCCAGCTTCCGCAGGGAATCGGTCATAGCGGGGACCGGGTCCTCCCCGCCGTCCAGGATGGCGGCGGTGCGGTCCGGAATGGCGGCGTTGCTGTCGATGTAGATTCGGATATGCTCACTGTCTCTGGCGGCGTCCGTGAGGGCCGTGATCTTTTGAAACAGGTCCGCCGTGGCCATGGGGCCCATGCCACCTAAAATGCCGATGGTTTTTTTCATGCGCTCACCCCCAAAAGTCCGGGAACAAAAGCTCGCTGCCCACCTTCACCGTCAGCAGGATCAGCACGATGATCACCGTGGGCCGGACAATTCTGCTGCCGTTTTTGATGGCGAGGCCGGAGCCGATGTAATGCCCCGCAATGGAGGCCGCGGCGGCAATGAGCCCCACGCCCCAGTACACGTAGCCCGAGGCCATCTGCGTCACCAAGCTGCCGATGTTGGAGGAGAGGTTGATCACCTTCACGCCCCCTGCCGCATGGCGGGTGTCCAGCTTGGCGGCACGGATCAAAATAATCATCAGAAAGGTCCCCGTGCCGGGACCGTAGTACCCATCGTAGCCGCCAATCACGAAGGCCGCCGCCCAGACGATGGCCAGCCGCTTTTGGGGGTCAATCTCCCCCGGCTCATCGGGCCACTCCCGGCCCCGAAGGGTGATGAATGCCACCACCGGAAGCACAAGGAGCAGTAAGTATTTCAAAATCGCGTCCGGCGTCCGGTGCTGGAGCCAGGTGCCGATGGCGGAGCCCACCAGGGCGAAGGCGATGGACGGGGCGAAGAGCCGCCAGTCCACATAGCCATTTTTGATGAACCGGCCCGTGGAGAAACAGGAGCCGATGGCGGCGGAAACCTTGTTGGTTCCCAGGGCGTAGGGCACGGGAAGATTGCCGAAGGCAATCAGGTGGGTGGGGACGGAGATGATGCCGCCGCCCCCGGCGATGGCATCCATGAAGGACGCCAGAAACACGCCTAAACAGACCAGCAAGACCACCCAAAGGGGGAATCCGTCAATCCGCAGGGCCGTTAGAAACTGGAGCATGGGGAACCTCCTGCATGTAGAACTGAATTGTTATCATACCGCAATCCGACGGTAAAATCAACGGTCCCTCATATTTTTATTCTCATACATTCTCAAATTTTCCCCCCGACTTTTGCGCAATTTGCCGAAGGTCACCAAAAAATATTGTGAATCTTGAAACAGATTTAGGAGAACCTGCTAAAAGTGGGGCGGTTTTTTCGACAGGACCGTCCTTGACGCTATTTTTCAAAAGAAGTATAATAATCCAGAATAACCAAACGTTGTCTGGAAAACGCACAGTCCGCCGCTTGGGACGGTGGGCGGGGCGGCCCGGTTGGGCGGCCCGGGAAATCGGCGGGCCGCCCGCCTATAGGCGGCAGCCGGGGGCTTGGAGAGTGCCCGCGGCTATGCACGGAGGTTGACTATGGCAAAACACGATCAGGCCGAACGCTTCCACGCCGGAACCTTGACGGACGGCTGGCGCTGGTTCGGCTCCCACCCCGATAAGAAGAACGGCGCGGAGGGCTGGACCTTCCGGGTTTGGGCCCCTCATGCCCAAAGCGTCTGCGTCGTGGGCGACTTTAACGACTGGACGAATGGCGCCCATCCCCTCACCCAGGACGGCGAGGTCTGGGAGGGCTTTATTCCCGGCCTTGGGGAGTACACGTCTTATAAGTATGCACTCACCGGCCCCGACGGGGAAGTCCGGCTGAAAACAGACCCCTACGCCTTCCACTGCGAGACCCGCCCCGCCACCGCCAGCAAGCTCTATGACATGGGGGACTTCAAGTGGACCGACGCCGCCTTCCTGGCCAAGCAGGAAAAGCACCAGGTCTACGAATCCCCCCTGAATATCTATGAGGTCCACCTGGGCTCCTGGAAAAAGCGGCCCAACGGCGATTTCTACGATTACAAGGACATGGCGAAAGAGCTGGCCTCCTATGTCAAGGAGATGGGCTATACCGCCATCGAGCTGCTGCCCGTGTTGGAGCATCCCTTCGACGGCTCCTGGGGCTATCAGTGCACCGGCTATTTCGCCCCCACCTCCCGGTACGGCACCCCCAAGGATTTCCTCTGGTTCGTAAACCACATGCACAAAAACGGCATCGCCGTTATCTTGGACTGGGTCCCCGCCCACTTCTGCAAGGACTCCCACGGGCTTTACGAGTTCGACGGCGGCTGCTGCTATGAGTACAGCGACCCCAACAAGTGGGAGCACGCCTCCTGGGGTACCCGGGTCTTTGACTACGGCCGTCCCGAGGTAAAGAGCTTCCTCTTCTCCTCCGCCCGCTTCTGGCTGGAGGAGTGCCACATCGACGGCCTCCGGGTAGACGCGGTGGCCTCCATGCTCTACCTGGACTACAGCCGCCAGGGCGGGGCCTGGACCCCCAACAAGTACGGCGGGCACGAGAATCTGGAGGCCATTGACTTCCTCCGGGAGCTCAACGCCATGGCCTTTTCCGTGAAGCCCAGCGTCATGATGATCGCCGAGGAGTCCACCGCCTGGCCCCTGGTGACCAAGCCCTCCGATGTGGGCGGTCTTGGCTTCAACCTCAAGTGGAACATGGGCTGGATGAACGACATGTGCCACTATCTCAAGCTGGACCCCTGGTTCCGCCAGGATCACCATAAGGACATCACCTTCTCCATGATGTACGCCTTCTCCGAGAACTTCGTGCTGCCCATCTCCCACGACGAGGTGGTCCACATGAAGGGCTCCGTGGTGGGGAAGATGCCCGGGGATTATACGAACCAGCTCCGCTGCACCCGGGGCTTCTACGCCTACCTGCTGGCCCACCCGGGCAAGAAGCTCCTCTTCATGGGCGCGGAGCTGGGCCAGTGGCACGAGTGGAACGACAAGGAGTCCCTGGACTGGTACCTCCTGGAGAACGAGGAAAACCAGAAGGTCCACCGCTTCTTCAAGGAGGCCAACGCCTTCTACAAGAAGGAACCCGCCCTGTGGGAGGTTGACTTCAGCTGGGAGGGCTTTGAGTGGCTGGTGGTGGACGACAACCACAACAACGTGGTGGTCTTTCTCCGCAAGGACAAGAAGGGCCGGGACCTCCTCTGCGCCATCAACTTCTCCCCCAATACTTACGAGGGCTATCGGATGGGCGTTCCCGCTCACAAGCAGTATACCCCCGTCTTTAACACCGACGCCGTGGAATACGGTGGCGACGGCTTCGGAGACACCGAGCCCGTTCCCGTGGAGGCCACCCCCTCCCACGGCAAGGAGCACTCCGTCGCTATCCGCATCCCCGCTTTTGGCGCCGTGTTCCTCCGGGGCGAGGGGACCTTCCCCAAGTCCAAAGCCGCCAAGGAGCCTAAGGCCCCCAAGGCCGTGAAAACGGTGGAAAAGGCCTCCAAGGCTACGGGGAAAACCGTGAAGGCCTCCGCCAAGGCCCTGGTAAAAACCGTCAAATCCTCCGCCAAGGCGGAGAAGGCCCCCAAGGAGGGCAAAACTGAAAAACCCGCAAGAAAGCCCAGAGCGAAAAAACAGGCAAAGGAGCTGAAAGAGACATGAAGAAAGAATGTATTGCCATGCTGCTGGCCGGAGGACAGGGCAGCCGCCTTTATGTCCTCACCGGAGACATGGCAAAGCCCGCCGTTCCCTTCGGCGGCAAATACCGCATCATTGACTTTCCCCTCTCCAACTGCACGAACTCCGGCATCGATACCGTGGGCGTGCTGACCCAGTACCGCCCCCTGGAGCTGAACAGCTATATCGGCAGCGGCCAGCCCTGGGACCTGGACGGGTCCACCGGCGGCGTCCATATCCTGCCCCCCTATCAGGGCGCCAAAGGCGGCACCTGGTACAAGGGAACCGCCAACGCCATTTATCAGAATCTGGGCTTTATCGATATGCACGACCCCGAGTATGTGGTCATTCTCTCCGGCGACCATATCTACAAGATGGACTATTCCGACATGCTGGCCCGCCACAAGGCGGCAAACGCCGCCTGCACCATCTCCGTTATGGAGGTGCCCTGGGCCGAGGCACCCCGCTTCGGCATCATGAGCGTGGACGGGGACGACATGATCACCGAATTCGCCGAAAAACCCAAGGAGCCCAAGAGCAACCTGGCCTCCATGGGCATCTACGTATTCTCCTGGAAGGCCCTGCGGCAGTACCTCATCGACGACGAGCACACCCCGGGCTCTGAAAACGACTTCGGAAAGAACATCATCCCCGCCATGCTGGGCAACAATGAGCGCATGGCTGCCTATCGCTTCGCCGGCTACTGGAAGGACGTAGGCACCCTGGAATCTCTCTGGGACGCCAACATGGACATGCTGGCCCCCGAGTCCGGTCTGGACCTGCGGGACCGTTCCTGGCCCATCTATGCCCGCTCCGTCAGCGCTCCCCCCGCCTTCCTGGGTGGGAACTCCACGGTAACCCACAGCGCCGTGAACCGGGGCAGCGTGCTGGAGGGCGTAGTGGAAAACTCTGTCCTCTCCCAGAACGTCACCGTGGGCGAGGGCGCGGCAGTCCGCTACTCCGTCCTCTTCCCCAACGTAGAAGTGGCCCCCGGCGCGGTGGTGGAGTACGCCATCCTGGGCGAGGGCTGCAAGATCGGCCCGGGCTGCCACGTGGGCGGCACACCGGAAAATACCCCCGAGGGCTGGGGCCTGACGGTGCTGGCCCCGGGCTGCAAGCTGCCTGAAGGCCAAAACGCCAAGGCCGGCGTCATGCTGAACCGCAACGGTGAGGAGGTGTCCAAATGAACGGACTGCACGGAATTATTTTCACCTATGAGCGCCGCGGCAACCTCCAGGAGCTGGGCTCCATCCGCTCCTCCGCCTCCATTCCCTTCGGCGGGAGGTTCCGGGCGGTGGACTTCGCCCTCTCCGGCCTGGTCAACGCCGGGGCCACCGACGTGGGCATCATCCTGCACGGCCACTATCAGAGCCTGCTGGACCACCTGGGCACCGGCAAGGACTGGGACCTGAGCCGCAAGCGGGGCGGCCTGCGCCTCCTGCCCCCCTTCAACTACAAGGGCGACTGGGGCGCCATGCCCTATCGGGGCCATATTGAGGCCCTGACCGCTGTGCGGACCTACCTGGAAGAAATCCGTCAGGACTACGTGGTCATGATGGACGGCGATCTGGTAGCCAACCTGCCCCTGAGCGACGTGTATGAAACTCACCTGAAATCCGGGGCGGACATCACCGTGGTCTGCGCCAACGACAGCTTCATGACCGAGGACGGTACCTACTTCCAGGTGGGCGAGGGCGGCCGGATCACCGAGGTCTTTATCAGCCCCCATACTCCCCGGGGCCTTCGGGGTCTGGGAACCTATGTTGTCTCCAAAAAGCTGCTGCTGGAGCTGGTGGACGACTGCGCCGCCAAGGACCAGCTCAGCTGGCGGAGCGACGTGCTCCAGGCTCGGAGGGAGCAGTTGAATATTCAGAGCTATATCTGGAAGGGCTACGCCGCCCAGATTCGCTCCGTTCAGGAGTACTACGACCGCAGCATGCAGCTGCTGGACCCCGCCATCCGGGCGGATCTGTTCTGCGCGCAGCGCCCCGTCCGGGCCAAAAACGCGGACCTCAGCTCCACCTACATTGGCTCCGGCGGAAAGTGCATCAACTCCCTCTTCGGCGACGGCTGCTCCATCGAGGGTGTGGTGGAGAACTCCATCCTCTTCCCCGGCGTCACCGTGGAAGCCGGCGCGGTGGTGCGTAACTGCGTCATCTTCAAGGATTCCATCGTCCGCAAGGACGCCCAGCTGAGCTACATCATCGCTGACAAGGACGTGGAAGTCCTTCCAGGTCGGACGCTGATGGGCCATGTCACTTATCCCATCGTCCTGGCCAAGGGCAGCAAGGTATAAACTTCCATAAAAGGGGGGCGTCTCCGTCCCCCTTTTATGATTGAAAGGCCGGATTGACCCCGGCCCCATTATTTGGTATACTATAGGAGAATCGCCCTTTCGGCGGTCCTCCCACACGCTGATCTCCCCCGGCATCCTGGTTCCACCCCAGTGCCGGGGATGATATGAAAAGGAGTACGTGTATGAAAATCTTGTATGTGACCAGCGAAGCGGTCCCCTTCTGCAAAACTGGCGGTCTGGCCGATGTGGCCGGTTCTCTTCCACCCGCCCTGGCGGAGCAGGGCGCCGAAGTGGCCGTGGTCCTGCCCCTCTATGAGCGGGTCCGAGACCGGTTCGGAAGCCAGCTGAAATTCGAGTGCTATGACTACGTGGACCTTGCCTGGCGGCACAACTACTGCGGCCTGTTCTCCATGGAGAAGGACGGCGTAACCTGGTACTTCCTGGACAACGAGCAGTACTTTAGCCGGGGCACCCTCTACGGTCAGGCCGACGACGGTGAGCGCTTCGCCTTCTTCTCCCGGGCCGTGGTGCGGATGCTGGACCGTTTCAAGTTCTGGCCCGAGGTGGTCCACTGCAACGACTGGCAGTCTGCCCTGGTCCCCATCTACCTGAAAGACGACGGCGTGCGGGAGGACCGCTACCGCTCCATCAAAACCGTGGTCACCATCCACAACATCGAGTACCAGGGCCGGTACAACCCCTACGTCCTGGGCGAGCTCTTCGGCCTGGACGCCGGCTGGGTTAAGGACGGCACCATGCTGCTGGACGGGGACGCCAACCTCCTCAAGGGCGCTATCCTCTGCGCCGACGCGGTAAACGCCGTCTCCCCCACCTATGCCAACGAGCTGAAAATGCCCTACTTCGCCCACCGGATGGAGGGCGTGATGCGCCAGTGCTCCGATAAGCTCTATGGCGTGCTGAACGGCATCGACATGAAGCTCTACGATCCCCGGACCGACAGTCGCATTCTGCAAACCTTCTCCGCCGAGGACATGACCGGCAAGGACGCCTGCAAGGCCGAGCTCCAGCGGATGGTGGGTCTAAGGGAAGAGCCCCATACCCCCATCGTTGCCATGGTGAGCCGCCTGGTGTCCCACAAGGGTTTGGACTTGATCTGCGAGGTGCTTCATGATATGATGGAGCTCCCCATGCAGCTGGTGGTTCTGGGCACTGGAGACCAGCGGTATGAGGACTTCTTCGGCTGGGCCGCCCAGCAGTACCCCGGCCGGATGTCCGTCCGCATGGATTACAACGAGGATTTGTCCATGGCCATCTACGCCGGTGCGGACCTGTTCCTCATGCCCTCTAAGAGCGAGCCCTGCGGCCTGAGCCAGATGATCGCCATGCGCTATGGCACAGTGCCCATCGTCCGGGAGACCGGCGGATTAAAGGACACCGTTCAGCCCTGTGAATCCTGGCGGGACGCGGGCAACGGCTTTAGCTTCGCCAACTACTCCAGCGGCGACATGCTCCACGTCATCCGGGAGGCCGTGTACCTGTACAAGGATTATCCCGATGTCTTTGGCCGCCTGCGCCAGCGGGCGATGAGCGGTGATTTCAGCTGGGCCCGGAGTGCCAGAGAGTACCTGCGCATTTACGCCACCATCACCGGCTTGGCCTGGCCCCTTCACAACGATACCCGCCGGGCGGCAGAGACCCCCGAGGAGGCTGCTCCTGTTGAGGAGACTGCACCCGCCGTGGAAGCTGCTCCCGTTGAGGAAGCTACTCCTGCTGTAGACGCCGCTCCCG
>CAIGRU010001278.1_pt1 | contig 14149 bp, 11 predicted proteins | sample 7351341 | NCBI WGS metagenome assembly CAIGRU01
GAGGCAAAAAAAGACGGCCGTCCCACAGGACAGCCGCCCTTTTTCATGGCGTCTTAAGCGCGCTTCTGGGCCTTCCAAACCTGTGCCAGAATGTCTTTCAGCACCAAAAACGCGTCCAGCTCATTGTAGCCATAGGTCCTTTTCAGCTCCTCCAGCAGCCGCTCCAGCTCCGCCGCGTAGGGGGCGGCGTCCACCTGGGACTGGTATTGGGCCAGAACAGGGTACTTTTTGCTCCACGCCTTGGTCCAGTCGATTTTGTCCGAGACCTCCTCCCGGGTGCGGTCAATGACCTCCTGAATCTCCTGGACCTCCAGGTCGAAGGCAATCAGCTCGTCCAGGGTCAGGCCGTAGAGCACCGCCAGGTGCTTGGACTGGCGGATATCCGGCAGAGTCTCGTCCGTCTCCCATTTTGAAATGGTCTGGCGGCTCACCCCCAGCTTTTCCGCCACGGCCTCCTGGGACAGGCCCTTCTTCTTCCGGGCGTTGAACAGGTTGCTTCCCAAACTCATGTAATGACCTCCTGTGTTGGATTTGACCCTATTATAGAGGGTTTTCCTGGAGAACGCCAGCGGCGTTTCCTTGCACTTCCGCACGGATTCTTGACAGTCCGGCGATGAAATTCGGGCTTGAACCTCGTCCGGGGATGGGGTATACTGGACCGTAAAGCGCCACAGCGCAGAAACAGGAGCATGACAAGAAACATTCCCGGCGGCACTCCTTGCGGCATTTGCGCCGCCTGCGTTTCTTGAATGTTGCCTGATATAGAAAGAAGGAACTCCACCCATGATCCGCCTCATTGCCAGCGACATTGACGGGACCCTGCTCCAGAACGGAGCCACAGAGATTCCCCCGGAAATTTTTGACCACATCCGCCGCCTGGAGAAAAAGGGCGTCCTCTTCTGCCCCGCCAGCGGACGGCAGTACACCAGCCTCCGGCGGCTCTTCGCCCCGGTGGCAGACCAGGTGCCCTTCCTCTGCGAAAACGGCGCGGTGGTCTACGGTCCCGGAAGCCCCGGGCCCATCCTCAGTAAAACCGCCATGGACCGCCGCCTCTCCGAAGAGCTGTGTACCGAGATTCTGGCCCTGCCGGAGACGGAGGTGCTGATCTCCGGCGCCGACGTCAGCTACCTCTGCCCCAAGGCCCCGGGGTTGGAGACCCAGATTCAATGGTTCCTGGGAAACCGCACCGCTGTCCTCCCCGCCCCGGCGGACGTGCCGGAGGACATCATCAAGGTCTCTGCCTACTGCCCCAAGGGCATCGAAGCCGCCAAGGCCGCCCTGTTTCCCAAGTGGGAGCGGCACTTCCGCTGCGCCGTGGCCGGCGAGGTCTGGGTGGACTTCACTCTGGCGGACAAGGGCCTGGGCGTCTCCCGGCTCTGTGAGACCCTGGGCCTCCGTCTGGAGGAGGTCATGGCCTTCGGGGACAACTACAACGACATCCCCATGCTGGAGCAAGTGGGCCACCCCTACCTGATGGAGGGCGCCGCGCCGGCGCTCCGGGCCCGCTTCTCCACCCGCTGCCGCACCGTGGCGGAGGTGCTGGAGACCCTGTGACACGGACAGCGTTCCTCCAAAATTTGAACGGTTCCTTAATTTTTGTCATTTTTGTTACTTTTTTGCCTCGTCCGCCTTTACAAGGCGGGCGAAATTCTTTATAATAGATGTCTGCCAAATCCGCCCAGCGGCGGCGCACATCACATATGGAAGGCGATCCCAGATCGCCTTTGGAGGTTTTATGAAACAACTCATCAAGCGCCTGGCGGCTCTGCTGCTGCCGGGAGCGCTTTGCCTGTCCCTGCTGTCCGGCTGCGCCAAGGACGGCGAAGGTCTGGCCCTGTCCGTCTGTACCGGGGCCGCCCCGGAATCCCTGGACCCCATCTACGCCGAGGACGTGGGCGGGCAGACCATCCTGGCCCATCTCTATGAAAATCTCATGCGGGTGACGGCGGACAGCACGGGAAAAACCAGCGTCCTCCCCGGCATGGCCAAAAGCGTGGACCAGGAGGAGGAGACTAAGGAGGGCGCCATTACGGTTACCTATACCTTCCGCCTCCGCAGCGCCCGCTGGTCCGACGGGCAGCCCGTCACCGCCGGGGATTTTGTCTACGCCTGGCAGCGCCTGGCAAACCCCGCCACTGGCTCCCGCTACGCAGACCTGCTGTCCGTGGTCAAGGGCTATCAGGAGGCCCGGGCCACCAAGGACATGAGCCTGCTCCAAGTAACGGCCAAAAACGACAACACCCTGGTGGTGGTGCTGAACGGGCGCTACGACTGGTTTTTAAAGGAGGTCTGCACCTCCCCCGCCGCCATGCCCCTGCGCCAGGACGTGGTGCAGAAGCTGAAGGCCGCCTCCGGCGACAAGTCCTGGTGGGAAGGTGATCCCACCCAACTGGTGACCAACGGTCCCTATACCGTCGCCTCTTTGGAGGAGGGCCGCCTCCTCCAATTGGCCGCCAATGACCGCTATTACGCCGCCCAGCCAGGGCCGCAGAGCCTTTCCTTCCACTTTGCCGGTTCGCCGGAGGAGGCCTGGTCCCTCTATGAGAGCAAAACCGTGGACGCCGTGTGGCCTCTGCCGGATGTACGGCTGACGGAGCTGGCGGCGGACCCGGAGTGGACCCCCCTGCCGGAGCTTGCCACCTATACCGCCCTGTTCAACTGCGCCGCGGAACCGTTCAGTGATCCCAACCTCCGGGAGGCCATGAGCCTGGCCATCGACCGAAACGCCCTGGCCCAAGCGGCGGGGGCGGCGGCTCTGCCGGCGGAGGGCGTGGTCCCCCCCGGCGTGCCGGAAAATGAGGAGGGAGACTTCCGGTCTCTCAGCACTCCCCTGCTGGACAACGCGCCGGAGAGCTATGAGGAGCGCTGCCAACAGGCCCGAACTCTGCTGGACGAGGCCGGGTACAACAGCGGCGCGGACCTGGGAGAGCTGGAGTTCTTATACCTGAAAAACGATGTGAACGACGCCGTGGCCCAGCTTCTCTGCCAGCAGTGGCAGGAGGTTTTAGGGGTTCAGGCAACGCCCAAGGGCCTGACGGAGCGAAATTTGATGTCCGCCCTGCGCGGCGGAGAGTACACCCTGGCGGGCCGGACCCTCACCGCTTCCGCCAACGACGCGGAGTGCTTTTTGATGTCCTGGACCTCCGAGAGCCGGGAAAACCTGGTCCGCTACGAGAGCACCGCCTATGATACGCTGATGAAGATTGTCGCTGGAGCCGCCGACGGCACCGCCCGGATGGGCTGCCTCCACGACTCTGAGGCGCTGCTGCTGATGAACCACGCGCTGGCACCCCTCTACACCAAGGGCACCGATTGGGAGCTGCGGGAAACCTTCACCGGAGCCTTCCGAGACCCGAGGGGCTGGTTCAGCTTCGCCAGCGTGGTGAGCAGGCCGGTGTAACGGTGGTGACTTCTTTCGGGCCAGCCTTTATTCTGGCGGAAGCGTGAGGCCCGATTTGGTGTAAACACAAGATATTTTGCAAATAATGAGACGTGTTTTCCAAGTTGTTTGCCAAGGAGCGCATCTGAAAGGAACCGGGAAACCGCTTCCTTCCCCTCTGGACATTCACGAAGCGCTGTGCTATGATGGAGAAAATCAAAAAGGAGGAGCTCTTTATGCAATTAAACGGAATGGAATACAACGATTATAATGACCAAAGTCTTGGGACCTATACCGGAGAATCCATCGGTCTTTACACCGCCAAGGCTTTCTTCTGGATGTTTCTGGGGCTACTGACCACCTTCGGCGTGGCCTTCTTTGGTTACGCCACCGGAAGCATCCTTTACGTATTCGCCATCCCCTATTTCCACATTGTCCTGCTGGTAATACAGCTGGGCGTGGTGTTCTTCCTCTCCGCCCGGCTCCACAAGCTTCGGGTTGGAACCGCTAGAGCACTGTTTTTCGTCTACGCGGCAGTAACCGGCGTGGTCTTTTCCGCCTACTTCCTAATTTTCAGCATGTTGAGCCTGATCTTGGTCTTTGCTATGACGGCGGTCTACTTCGGCGTTATGGCCCTGTATGGTTACCGCACCCAAACGGACCTCACCCGTCTGCGGCCCATTCTGGTGGGCGGGCTGATCTTCCTGATTGTCTGCGGCCTGCTGTCCATGTTCCTCCCCCTAGGAATGGCGGACCGGGTGATCTGCCTTGTGGGTGTGGCTATATTCCTGGGCTTTACCGCTTACGATACCCAGAAAATCAAGGCCTTTTACACCGCCTATCAGGGTGATCAGGCCATGCTGGAGCGGGCGTCCATCTATTCCGCCCTGGAGCTGTATCTGGACTTCATCAACCTGTTCTTGTATCTCCTGCGCTTTTTAGGAAAGAGCAAGAAGTAACTACGGTGCAGCGGGAAGTCCCCCAGAGGGCTGATACCGCTTAACCCACATTTTAATTGTGTCTGAAAAAGCATCCATCCTGTGCAAAGCAGGGCGGATGCTTTTTTCTACAGGGGAACTTCCCACAGCCCCAGAAGCAGGGAAGGAGGGGCTGCCGATTCCAGCGGGTTGAAAACTTTGACATTTGGCCGCCTAGGCCTTGTTTGAAAATTGGCGGAATGCCGGATTGGGGCAGATTTTTTTGCCAGGCAAGGCGATTTGATGCAGGAATCCTGACGGATTTCAAGTCAAATCAACGCAGTCCTGGCGGAAAAAGATGCCCCAAAACGGTGTTTTGCCATTTTTCAAACAAGGCCCAAGCTTGCGGCACAGAAAAATTCATGGTATCATACGTTTATCAATTTAAACTCATCCGATCCGCACTGATTACAAAAAGGAGTGAAGTTTTCATGGAGTGGGAATCCCTGTTAGCGACCAGCAAACTGGGCCCGGAAGCCGAAGAACCGAAGGCCTGGGCAAGCTATCCCATCAATGCGTTTGAACCAGACTATACCAAAATTGTTTCCAGCGCCGCTTTCCGCAGACTCCAGGATAAAACCCAGGTATTTCCCTTGGATAAAAGCGATTTTATTCGCACACGGCTTACCCATTCCATTGAGGTGTCCACAATCGCGCGGCAATTGGGCATCATGATTTCAAAAAACGAAACCAATTATATAAAAAGAGAAGTATCGAACTCCGCGGAAGATATTTCTTCCGTCTTATTATGCGCGGGGCTTTTACACGATTTGGGCAATCCCCCCTTCGGACATTTTGGGGAAACTGTGATTGGCGAGTGGTTTCAAAACAATCTTGGTAAAATTCTATATCGCTCAAATCAGGATACGCCTCCTGACCAGCTTCGCACACTCCGCGGGATACTGTCCGAGCAAATGGCCGCTGACCTGGAGAACTTTGAAGGCAACGCCCAGGCCCTGCGCTTACTTTCCAAAGCCCGTCACGGCTCCAACATCAATGTTTCCATTTCAGTGATCAGCACGCTGGTGAAATATCCAACGGACTCCCTTTCCTTCTGCCGGACCGCCTCCGATGTAGCTGCACACAAAATGGGATACTATTTCGCGGAGCAGGAAAGCTATCAGCAAATTGCCGACACGCTGGGAACGAAGCAGCCGGATGGGCATATCTGCCGTCATCCGCTGGCGTTCTTCCTGGAGGCAGCGGATGACATCGCCTATGCCACAGCGGATTTGGAGGACGCCTTTAAAAAGAGGCTCTTCAGCCTCCAGGAATTTATTGAGTATTTTGAAAGCCAGTACAATCATGCGCAGATAGACACCGTCATCGGCCAAAAATACCATTCAAAGGAATACTATTCCAACAAGCTGATTGAAAAGTTTCATGAGTATGAGGGTATTTCAGAGGATGAAAAATTCCACCAGTGGATTCACTATACCAGGCGGTGGCTCATGCACAACGCCACATACCGCTTTTCCAAGGAGTACAACCACATTATGAGCGGCCAATTCCAAGAGGAGCTTTTCAGCAACGTAAACCACACAATTACCATGAAAATATTGAAGAAGGCCATGGGGGAGTTTGTTTATAATTCTCCCGGAATCCTGCGGCTGGAGCTCTCCGCGCAAACCATCCTCTCGTTTCTTCTGGATAAATTTGTACATGCCGTCTTATACTTTGGCTGCGAGGATGACACCTATCAATTGACGCAGGCCGACAAGAAATGTCTGCACTTGATTTCCAACAACTACAAGGAGGATTACCAGAAAGAAATAAAAGGCCACGAGGACAACGAAGCCTATTGTCTGTACCTGCGGCTGCTAATGGTAACGGACTATATCAGCGGCATGACGGACTCCTTCTCCCGGACCCTCTATCGGGAGTTAAGCGGAATTGAATAGGGAAAAACACGAAGCCGCCCTGCTCTTCAAATATTTTCAAGGCTCATTCTCTCAATAAAAAGCCATGCAGAAAAGAACGCCGGGGAGCAGGTTTCCGCTCCCCGGCACTTGGTATCTCCGAGCCATTAAAATCACATCATCTGCCCCCGGCAAACAGCAGCTTAGGAAAGCCTTCATCGTTTCTTAAGGAAAGAGCAACAAACTGGGAACGACCTTTTGTTACAATGAAATAGAATGGAGCCGAAAAGGAGGATGCCTATGCCCCACAAGATTCTGGTCGTCGACGACGAAGCCGAGATTGCGGACCTGATCGAAACCTATCTGGCGGATGAAAACTACACCATTTTTAAGTTCTACGCAGCAAAGGATGCCCTGGCGTGTATCGAAACCACGGACCTGGATCTCGCCATCCTAGACGTGATGCTACCGGATATCGACGGCTTTGCCCTGTGCAAAAAAATCCGGGAAACGCACACCTGGCCCATCATCATGCTGACGGCCAAGGATGCCGAAACCGATAAAATCACCGGCTTGACCCTGGGGGCCGACGACTATGTGACCAAGCCCTTCCGCCCCCTGGAGCTGGCGGCGCGGGTGAAATCCCAGCTGCGCCGCTACAAAAAGTACAACCCCGCCCACGCCGGGAGCGCCGGACCGGTCCCCCCGGCGGATACGCTGACTCACGGCGACCTGGTGATGGACAAGAAAGCCCACGCCTGTTCCCTGAACGGCGAGCCGATCGAGCTGACTCCCACGGAGTTTTCCATCCTCCGCATCCTTTTGGAAAACCATGGAACCGCCGTCAGCGCCGAGGAGCTGTTCCATCAAATCTGGCAAGACGAGTACTACAGCAAATCCAACAACACCATTACGGTTCACATCCGGCACCTGCGGGAAAAGCTGGGAGACCGCACAGACAAGCCGAAATACATCAAAACGGTATGGGGAGTGGGGTATAAAATTGAAAACCAACCGTAAGGACGAGTATTGGGCCTTCCAATTGAAGCTCATGCGGCGGGTCTGCGGCAGCGCCGCCCTCTCCGTCCTGATCGTCATGGGGCTGTACCTGCTGTTCTGGAAGAGGCGCATGGGGGATTGGATTGTCTGGTTTTTGCGAAACGTCATGAGTATGGACCATCAAGCCGCCTATTACTTTTACAGCGATCACTTCCGGGGCAACAAGGACCGCTTTTTCATTGCGGCCATCCTACTGGTATTTGCCCTGCTGCTGTGGCAGATTTTCCACTGGATGACCCGCTATTTCAGCGAGATTAACCAGGGGATTGAATCCCTGCTGGCGGACGATGGGACCCAAATCCGCCTCTCAAAGGAGATGCTGCCCTTTGAGCGGAAGTTGAATGCCGTGAAGCGGACGCTGGCGGAGCAAAAGGAGGAAACCGCCCAGGCGGAGCGACGGAAGGACGAGCTGGTCATGTATCTGGCCCATGACATCCGCACGCCGCTGACCTCGGTCATCGGCTATCTGAGCCTTCTGGAGGAGGAACCGGACAGCCCGCCGGAGCAGCGGGCCAAGCGGGTGCGCATCGCCCTGGACAAGGCTTACCGGCTGGAAACGATGATGAATGAATTTTTTGAAATCACCCGGTATAACTCCCAACAGATCGCCTTGTCCAGGGGGCCCGTGGACCTCTACTACCTGCTGGTGCAGCTAGCGGACGAGCTGACGCCGCTGCTGGCGGAACGGGGCAACTGGGTGGTTTTGAAAATGGACGAGGACCTGACGGTCCGAGGCGACGCCGAGAAGCTGGCCCGGGTGTTCGGCAACATCCTGAAAAACGCGGCGGCCTACAGCGACCCCCATACGGAAATCACGGTTTCCGCCGGGAATGTGGAGGGGGACGTGGTGATCCGTTTCCGAAACTGCGGGGAGGATATTCCGCCGGAGAAGCTGGAGGCGGTGTTCGACAAATTCTGCCGCCTGGACCAGGCCCGCTCCACCGGCACAGGCGGCACCGGCCTGGGGCTGGCCATCGCGAAGGAGATCGTCAGCCTCCACGGCGGAATTATCCGCGCCTTCAGCGGGGACCATACGGTTACCTTTATGGTCCGACTGCCCGGAATGGAATCATAAAATCTCTGCTGTTTCTTAGGAAAATCTTAATCATTCGGCACCTTTCTCTTAAAGCATCCGGCGCTTCTGTTTGGTAGAATCAAACCCAACAGAAGCGCTTTTCCATTTACCAAAGAATCAGAAAGGAATGCTTACGATGGAAGAACGAATGATTTGCCTTCAAAATCGACAAGCCCTCCGCCGGGAGCGGCGGCGCAGAGAGCTCCGGAGGGCACGTTTTCTCTATGCCGCTGTCTGGGTGCTGGCCCTTACCGGGATGCTTGCCCTTGGACGGGAGGTGGTCTCCCTGTTCCGTCAGATTACTCCCCTACCCAGCGAGACACCGTATGAAGCCGCAGAACCGGCAGGAAGCGGGCCGGCATCGGATAATATCCAAACTCCACTGGACGGCGAGACCTTACAGGCCCTGCAAGAGCTGACGGCGCAGGACCAGCGGGTTCAGGCGGTAATCGACTACAGTCGGGATTACCCGGAGGACCTTTTGAAAATGCTGTCTCGGAATCTGGATATGCTGGACTTTGTGCTAGAATACCCGGAGAAGCAGGGACAGGTGTTTGCCGACACCATCGGCGACGTGGAGACTGGGGAGATTCCGCTCCTGCTCCAATACGACCAGCGCTGGGGCTATGGTGCTTACGGGGCCAGCTCCGTGGTGGTCAGCGGCTGCGGACCGGCGTGCCTTTCCATGGTGGCAGCCGGGCTGACAGGGGACGACACCATTACGCCCTATGCCGTGGCCCAATATGCCGACCAGGAGGGCTATTATGTCTTTGGCGCCGGGACGGCCTGGAGCCTCATGAGCCGGGGCGCCTCCCACTTCGGCGTGGTGGGAGAGGAACTGCCCCTGATGAAGTCCAAGATGGAAAGCGCCCTGCGGGAGGGCCGTCCCATCATCTGTGTGGTGGGCCCCGGGGATTTTACCACCAGCGGGCACTTCATCGTCATCACTGGGATGCAAGATGGGCAGTTTACCGTCAACGACCCCAACAGCACCCAGCGGAGCAGCATGCTTTGGGATTATGAAACCCTGGAGCCCCAGATCAGCAATTTGTGGGCCTTCCGCACGGTGTAAGGGGGAGAAAGGATGAATCGGAAATTCAAGATCGCCGTCCTGTTTGGCGGCTGCTCCCCGGAATACGGGGTGTCCCTCCAGTCTGCCGCCGCCGTCTTGCGCCATATGGACCGGGAGCGGTACGAGCCGGTGATGGTGGGCATCTCCCAGAGCGGAGACTGGTTTCACTACACCGGGCCGGTGAGCCGCATCGAGGACGGCAGCTGGAACAGCGAGGAAGCCTGCGCCCAGGCGATGCTGTCTCCCAGCCGGAGCCATTCTGCCCTGCTGGTATTGGAGGGGCAAACCATCCGGCGGATTTCATTGGACGCCGCCTTTCCCATCCTTCACGGGCAGAACGGGGAGGACGGCACGGTCCAGGGCCTAATCGAGCTGGCAGGCATCCCGCTGGTGGGCTGCGGCGTGCTGTCCTCGGCACTGTGCATGGACAAGGACCGGGCCCATAAGCTGGTCCAGACTGCCGGAATCGACGTACCGAAGTCCTTTGTGGCGAGACGGGCAAGGGGCGGTATCCTGGAGCGGGCGGAAAGCATCGGCTATCCCCTGTTCGTCAAGCCCCTTCGGGCCGGGTCCTCCTTCGGAATCACAAAGGTCATGGAGGAACGCGCCCTCCCCGCCGCTTTGGAAACCGCCTTTGCCTACGACGAGCAGGTTATTGTAGAGGCGTGTATTCCCGGTTTTGAGGTGGGCTGCGCGGTCTTGGGCCATGATGCGTTGACAGTGGGGGAACCGGACGAAATCGAGCTCCATGGGGACTTCTTCAACTACACGGAAAAGTACACCCTGAAAACCTCCGCCATCCATGTGCCCGCCCGGGTCACGCCGAAGCAACGGCGCCAGATTCAGGAAAACGCGAAGATCATTTACCGGGCGCTGGACTGCCGGGGCTTTGCCCGGGTGGATCAATTCCTGACGCCCGAGGGCCGTCTGGTGTTCAACGAGGTCAACACCATCCCCGGCTTCACCGCCCACAGCCGCTATCCCAATATGATGAAGGCGGCGGGGCTGTCCTTTGAGCAGGTGATCTCCACCCTGATGGAACTGGCGGTGAAGCCGTGAGGGCGGGGAACGCCTCATCCAGGAAATTCCCCGCTCTGGACGATTTCCGCCTCATTGCGGTCATCCTGGTGGTGGCAAATCACACCCGTTCCGCTGATGGATCGTTCTTGTGGCTCCTGACGGTGCTCCGCCGGGTGGCGGTGCCCTATTTCCTCATGGTCAGCGGGTATTTCCTGGGCCGGGACGACTGGCGCTCCACAGGGCGCTTTCTAAAAAAGACCGCACTTTTGTATGGGATCGCTGTGCTGCTGTATTTACCCCTCAATTGGTATGCGGGGCAGCTGTCCCCGGATTTCATCCGGCAGACCCTGTTTGACGGCAGCTTCTATCACCTCTGGTATCTCCCGGCCCTGCTGCTGGGTGCGCCCATCGCCTATCTTCTCAACCGTCTGGGGCAGAGAAAGGCCCTCCTGCTTGCAGGAGGGCTGTACCTGATCGGGCTGGGAGGTGACAGCTATTACGGCTTGCTGCCGGAGAGCGTGACCGGCTTTTACGACATGGTTTTTCGGGTGTTCACCTACGCCCGAAACGGTCTTTTCTATGTCCCGCTCTTCCTGCTGCTGGGGGCGGCAGGGTTCACGTTGGGAAGGCGGCTGTCCTTGGCAGGCTTCCTCCTTTCCCTGTCCATGCTGGTTTCCGAGGCTCTGCTTCTTCACGGGGCAGGCGTCCAGCGGTTTGACAGCATGTATCTCTGCTTCCCCTTTCTGATGGTGTGTCTGTTCTCTCTGCTCCTGCGTTTCAACCAGGGAGAGCGGCGGGAATTCCGCCATCTGACGACGCTGGTATACCTGCTCCACCCCTGGTGCATTGTGCTGGTGAGGCGGGGTGCGGAGGCCGTGGAGCTGACAGCGCTTCTGGTGGAAAACACCTTTGTCCACTTCCTGGCGGTGCTGGCCCTTAGTCTTTTCCTGTCCCATTTGCTTCTGCTGGCCCCGCCGCCCCGGCCATATCCAAAGGCCCGGGCCTGGATCGAGCTGGACCGGGCCGCACTGCGGCAGAACGTGGAACAGCTGCGGTCCCTGCTGCCGGAGGGCTGCGCCCTGATGCCCGCCGTCAAGGCCAACGCCTATGGTCACGGAGCGGTGCTGATCGCGAGGGAATTGGGCCGCTTGGGTATTCGAGCCTTCTGCGTTGCCACAGCGGAAGAGGGGGCGGAACTCCGGGGGCACGGCATCCGGGGCGATATCCTGGTCCTAGGGCACACCTACCCAGGGCAATTTCCTCTCCTGCGGAGATACCGCCTGACGCAAACAGTGGTTGATACGAACCACGCCCGGCTGCTAAACGCTTCTGGAAAAAGGCTGAAGGTCCATTTGAAAATTGACACAGGGATGCACAGGCTTGGAATTCCCGCAGCGCAAACGGCGGAAATCGCCCGTATATTTCAATTGAAGAACTTGCAGATCGAAGGAATCTTTACACACCTGTGCGCCGATGAACGAAGAAGCGGAGAGGACGAGGCATATACCCTGCTCCAAGCGGCGGCCTTTTACAAGGTCCTTAGCGACTTAGAGAAGCAGGGCCTTCCCTACGGCAAAGCCCATCTGCTGTCCAGCTATGGGCTGCTGAACTACCCGGAGCTTGGGGGCGCTTATGCCAGAGTGGGAATTGCCCTCTACGGTGTGCTGAGCAGCCGTGAAGGTCTGGAAGGCTGTCCACTTGCTCTGCGCCCGGTCCTGTCCTTGAAGGTCCGGGTTGCGTCGGTAAAAAACCTCCGCAAGGGAGAGCACGCAGGCTATGGTCTTGGGTATACGGCGGCATGCGACAGGCGGATTGCCCTTTTGTCCATCGGATACGCGGACGGCTTTCCACGCGCCCTGTCCTGCGGAAGGGGAAAGGTTTTGATCAACGGCGTGGAGGCCCCTGTTATTGGCCGTGTCTGCATGGACCAGACATTGGTGGATGTGACGGACGCTTCGGATGTGAAAAGCGGAGATACCGCAGTTGTCATCGGCGTGTCTGGGCAAAGGGAAATCAGCGCCTATGATTGGTCGGAAGCAGGCGAAACGATTACAAATGAGGTATTGAGCCGCTTGAGTACGCGCCTGCGCAGAACAACGCGCTAATCGTACACGATCACGTTTCCTGTTTTTATAAAAGGACGCGGTCTACAATGACCGCGTCCTTTCAAGCCTGTCTCCTTCAAAGCGCCTCTTATCCCCGGACACCGCTCTCCCGCTTCAAGAGCTCTCGGGTCACCTCGTATACCCGCTGGGTAGAGGGCACGTTCAGCCGCTCCTTGACGGAATGGACATCGTGGAGCTCCGGGCCGAAGGACACCGCGTCCAGCCCCGGCAGCTTCTCGATGAACAGCCCGCACTCCAGACCACCGTGGGTGGCCTCGATGGTCCCCTGCTTGCCGCACACGGCCTCATAGGCCGCTAAAACCTCCTCCCGCAGAGCGGAACTCCGGTCATACTGCCAGCCGGGGTAATTGCCCCGGAGCGTGAAGGAGCCCCCGCCCAGCTCCAGGATGGCTTTCAGCCGCTGGACCAGCATATCCTTTTGGGTGGCGATGCAGGAGCGGACGGAGATGCCGAAATAGAGCCCGTCCTCCTTCATCTCCATCACGCCCATGTTCAAGGAGGTCTGCACCAGACCGGGGAAATCCACATTCATGGCCTGGACCCCCTGGGGCACCGCCAGCAGGGCGCGAAGGACGTTCGCCGTCGCCTCCGGGGACAACGCCTCACCCAGGGCGGTCTTTTCGCAGGTCAGCGTAATGCCGTCGTCACAGCCCGCGTACTCGTTTTTCAGCGCCCCGTCGAACGCTTGGATAAACGTCTCGAACTCCTCTGCCCGGCCTGCCGGGACGGCAACCTTGGCATGGTTCCGGGAGCAGATCACGTTATCGAACCTTCCGCCCCGCAGGTCCGCCAGCCGCAGGCCAGGAAGGCGCTCCATGGCGCTGTACAGCACCCGGCCCATAACCTGGTTGGCGGAGGCCCGACCCTTGTGAATCTCCGCGCCGGAGTGGCCTCCCAGAAGGCCCTCCAGGAAAATTTCGTAGCCTGTCTCCCCATTCAGCGGCGCTTTCACGCCTGGCAGGAAGCAGTCCACCCGCACGCCTCCGGCGCAGGAAACGGTGAAAACCCCCTCCTCTTCCGAGTCCAGGTTCACCAGCTTCCGCCCCTTCAAATCGGAGCAGTCCAAGGCGAAGGCTCCCTCCAGGCCCACCTCCTCGTCCACGGTGAACACCGCCTCCAAGGGGGGATGCGGCAGACTATCGTCCGCCAGAATCGCCAGAATCATAGCCACCGCAATGCCGTTGTCCCCGCCCAGAGAGGTCCGGTCCGCCCATACCCACTTCCCGTCCGTGCGGAGGTCCAGGCCCTCCTTTGCCATGTCTTTGGCGCAGTCCTCTGTTTTGACGCATACCATGTCGATGTGGCCCTGGAGAATGACGGCGGGGGCATCCTCGCAGCCGGGGCTGGCATCCTTCCAAATCACCACATTGTTTGCCTCGTCCTGCCGCCACCGCAGGCCCAGTTCCTTGGCAAAGCCCACGCAAAGGTCGCTGATTTGCTTGGTATTCCCGCTGCCATGGGGCACGGCGCAGAGCTTTTCAAAGTATTCGAATACCGCCTTGGGCTCCAGACCGGATAATACTGCCATCGAAAGTTCCTCCTTCTATTTTCTCAAACGAAAGACCGCCCCGCCTTTGGCGGG
>CAIGRU010001282.1_pt1 | contig 14107 bp, 11 predicted proteins | sample 7351341 | NCBI WGS metagenome assembly CAIGRU01
CGGCATGGAGCAACGCTCCATGCCGCTGTTCATATGTACTCAATAATTCTCCGCGTGGACCTTAAAGTAAGCCTGGGGATGGGCGCAGACGGGGCAGATCTCCGGCGCGGCGGTGCCCACTACGATATGGCCGCAGTTCCGGACTCCCAGACCTTGACCTCGCTCTTCTTGAAGACCTCCTGGGCCTCCACATTCTGGCGCAGGGCCCAGTAGCGCTCCTCATGATGCTTCTCGATCTCAGCCACCATCCAAAACTTGGCGGCCAGCTCTGGGAAGCCCTCTTTCTCGGCGGTAGAGCTGAGGCCCTCCAGCTCTTTGAACGACATTTTCGCGTGTTCTTTTTCGCTGTCTGCGGTTTTCAGGAACATGGCGGCAATCTGCTCAAAGCCCTCCTTCTTGGCCTTGGATGCAAAATAGGTGTACTTGTTACGGGCCTGGGGCTCCCCGGCGAAGGTGGCCTCCAGGTTCTTCTCTGTCTGCGTTCCGGTATATTTAGACATGGTAAATTCCTCCTTTTTCAATTCGAGAAATGAGTGCAAAAAGCTACAAAAAAGCTCTAAAAACGGCGCTTTTAGAGCTTTTAGTACGCTCGACTGGATTCAAACCAGTGGCCTTCAGAGTCGGAGTCTTCTGACATCCAAAGTGAAACAGCTGTATTTGCAATGCTTTCAGCGATTCTGCACAAATTTCAGGCTAAACAGATAAACCGGTAGAGTCCTTGTGCCGCAATGATTCTATCGGTTTTTGCCTATTTATCAAAACAGTAGTCAAATAGTAGTCAGCGCTACGAAGCACGTTCAAGCAACCCGGTTCAACTGACTTACCCGGTCAATGAATTCCTTCATATCCTCAATATAGGAATAAGGTGCATATTCCGAATAAATCTCCGGAGAATCCAAGATAACGATTTGGACACCTTCCGCCCGCAGGGCCTCCAATGTTCCCGGCAGACAACGGGCCTCGTTCGGCGTTTGGCAGAGATAGGCAAGGCACCCTGGCTGGTCAAAAACTTTGGCTATAATATAGATTTTCTTATTGCCCATTTATTCCACCTTCAAATTCCTTAATCGGTTTAAAAAGTCTTGTTCCGTTTGGATTAATCCATCGGTGTATTCCTGATATAGTTTTTGTCCTATTTCCGGAGTCAGGTATTTGTAAATATGCTGATGGCTCCAGAGGTTGAAAAGATAGTCCTTCCCGCACCACAGCTGAACCTCAATCGGATAGGCCAGATTATCTCGCTGGTAATAGAGATGGATTGCGCGATAGCCGTCATCGATCCTTTTGCCTTGGCGTAGGTCAACAACACGGAAATAGTCTGGGAATTTGTCTGGATATTCCTCAAACCGCAGCCAAAATCCCAGGACATCGTTGAAGCACTGTTTAAATCCTCCTCCAGTGAGGAGGGTTTTCTCGTATTTTCTGAGGATGGAGTCTTCGCTTTTGAAGCGGGAACCAATCAGATTTTCCTGGACTAAAACGTCGATATAACTGGAATGGTATTTCGCTATGTCATCCAAAACCAGATCCAAAGGGGGTTCACGCAGGGAGATCTGTTTGAGGCTCTGCCCCGGTGCGGACCGGTAGGAGAGCATATCAAGAATCTCTTTGGAGATACCTTCCACCACGATTTGCCTTCTGAACTAGAATTTATCTAACTGAAATCTTGCCATAAAACCAGGCGGTGAATCAAGTCGATTTTGAGGCCATTTAGAGTTTGAAAATCAGCTTCTATAACATGCAAAGTATCTTGATCAAACATTCTGCAAGAATTTTGATATTTTCTATTGAACGCTGATATCCTGCACAAATATATTCCTGTAGAATAGAAGACACTGGTTGAATTGGCAGAAAACACCTGGCGGCGGTAGGGAGGCCTCAACATGAACATGTCTGGCCCAAACAGCGGAATCGCACGGTTTTTAACCAAAATCTGCGACCTGATTTTTTTGAACGTGGTCTTCATCCTTACCTCCTGCACCGTCGTCTGCTTGGGGGCGGCGGTCACGGCCCTTTACATGACAGCGATGGAGCTATACCGGGAAAGGGACTGCACCCCCGTTCGGGATTTCCTTCGGAATCTGCGGAAAGTCTTTACCGCCTCAACACCAGCGGTGGTACTGCTGCTGGCGGACCTGACGCTGCTGGCTGTCCTTTACCGGGTCCTCTATGCCGAGACGCTTCTGTTTCCGCCGGAGTTGTTTGTGCTGTTTTGCATCGCTGCTGTGATGTTGACAGCTATCCTGTCCTGGTTGTTTCCACTCCTGGCCTGTTTTGAAAATACCTTCTCCAGGCACCTGGGGAATGCGGTGCGGCTGGCGCTGGCAAATCTCCCGGTCACGTTTTTTATCACGGCGGTCAATCTTCTGCCGATCCTGGTTCTTCTGTTTCTGCCGCAGTTTTTTGGTGTCTTCCTGGGCGCGTGGCTGCTGATCGGGGCCGCGGCGGGGGCCTATGTCAATCTCTTTTACCTGCGAAAAATATTCAGGCAATAACGAGCCGATCCAGTTTCGAGAGGAGATATGAGATCAGTGAGCGAATTTCTCTCCTATAAAGGCTATTCCTTGGTTTTCGAGGACGATTTTAACGGGGAAACTCTGGATAGAACCAAATGGAATGTAGAACTGCACGAGCCGGGCTGGGTCAATCAGGAGCTTCAAGCCTATGTGGACGCGGAAGATGTCCTGTCCCTGCGGGACGGCTTTCTGCATATTCGCCCCACCAGGCTGACGCTGTGGGATGGAAGCGTTTTTTACCGCTCCGGGCGGATCTCCACCCAGGGAAAGCACGAGTTCACATACGGGATATTTGAGGCCCGGCTGAGGGTCCCCCGGGGGAAGGGATTTCTCCCGGCCTTCTGGCTGATGACGGGGGACGAGAATCGCTGGGGACAGTGGCCCGTCTGCGGCGAGATCGACATCTGTGAGGTCCTGGGCCACGAGCCCCGCACAAACTACGGAACCCTGCACTACGGCTTGCCCCATGAGCAGAATCAAGGGGCGTACACACTGCCGGAGGGGGACTTCGCGGCGGAGTTTCACACCTTTTCGCTGGAGTGGCTCCCCGGGTGCCTCCGCTGGTATGTGGACGGCAGGCTGTTCCACCAGGTGGAACAGTGGTTTTCCGCCGGGACGGATGGCCTCCGCAAGCCCTTCCCAGCGCCCTTTGACCATAACATGTATGTGATTTTGAATCTGGCGGTGGGCGGCGTTTGGCTCGGCCCGCCGGATGAAGCAACAGACTTTGCCCGCGCCGCTTTTGAGGTGGACTACGTGCGGGTATACCGGAAAACACGTCAATCAATGGAGGAGCTATGATGGAGAAAATCCGCTTTTTGGATGAAAACGGAACCTTTGAACTGAGAAATCCCGAGGCGGTCAGCGGCCTCTATTTTCCCCTGGCCAGCGAGACCGGACTAAAAAGCGCCATTGCCCCCGATCTGGCCGGAGACAGCAAGCTGGACCAGGAGTCTTTTCTTCTGGAGCCGGTAAGCATCGAGGACCTGCGGAACAGCCGCGGCACCCGGAATTTCTGGTGCGTGACGGAAAAGGGCTGCTGGTCCGCCTCCGGCGTCAGCGCCGAACAGGAGGCCGCCCGCTTTACGCCGGACCAGGACGAGAGCGTCCTGACGGCGGGATTCTTGTGGCAGACGGTGCGCCGGACCTCGAGGCGCTATGGCCTTCAGGCGGAGCTGACGGCCTTTGTGCCGCCGGATGAAAACGTGGAGATTCTGGAGGCGCGGGTGACAAACCGGGACGCTGCGCCCCAGCGCGTCACCGGCGTCGCGGCGGTTCCCATCTACGGCCGGAGCGCGGACAACCTCCGGGACCACCGGAATGTGACCTCCATGCTCCACCGGATTCGGACCACAAAATACGGCGTCCAGGTCAAGCCCACCATGTCCTTTGATGAAAAGGGCCATCGGGAAAACCGCCGGATTTACTATGTCTGCGGAACAACCGGGAACGGTGGCGCCCCCGCCGGATTCTACCCGACGGTGCAGGAGTTTGTGGGCGAGGGCGGCACATTTCTCCATCCCCGGGCCGTCTGCGAGGACCGGGAGGCCCGGCCCGCCGGAATGGAGATCGACGGCAGGGAGGCCATGGGCGGCATCCGCTTCCCCGAGGTCACCCTGGGACCTGGAGAAACGTCGGTGTACCTCATCTTCCTGGGAATCACGGAGGATGCCGGGGACATGGACCGGATTTTAACGGCCTACGGCACAGAGGAACGGGTCCATGCCGCCCTGGAACGCACAAAAGCTTATTGGCAGGACAAGGTAAACGTCCGCTACCAGACCGGCTCGGCGGACTTCGACCGCCTGATGCGCTGGGTGAGCCTCCAGCCCCTTCTGCGGCGGATCTACGGCTGTTCCTTCCTGCCCCACCACGACTATGGCCGGGGAGGCCGGGGCTGGCGGGACCTCTGGCAGGACTGCCTGTCTCTGCTGCTGATGGACCCCGGCGGCGTGGGGGAGATGATCCAGGCCAGCTTCGGCGGCGTGCGGATGGACGGAACCAACGCCACCATCATCGGAGAGGGCCTGGGGAACTTTATCGCGGACCGCAACGGCATCGCCCGAGTCTGGATGGACCACGCCCTCTGGCCCTTGATGACCACCAAGCTCTACATCGACCAGACGGGGGACCTGGATATCCTGCGCACGAAGGTCTCCTACTTCAAGGACCCCCAGGCTATGCGGGGTACAGAGATCGACGGACAGTGGGACCCGGCGTACGGAAACAGGCAGCGGACGGCTTCCGGCGAGGTCTACACCGGCAGTATTTTGGAGCACCTGCTGATTCAGCACCTCACCGCCTTTTATGAGGTGGGGGAGCACAACATCTTCCGCCTCCGGGGGGCCGACTGGAACGACGCCCTGGACATGGCCCCGGAGCGGGGGGAGAGCGTGGCCTTCACCTGCGCCTACGCAGGCAATCTCAAGGACCTGGCGGGGCTTCTCCGGCGGCTGGCCGAGACCTGGAAGAACGTGGAGCTGGCGGAGGAGTTGGAGGAGCTGCTCCGGACGCCGCCCATGGCCTGCGACGATCTGTCGGAGAAAAAGGCGGTCTTGGAGCGATACACCCGGCGCTGCGCCCACAATGTCAGCGGCGGGACCATCCGGGTCCTCCCGATGGAGCTGGCGGAGAACCTGGAGGGCAAAGCGGACTGGCTGATGGAGCACATCCGCCGTCAGGAGTGGATCGCGGACGGGAGGGACGGCTGGTTCAACAGTTACTATGACAACCACGGGCAGCCCCTGGAGGGCATTGCGGAGACCGGCGCACGCATGATGCTTACCGGACAGGTGTTCGCCATCATGAGCGGGACCGCCACGGAGGAACAGGTGAAGGCCATTGCCCGCAGTGCCGACAAATACCTCTACAAAAAAGAGGAGGGGGGCTACCGGCTGAACACGGACTTCCACGAGCTGAAATTCGATATGGGCCGGATGTTCGGCTTTGCCTACGGTGAGAAGGAGAACGGGGCGGTGTTCTCCCACATGACGGTGATGTACGCCAACGCCCTCTACCGCCGGGGCTTCGTCCAGGAGGGCTATAAGGCGCTTCAGACCCTGGCGGACGCCGCTCTGGATTTTGAGAGCAGCAAAATCTATCCCGGCATCCCGGAGTATTTCAACGCCGAGGGCCGGGGAATGTACCACTACCTCACCGGCGCGGCCAGCTGGTACATGCTGACGGTAATCACGGAGGCGTTCGGCGTCCGGGGGGAGAACGGCAGCCTGGCGATCGCCCCGAAGCTGGTGCGGGAGCAGTTCGGCGAAGCAGGGACCGCCTCCCTGGCCCTTCCCTTCGCCGGTAAGCGGTTCCAAGTGATCGCCGTCAACCTGAGCCGGAAGGACTACGGCGAATACCGGCTGGAAAAGGCGTACCTGACCACGGCGGCTGCCGGTGGCGGAAGGACGGGTCCTGCTGGACCGGGCGCTTCTGGACCGGCTGCCTGTGACGGAAAATCAGATCACAGTGGAATTGATGTAAGGAGATGACGCGCGATGCAGTATGGATTTTTTGACGATCAGGCCCATGAGTACGTGATCACCCGGCCCGACACCCCGGCCCCTTGGGCCAACTACCTGGGCTCCCCGGAGTACGGGGCGCTGATCTCCAACAACGCCGGAGGCTACAGCTTTGTCAAATCCGGGGCCAACGGACGGATTCTTCGGTATGTGTTCAACCAGTTCGACCAGCCGGGGCGGTATCTCTATCTTCGGGACAATGAGACGGGGGACTTCTGGTCCGCCTCCTGGCAGCCGGTGGGAAAGGACCTGGATACGTACAAAAGCGAGTGCCGCCACGGAATGGGCTACACGGTCATGACGGCGGATTATGGCGGCATCCACAGCGAGGCGGCTTATTATGTGCCCTTGGGCGGGACCCACGAGGTCTGGCGGCTGACGGTGCGCAACGACTCGGACCGCCCCCGGACGTTGACCCTCACGGGCTACGCGGAGTTTACCAGCCACGGCAATTATGAGCAGGACCAGGTGAACCTGCAATACTCCCAGTTTGTCACCAGAACCTTGTTCAACGAAAACCGGGTCCGCCAGCAGATTCACGGCAATCTGGACGCGGCGGAGAACGAGGTGGACGCCAAGTCCGTCATCGAGCGATTCTTCGGACTGGCCGGGGCGGAGGTTTCCTCCTACTGCGGCGACAGGGCGGAATTCCTGGGACCCTACCGGGGATACGGCAGTCCCGTAGGCGTGGAGCGTGGGAACCTCTGGAACCGCCTGGGCTACAACGGCAACAGCTGCGGCGCGCTCTCGGCGGCTGTGACCCTGAAGCCGGGAGAGACTGTGACAGTGGCCTTCCTGCTGGGGGAGAAACACGAGCGGGAAAGCGCCGCTCTTATGAAGGCGTATCAAGACCCGGAGGCGGTCTGTGAACGGGAACTGGAGGCCCTGAAACAGTTCTGGCACGGCAAGCTCTCCCATTTCCAGGTCAAGACCCCCTGTCCGGCGTTCGACACCATGATCAACACCTGGAACGCCTACAACAGCTTCATCACCTTCACCTGGTCCCGGGCGGCGTCGTTCATTTACTGCGGTTTGCGCAACGGCTACGGCTACCGGGACACGGTGCAGGATATCCAGGGCGTCATCCATCTGGAGCCGGAGGCAGCGGCGGAGAAAATCCGCTTCATGCTCTCGGCCCAGGTGGACCACGGCGGTGGACTGCCCCTGGTGAAATTCACCCACGACCCGGGCCATGAGGACACCCCGGAGGACGCCTCCTACGTTCAGGAGACCGGCCACCCCGCCTACCGGGCCGACGACGCGCTGTGGCTGTTCCCCACGGTCTACAAATACATCGCCGAGACCGGGAACGTTGGTTTTTTGGATGAGGTCATCCCCTTTGCCAATCGGGATGAGGGCACCGTATACGAACATTTAAAGCGGGCGCTGAACTTTTCCCTCCAGCATTTAGGCCCCCACGGGATGCCCGCCGGCCTTCACGCCGACTGGAACGACTGCCTGCGGCTGGGGGCGGAGGGGGAGTCCTCCTTTGTGGCCTTCCAGTTCTACTACGCCTTTACCGTCCTGCGGGAGTTTGCCGCCTGCCGGGAGGACGGCAGGTATCTGGACTGGCTGGAGAGGGAACAGAAAAAGCTCCGGACCCTGCTCAACGACCTGTGCTGGGATGGGGACCGCTACATCCGGGGCTTTACCGAGGCCGGCGAGGTCATCGGAAACCACAGCGCCCCGGAGGCCAACCTGTGGCTCAATCCCCAGAGCTGGGCGGTCATCAGCGGCCTGGCGGACGGGAAACAGGCCCAGCTGGCCATGAACAGCGTCTATAACCGGCTGAATACCGACTACGGCGCCATCCTCATGGACCCGCCCTACCACGCCCACGCCTTCGACGGGGCGCTGGCCGTCATCTACAACGCCGGGTGCAAGGAGAACGCCGGGGTCTTCTCCCAGTCTCAGGGATGGCTGATCCTGGCGGAGGCCCTCCTGGGCCACGGGGACCGGGCCTTTGAGTATTTCAAGGAAAACGCCCCCTCCATGCAGAACGACCGGGCGGAGATCCGGAAGATCGAACCCTACTGCTACGGCCAGTTTACCGAAGGGCCGGCCAGCCCAAACGCCGGGCGGTCCCACGTCCACTGGCTCACGGGCACGGCTTCCACCGTTATGGTGGGCTGTGTGGAGGGCATCCTGGGGATGCGGCCGGACCTGGAAGGGCTGAAAATCGCGCCCTCCATCCCGAGGGAATGGAAGGCGCTGGAGATCGAGAAGGATTTCCGGGGGAAAAGGCTTCACATTCTGGTGGAAAATCCAAACGGCAGAGAGTCCGGCTGCGTGTCCCTGACGGTGAACGGAATGCCCATGGAGGAAAACTACGTGCCGGAGGCCTGCCTCACGGCGCGGACGGAGATTGTCCTGACGATGTGAAAGACTCCCGGTTCACGTTCCAGTTGTTCATGTAGTTCCTGTCCCGGTAGGCCTTGGGCGTCATGCCCATCTGGGTGCGGAAATGCTGGATGAAATGGCTCTGGGAGGAGTAGGACAGCATGGCGGCGATGTCCGCGAAGTCGTAGTCGCTGAAGCGGAGGAGATTCTTCGCCATGTCGATCTTCCTCTGGCGGATGTACTCGCTGACGGAAATGCCGGTCTCTTGCTTGAAAATGCGGGACAGGTGGGCCGGGGAGATGGAGATGGCGGAGGCCAGCTCCTGGATCGTAATACGGTCCATAATGTGGACGTAAATGTAGTCGATGGCCTCCGCCACCTGCTTGGAAGAGGCGATGCGCTTTTTCAGGTTCCGCATGCGGCAGACATAGTCCAGGGCCATCTGGTCGTGGACGTAGACGATTTCCGCCATATTGGTGCAGCAGTCCATCCGGCGGATGTACTCGTCGCTGAGGCCAAAGGCCTCCTCCATGGCCATGCCGCCCTCCATGCAGAACCGGGTCAGCATGGCTGCTGTCACTACGAAGTGATAGCGCAGATTGGTCACCCGGTCCTCGGAGAGCTGCCCCACGCCCTCCATGTTCTCAAAGGCGCCCCGGCTGCAGTTCTCCTGTACCGCGTCGATCATTCCCTCCGCCACGGAGCGGTAAAACAGAAACTCCTCCCCGGGCTCCCGGTGGCTGGTGACCTCCCGTTCGCTGTCAGCCTCCAGTGGCTTCCACTCCGCTGCTCCATTCATACTGTACACCTCCTTGAGCGTTTTTTAGGATTCAAATATATCATAGATTTGACATTCCGGCAAGGGGAGGCTGAGAGCTTTTTGCAGAGGACATTTAAGAACTATATGAAAACTATCTAAAGTTCAACATGAATTTGATATATCTTTCTTTAATTTTGTATACTTCCTTCAAGCGGCACCTTATAATGAAGGCAGCATTACAGCAGCGGGCTGTATCAAATTGGAAATAGGAGGAAACGATCATGAAGAGAAGAATTATGAGTATTGCGCTTGCGGCCCTGACGATTCTGGGCCTTCTGAGCGGCTGCGGCGGCGGAGGCGGCGGGAATGCGTCCGGCGGCGCGGAGACAGAAGCCGGAGACGGCGGCAAGGTTCTCAATATCTATGTATGGAACCAGGAGTTCCAGGGAAAGTTCAACGACAACTACCCCGAGGTGGAAAAGCTCTCCAACGACAAATCCATTACCTATCTGAAAGACGGCACCGAGGTCCACTGGATCGTCAACCCCAACCAGGACGGCGTCTATCAGCAAAAGCTGGACGAGGCCCTGGCCAAGCAGGGGAGCGCGCCCGCCGATGAAAAGATCGACATGTTCCTGGTAGAGGCCGACTATGCCCTGAAGTACATCGACCCCGACGTGAACGTGGCCCTGCCCCTCTCTCAGCTGGGTATCACTGCGGCGGATGTTCCCAACCAGTACAAGTACACCCTGGAGGCCGTGACCACCGCCGACGGTGAGATCCGGGGCCTGAGCTATCAGGCCACCCCGGGCATGCTGGTATACCGCCGCTCCATTGCCCAGGCGGTGCTGGGTACCGACGACCCCGAGACCGTGGGTGCCGCCGTGTCTGACTGGGACAAGTTTTATGAGACTGCCGAGCAGATGAAGGCCGCCGGCTACTATATGTACTCCGGCCGGGCCGACACCTATCGGGTCTACTCCAACAACGTCTCCGCCCCCTGGGTGGACGGTGGCACCGTGGTGGTGGACCAGAGCATGATGAACTGGGTAGAGCGCTCCATGCAGGACACCCAGGAGGGGATTAACCACAATGTTCCGGGCCAGTGGATCGACGAATGGAACAAGGATATGGGCCCCAGCTCCAAGGTATTCTGCTTCTTCCTGCCCGCCTGGGGCTTGGATGTGTGCATCAAGCCCAACGTGGAGGGCACCGACGCCGCCCAGGACTGGGCCGTCTGCCCCAGCCCCCAGAGCTTCTACTGGGGCGGCACCTGGCTGATTGCCGCCAACGGCACCGATAATATGTCCCAAGTCAAGGACATCATGCTGAAAATGACCTCTGACCGGGACATCCTGAACAGTCTGGCTGTGAACAACGGTGAAATGAGCAATGACCAGCCCCTGATGGAAGAGCTGGCCCAGTCTCCCGAGTTCGGCATTGAGCTGCTGGGTGGGCAGAACTACTTGGGCGTCCTGTCCGACGCCGCCGCCAGCATCAGCCTGGTCAACGTCTCCCCCTATGACCAGGGCTGCACCGAGGAGTTCCAGAATGTTTTCGGAGACTATTTCAACGGTAAGATCGACCTGGAGAAGGCCAAGGAAAACTTCGCCACGGCCATTGGCGAGCGCTATCCCGAGCTGAAGAGCGGCGGCGTGCGCTGGCCCGAATAAGCAAGAAGCCGATTAGAGGGGCGGGCCTGCCCGCCCCTCCCGTTATCCTAGGATAACGGGAGGACCGTTGATTTCGCGGAACGGATATCATAAAAAGGGGGGAGCTCTTTTGAAGAGCGAGAAAAAAATCAAAAGCGTCAGCTACGCAAAGTGGGGCTATATCTTCATCCTGCCCTTCTTCCTGACCTACGCCATCTTCTCCGTGATCCCGCTGGCGGACACCATCCGCAACAGTTTCTACGAGTTCTACTACTCCGGCCTAAAGGCCATCGGCCCCAACTGGGTGGGCCTGGCCAACTATACGGAGCTTTTGTCCGCAGACCTGCCCAAATACGCCTGGAATACCTTTGTGATGTGGATTCTGGGCTTTATACCCCAGATCGTAATCGCCCTGATTCTGGCATCCTGGTTTACGGACGCCCGGCTGAAAATCCACGGCAAGCAATTTTTTAAGGTGGTCATCTACCTGCCCAACCTCATCATGGCTTCCGCGTTTGCCATGCTGTTCTTTGCTCTGTTTTCCAACGCCGGCCCGGTGAACAACATCCTTCTCCGCATGGGCGTCATCGGGGAGGCCGTGCGGTTTATGGAGTCCACTCTGGGGGCCAGAACCCTGGTGGCCCTGATGAATTTCCTCATGTGGTTCGGCAACACCACCATTATGCTCATGGCGGCTATCATGGGCATCAACCCCTCGATTTTTGAGGCGGCGGAGCTGGACGGCTGTACCCATTTCCAGAAGTTCTTCCGCATCACCCTTCCCCAGATCAAGCCCCTGCTGACCTATACCTTGGTGACCTCTCTGATCGGCGGTCTTCAGATGTTCGACGTGCCCCAGATTCTCACTGGCGGACAAGGCTCCCCGGATCGAACCACCATGACGCTGATCATGTACCTGAACAACCACCTCCAGGCAAAGAACTACGGCATGGCCGGCTCCCTGTCGGTGTACCTGTTCATCATCAGCGGCATCCTCTGCGCCATTGTGTTCCGGATGAATACAGACAGCGACCCCGACGGCTCCAAGTTCGCGGCAAAGCGGGCGAAGGCGGCGGCTAAGAAAGGAGGCGGCGTGTAATGGAAAACAAGAGATCCCACGGGCGCGAGATACTCGCCCACGTCGTTTTGATTATCCTGGCCTTTATGTGCCTATTCTTCTTCTACATCCTGATTATCAACGCCACCCGTTCCCACGCGCAGCTTCAGCTGGGCTTCTCCGCGCTGCCTGGTTCCAGCCTGGTGACGAACTTTAAAAACGTCATCAACGACCCGGCTATCCCTATCCTCCGGGGCGTGCTGAACAGCCTGATTGTGTCCGGCTGCTGCGCCGCCATCGTAACCTACTTCTCCGCCCTGACGGCCTACGGCATCTACGCCTATGACTTTAGGCTGAAAAAAGCGGCCTTCACCTTCATCATGGCCATCCTGGTCATGCCCACTCAGGTGACGGCCCTGGGCTTCCTCCGCCTGATCACCAACATGGGTATGGACGACTCCCTGCTTCCCCTGATTATCCCCTCCATCGCCTCTCCCGCTGTGTTTTACTTCATGCACAGCTACATGCAGTCCTCCCTGCCCAAGGACCTGATCGAGGCGGCCCGGATCGACGGCTCCATGGAGTTCAGCACCTTCAACCGCATCGTGCTGCCCATCATGAAGCCCGCCATCGCGGTACAGGCCATTTTCACCTTCGTGGGCTCCTGGAACAACTACTTCATTCCCGCCCTGGTGATTACCTCCAAGAACAAACAGACCCTGCCCATCATGATCGCCACCCTTCGGGGCGCGGACTACATGAACTTCGACATGGGAAAAATCTACATGATGATTACCATCGCCATTGTGCCCATCATTATCATCTACCTGCTTTTGTCGAAGTTTATCGTAGAAGGCGTCACCTTGGGCGGCGTCAAGGAGTAACGACGGCAAGGAGAGACCGCACATGGAAAAATGGATTCGCACCCGCTATCAGCCCAACCTGCCCCTCGATGGCGAACGCCGCGTGACGGCCTGCTCGGAACACATCGCCCTCTCCCGGCAGGCCGCCCAGGAGGGCATGGTGCTGCTGAAAAACCGAAACAGCCTGCTCCCCCTGGCCCCCGGCAGCCGGGTGGCTCTGTTCGGAAAGGGCAGTTTCGACTATGTAAAAGGCGGAGGAGGCAGCGGCGACGTGACCTGCGCATATGTCCGCAATGTCTGCGACGGGTTGAAAGAGGAGGGCGTTTTCGTCTACGAACCCCTTTCGGACTACTACCGGGCTTATGTCGCGGAGCGCTATGCCGCCGGGGACATCCCTGGATTGATGGCGGAGCCGGAGCTTCCGGTGGAACTGCTGTCCTCGGCGCGGGAACATGCGGATACCGCCGTGATCGTCCTCAGCCGCTTCTCCGGCGAGGGCTGGGACCGGATTCCCGTGATTCCCGAGAACAAGGACTATGTGTGGGCCGACGAGGTGCTTATGCCCCAGCGGGCCCAGAGGATCTTCCCCAAGGGGGATTATTACCTGACGGACGCTGAGAGCGCCATGGTGGACCAGGTCTGCGCCGCCTTTGACCGGGTGGCCGTGGTGCTGAACGCGGGCGGCGTCATGGATGTCTCCTGGTTCTATGAGAACGACCGGATTTCCTCCGTGCTGCTGGCCTATCAGGGCGGTATGGAGGGCGGAAGCGCCATCGCCGCCCTACTGGCCGGAAAGGCCAATCCCTGCGGCAAGCTGCCGGACACCTTTGCCCGGGACCTGGATGACTACCCTTCCACGGAGCATTTCCACGACTCCACAGACTATGTGGAATACGCCGAGGATGTCTATGTGGGCTACCGGTATTTCGAGACCCTGCCGGGCGCGGCGGAGCGGGTTTGCTATCCCTTCGGCTTCGGCCTGTCCTACACCCGCTTTGCTCTGGAGGTCCTGGAGGCCGGGGCGGAAAACGGAATAATTCAGATCCGCACCCAAGTGACCAACACCGGGGACCGGGCGGGGAAAGAAGTGGTCCAGCTCTATTTCTGCCCGCCCAAGGGGCGGCTGCAAAAGCCCTCCCGAAATCTGACGGCGTTCCGCAAAACCGGACTTCTGGGCCCCGGTGAGAGCGAAACGGTGACGCTGTCCTTTGCCGTATCGGATATGGCCAGCTTTGACGACCTGGGAAAGATCGCCCCCTCCGCCTGGGTGCTGGAAAAAGGCCGCTATGACCTGTATCTGGGTACCAGTGTCCGGGACGCGGAAAAGCTGGATTTTGCCTGGGAACAGGCGGAGACGGAAATCGTCCGGCAGTGCAGGAATGTCCTGGCCCCGTCCCA
>CAIGRU010001296.1_pt1 | contig 13976 bp, 14 predicted proteins | sample 7351341 | NCBI WGS metagenome assembly CAIGRU01
ACAAAACAGAATCTGTTCGGTAGGTGTTAATATAGACTTTTGATATACTTTAAATTTGAAAGAATAAAAAATGAAAACAAGAATATTATTTTATAGTGGTTTGATTTCTATGGTATTGGCATTAGGTGCTTGTCATGACTTTTTGCAGAAGGATCCGCCTTCCAGTCCGTCGGAATCCATATTCTGGCAGCGGAAGTTGGATTTTGACAATGCGTTGACCGCTTGCTATTCTACGCTTAGAGACAATGGATTTACGGCGGTCAAACTACCTTGTTTTGATAACCTGACGGACAATTCCCTTTGTCAGTATAATGAAGCGACCTATGGTCGTACAATGACGATGATACTAGGGGATATTTACTCAAATACAGACGGTTTTGTATCCGAAGTGTTTAATGGCTCTTTCAAGGCGATCTCCCGTTGTAATCTGTTTTTGGAGAAATTGGAAGCATACGAAGGAGGAGATATTAGTGAAGCCGAGAAAACATATATGGTTGCACAGGCAAAAGCGTTGCGTGCTTATTATTATCATTGGCTGTTCTTATGCTACAAAGAAGTACCGGTATTTACCAAATTCCTTTCTTTGGAAGAACAGTATCAGTCCAAAGCCTCTCGTAAAGAGATTTACGATCAGATCATGAAAGACTTTACCGAAGCAGCCGCCGCTTTCAATGATAATACCTATATGGAATCTCCGGGACGTTTTACCAAAGGAGCTTGCTATGCCTATATGGCACGTGTCGCTATGTTTGACGCCTATTCGGACGAAAACGGAATCCCGACCGGTATCGCCAAGCCGGAAGCCATGAAGAAGGTGATAGAATATTGCGAAAAAGTTAAAGGCTATGCTTTGGACGAGAATATGAGAACCGCTTTTGTAGAGTCACAGCAGATGAGCTCAACGGAGATGATTTTCTCAACTCGTTTTGCCGCTCCTGATATTCCTAATAATGGTAATCTTTATTATTGTAATTGGAACTGTTCGATGATTCAGCGTAATTTAGTGGATGCCTATGAATGTATAGACGGAAAGGATTGGGGCGAATCTCCATTGACTGAGGAGGTGAATGAAAAGCTGATTACTTCAAGTCTGCCTACAGATTTGCTTGTTCGTGCAGAACGTGAAAAGTTGTTTGCCAACCGTGATGCTCGTATGAGAATGGCGATTACTCCTACAACGGTTTATCACTTCCCTGAGCATGAAGACAATTTGATTAATCCGGTCTATTATGATGCGTGCCCTAGTTTGACAGGTTTTGCGGTACTTCGTTTCATTCAACCGTTTGTAGGTGATGAAATTTATAATATGGTTGTAGGTGCAGATATTAACTTAATGCGCTATGCGCACGTGCTGTTGATGTTGGCGGAAGCTGAGAACGAAGCTAACGGACCTACGGAAAAGGCTTACAATGCAGCGAACCTAGTGAGAGTAAGAGCGGGTCAGCCGGAAATTCCGAAAGATTTGAGTCAGGCAGAACTACGTGCTAAAATACGTAAGGAATGGCGTATTGAGACCGTATCGGAAGGTTGGAGATATTTCCATCTGAAACAGTGGAACGAATTGAAGAATGTTCCTGGTATTATTGCTAAGGAAAAACCCTATACCGTAGCTGCTAAATTTGAAGATCGTTTTATGTTCTGGCCGATTCCTCAAAGTGAAATTGATAAATCAAATGGTATCTTAGTTCAAGACCCAGCTTATGATTAAGTGTGTGTGGTTTGTCATGGCGGACTTGGTTCACCATGACAGGATTATTTAACTATTCAATAATATATGTATACAATGAAGAAAGTTTTAGGATTAGCCCTTTCTTGTTTATTATCAGTAAACGGATATGCACAAAAGTATGAACCGACATTTGCTTCTTTGCAGCAATACGAATGTCCGGAATGGATTCAGAAGGCAAAGTTTGGTATCTATTGTCATTGGAATGCTCAGTCGGCTTCCAAGAGTCCAAATAACGGATGGGATGCTCGAGAAATGTATATTGAAGGTTCACCTGCCTATAAGGATCATTTACGGAATTGGGGGCACCCGTCGGAAGTGGGATATAAGGATATTGTGATGGTTTGGAAAGGAGATAAATTTGATGCCAAAGAATGGGTCTCTTTGTTTAAGAATGCGGGGGCTAAGTTCGTGTTGACCATGGCTGTCCACCATGACAACTTCGATATGTGGGACTCCAAATATCAGCCCAAATGGAACTCTACCAATTATGGACCGAAGCAGGATGTCTGTAAAGCGGTTCGCGATGAAGCATTGAAAGCCGGTTTGCGCTGGGGGGTGACCACTCATTTGGAACGTACTTACAGCTGGGTACAAACCAATAAGGGGGCGGACAAGGAAGGCCCTAAAGCCGGAGTTCCGTATGATGGTAATTTAAAGGAATATCAAGACTTGTATATTGAATATCCTAACTTTGCCAATTTAGGAAATGACTTCTGTCAATTGCGCACTCCGCTTGTCTCTCCCCAAAGCTGGAAGGATATGTGGAGGAACCGTTTGCAGGACTTGATCGAGAACTATCATCCTGATTTCTTCTATATCGATGGCGCTTTGCCTTACACCGACGATGGTGGTAAGGTTGGCTTTGAATTAGAAGCGTTCTATTTGAACCATAATGCCAGTCGTCATAATGGGGTTAACGAAGGCTTCTGGGGTATCAAGGATATTTCGCATCATGGCGTGTTCTATCCGGGTACAGCGTCAACCATGTTGGAACGTGCTTATTCCAATACCATTCAGCCGGAACCTAAATTGTCGGATGAGTCTATCGGAGCTTGGTTTCACACAGGGGTATCAGAGTATTATTCCTCTAAAAAGCTCATCTCATTGATGGTGGATGTAGTATCTAAAAACTGTATCTTTTTGTTGAATGTCCCTCCAAAAGCAGACGGTAGCTTTGACAAAGAGGCGGTGGATATATTGAATGGAATAGGCCGATGGATGCAGATCAATGGTGACGCTATCTATGAAACCAAACCTTGGAAGACCTTTGGGGAAGGTAGTGTGCGTTATACGACAAAAGAAAATACCCTCAATGCTATTGTCTGCTCAGAACTAAAATCTGACTTGCTTTTGGCTTCTTTGAAAGACTGGAAAGTCTCAGATATTAGATCTATCAAATTGTTGGGAAGCAACGAGAAGGTAAATTTTGAAGTAACGGATATGGGTATATTGATCCATACCCCGCAGAGCGTAAAGGATTCAGACAAATTCTCTACATTCCAGATCGAATGTAAGAACTTAGACCAGCAACCCTTCACCGTCATCAACCTGCAATCCGTAAAGAAATTGAACGAAGAGGCATCCAAGAAATTTGGTGCAACAGGTAATAGTGGGGCTATTCCGTTGCCGTGAATCTTTTGCAAAATAAGGTTGATTCTTTAATGAGTCAATCTTATTTACAAAAAGGCTAACCTTTTATCGGGTAGATTCTTTATTTTTTAATTACTTTTGCCTTGGTACGAAAACAAAAAGCAGATTATGGCAACACTTTATCCGATAGGTATACAGAACTTTGAAAGTCTTCGTAAAGACGGTTTTCTTTATATTGACAAGACTGCATTGATTTATCAATTGGTTCAGACGGGACGTTATTATTTCCTGAGCCGCCCCCGCCGTTTCGGTAAAAGCCTGTTGATATCTACCTTGGAAGCCTATTTCCAGGGAAAGAAAGAGTTATTCAAAGGCTTGGCGATGGAGCAGTTGGAGAAGGATTGGATAGAGTATCCGATTCTGCATTTGGATTTGAATACCGGCAAGTATGACTCGGTGGAACAATTGATGTATGTCTTGGATGATACGTTACATAATTGGGAACTCCTGTATGGGCGTTCGGAAACGGAGAAGACACCTGAACTTCGTTTTAAGGGGATTGTTCGCCGTGCATATGAGAAGACGGGGCGGCGTGTGGTCATCCTGGTGGATGAATATGATAAGCCATTGTTGCAGGCGATTGGCAATGAAGCACTCCAGGAAGAGTTCCGTAATATGCTGAAACCCTTCTATGGGGTATTGAAGACGATGGACGGTGCGATCCGCTTTGCCTTGCTGACCGGTGTTACGAAGTTCGGCAAAGTAAGCGTGTTCAGCGATTTGAACAACTTGGACGATTTGTCCATGCGTGATCCGTATGTAACCCTTTGCGGCATATCGGAAGAAGAGTTGCATGCCTATTTTGATGACGATATCCATGCATTGGGTGCTTCGTTGAACCTCACGTTTGAAGGGACTTGTTCTTTGCTGAAGAAGCAGTATGACGGTTACCATTTCACGGCAGTCAGTCCGGGCGTTTATAATCCGTTCAGCCTTTTGAATGCCTTTAAATATAAGCAATTGGGTAGTTATTGGTTTGAGACGGGAACCCCCACTTATTTAGTCGAATTGTTGAAGCGCACGGATTATGATTTGTATCGCATGGCGCATACGGAAACGGATGTGGACGTGCTGAACAGCATTGATGCCGTTTCATACAATCCCATACCGGTCATCTATCAAAGCGGTTATCTGACGATCAAGGATTATGATCCGGAGTTTAAGATGTACACGCTTGGTTTTCCCAACGAGGAAGTCTCAGAAGGTTTTACCCGTTATCTGTTGCCCTTTTATACATCCGTAAAATCGGGTGACACCGCATTCCAGGTTCAACATTTTGTTAGAGAAATCCGTAAAGGTGATGTGGATGCGTTCTTAGCGCGGCTTCAAAGTTTCTTTTCCGATACGCCTTACGAGCTGATCCGCAATTTGGAGGTACATTACCAGAATGTCTTGTTTATAGTATTCAAGCTGGTCGGTTTTTATGCCCAAGTGGAGTATCGTACATCCCGCGGGCGGATAGACTTGGTGTTGCAGACCGACCGTTACATTTATGTCATGGAGTTCAAATTGAATGGAACGGCAGAAGAGGCCTTGCGGCAGATCGAAGACAGGCAATACGCCTTGCCGTTCGCATCCGATCCGCGGACTCTGTTTAAAATCGGTGTGAGTTTCGATGATGAAACGCGGAATATAGCGGAGTGGATCGTCCGGTCGTAAGATTCTCTTTCTCAGAAAAAGTTTTTTGAAAATAATCCTTCATTCCTTCATCTGTAAAAGCTTATTGTTTATTATTAAAGCTTTTCAGATGAAGGCAATGAATAAACTCTAGTGCTCCTATACCCGTTTTTCTCCAATTTACCTTCATCGATCAGTTTTTTCAGGTCTTCTAAAGCACGATACTTGGAGCAACCCGTCAGTTCCCGGTAATCGCCACAAGTGATATAATGATGCTTTTCCAGGTATTCCGTCAGCCTGCGGACCCGTTCTCCGAAAGGGGGCAACACACCTTTTCCTTCCGGCATGCGTTCCAGATCCATTGTCTTTAGTTTGTTTTTCAGGTATTTGCCACAGCGGAAATTCACATTCTTGAAGTGGATCGACTCGCTTCGGATCTCCTTCTTATCCATGACCGGACGCGAAGAAAGCGAGACACTGAAAAAGCCCAATTCCTCCAGTTCGACATTATATCCCTGATCCAGACGGCTGGCCATCACATCGGCAATGACCCGCAACGCCCCTTTTAGATCGGCTCCCGACATTCCGGAGCGAGCTTCCGCCTCTTCTATCAGATCGTTCGTACGGATTGTTCCGTAAGGTACTACACGCGGATGCAACGCTTGTTTTTTCTTATCTCCCGTTGGGTTCGGATTGCGAACCATTCGATATCTTGCACACATATCAGTTGTTTTTTAAGGTGTAACCAGGCATCCGGTAATGCCGGAGTGCTTTCTTATATCTTATTTGTCAGTTATCATACGCTTGTTCGACTGCTGTAGGACGCTTGTAAGACTACTGTTGAATAAGCGTATGACAATTGAAAAACAAGAAAGAATAACGCACTAAAGATATAAATAATAATCGACAGAAGCCTTGTTATCCATAGTTTTTTTTCTTATCTTTAAGCAGAAAATACACCTTGGATCACAAGCAAATGAATGTAACACAGTATAAAGACGGAAGTAAGTCCGTTAAAACCTTTTCACTTAGTGAATTAGTCGATACGATGAAGGACCGTGCGTCCGGTCGTGCAGTAGAAGAATTCCGGGAAAAACTGGAGGAGTGTCCTCCGGGTTGTCCTTGTCCGGCGGCAAGTAAACTGCCCCGGATTGTTTTTGGTGCCGAATACCGGAAGAAGAACGGAGATATGAAAATGGCAGCCTACAATGGTCTTGTCCTTCTCGAAGTCGGTAAGATGGAGGCGATTGGTTATCAGTAGCTGAGATCATGCAACATATCCGTAAGCGTAGCCGCCTTAGTTTCAGTAGCACAACGATCAATGGCTTTGGTCGTTTACTGCGCCGAAATAATTATCCTTCTCGCCACGCCTTGCGTGGAAATTTGTATCATGTAGAAGAGATTGGATGATATTCTTCATTTTGTTCATCTGCAAGGCGTTTATTTTTAACGTTATAGCTTTGCAGATGAATAAATGAAGGAAAAAATGGGAAAACATTTAAGCAAGAGTTACGGCAAGAAAATCAGTTCTTTCAAATCATAGTACATTGGAATTGTATCGTCTTCGACATCGTTAACTAATTGTTTAAATCCGCGTCGCCGCAATCAAACGGTTTTATCTTTTCTAATTCTTCTAACTTTGCTAATTTCATGTTCACATCATAAAGGTTGCTATTTTCTTTATATTCTTGTAAGCTTCCTTTATACGTCTTTTTTCATCGTCAGAAGCTGGTTTCACATCCTTAATGGATTGATTAAAACGCTTTGCGTCTTCTCCAAATATGATTGGAGTCTCTTTTATCGGTTTGGCCATCGTAATAATTGTTTATAGTTTATAAATCCGATACAAAGATAAATATTATTCTTGATCTTTCTCCTATTTAGTCAAGGAAAGATCAAGAATACACGAATGAATTAATACTATCCTGTTTTTGTCAAACATACAAAGCTTCCTTTTCGATATTTCGTTTCAGATACTCATCCATACGATCACGCAATCTTACCAGGTTGACCCGGGATCCTAGCAAAGCTTCAAGATCAAATTTGATACGGACTAATGTGAGTAGATTAGGAGCGGGGGCTTCAAAACAAATACCCACATCGCTATTTTTTGTTTGCTCACCACGGGCAACACTGCCGAAAATCCCCATACGGACAATACCATATTTACCGGCATGGGAATCCATATATTGCCGTAATAGTGTCAAGTATTCATTTGTCGATTTCATAGCAGTTACCTTTTATGAGGTCAAAGATAGTTATATTTTTTTGAAAGGGAGATTACTTAGCTTTGTAAAATCCAATCAGGTTCTACGAATTTCTTTATTGCCTAATTAGAATTAAATCACTAACTTTGCGGCATTTTTAGAAGAAAGATAAATATAACGCGAAATGAGTAAGAAATTTGCCGAATATTCTAAGTTTGACTTATCGAATGTCAATAAAGAGGTGCTGAAGAAGTGGCAGGATGGAGACATCTTCCACAAGAGTCTTGAAATCCGCGAAGGATACCCCTCATTTGTATTTTACGAAGGACCGCCTTCTGCAAATGGTATGCCGGGTATTCACCACGTTATTGCCCGTTCGATTAAGGACATTTTCTGCCGTTACAAGACCATGAAAGGATTCCTGGTCAACCGTAAGGCGGGATGGGATACGCACGGCCTGCCGGTTGAGTTGGGCGTGGAGAAATCCATGGGTATAACCAAGGAAGATATCGGCAAGAAGATTTCTGTCGCTGACTATAATGCAGCTTGCCGCCGCGATGTGATGAAGTTTACCAAAGAATGGGAAGACCTCACCGACAAGATGGGTTACTGGGTGGATATGGAAAATCCGTATATCACCTACGATAACCGTTACATCGAAACGCTGTGGTATCTGCTGAAAGAATTATATAAGAAAGGTTTGCTGTACAAGGGATATACGATCCAACCGTATTCGCCGGCAGCCGGAACAGGTCTTAGCTCGCATGAGTTGAACCAGCCGGGTTGCTACCGCGATGTGAAGGATACGACCTGTACGGCTCAATTCCATATCCTAGATCCGAAGCCCGAAATGGCACAGTTCGGTGATGCATTCTTCCTGGCATGGACGACTACTCCGTGGACATTGCCTTCAAATACGGCTCTTTGCGTAGGTCCGAATATCACTTACGTGGCTGTTCAGACGTACAATCCGTATACCGGTATGCCGATGACTGTCGTGTTGGCAAAGGATTTGATGGATGCACATTTCAATCCGAAAGCTGCCGGTCTGGAACTGTCTGATTATAAGATAGGAGATAAGCTGATTCCGTTTAAGGTGGTTGGCGAATGGAAAGGACCGGAATTGGCTGGCATGCATTATGAACAGCTGATTCCCTGGGTAAATCCGGGCGAAGGTGCTTTCCGTGTAATTACGGGTGATTATGTAACAACCGAAGACGGTACGGGTATCGTACATATCGCTCCGACTTTCGGTGCGGATGACGACCGTGTGGCTAAGGCAGCTGGCGTTCCTCCGTTAATGATGATCGACAAGGATGGCAACAGACGTCCGATGGTGGATATGACCGGTAAGTTCTATCTGCTGGAAGATCTGGATCCGGAGTATGTACAGGCTCATATGAACGCTGCCGATTACGATCCGTGGCAGGGTAAGTTCGTAAAGAATGCGTACGATCCGGAAAAGACAGACAAAGACGAAACTTTGGATATCGAGATATGTATGATGCTGAAAGTGCAGAACCGCGTGTTCCGCATCGAAAAGCATGTACACAATTACCCGCACTGCTGGCGTACCGACAAACCGGTATTATACTATCCGCTGGATAGCTGGTTTATCCGCGCTACTGCTTGCCGCGACCGTATGATCGAACTGAATAATACGATCAACTGGAAGCCGCAGAGCACCGGTACGGGACGTTTCGGTAAATGGTTGGAAAACCTTCAGGACTGGAACTTGAGCCGTAGCCGTTATTGGGGTACCCCGTTACCAATCTGGCGTACGGAAGACGGAACGGAAGAAAAATGTATCGGTTCGGTTGAAGAACTGTACAACGAAATAGAAAAGGCTGTTAAAGCCGGATTCATGGAAAGCAATCCTTATAAGGATAAAGGATTCAATCCGGGTGAATACAATAAGGATAATTACGAAAAGATCGACTTGCACCGTCCGTATGTGGATGAGGTGATCCTGGTTTCTGAAAGCGGTAAGCCGATGAAACGGGAAACCGACCTGATCGACGTTTGGTTCGACTCGGGTGCGATGCCGTATGCTCAGATCCATTATCCGTTCGAGAATAAGGAAATACTGGATAACCGTACGGTTTATCCGGCCGACTTTATCGCGGAAGGTGTCGATCAGACACGCGGTTGGTTCTTTACCCTGCATGCGCTGGCTACGATGGTATTCGACAGCGTGGCTTACAAAGCGGTTGTTTCCAACGGTCTGGTACTCGACAAGAATGGTAATAAGATGTCCAAACGATTGGGAAATGCGGTCGATCCGTTCTCTACGATCGAACAATATGGTTCCGACCCGTTGCGTTGGTATATGATTACGAATGCATCTCCTTGGGATAACATCAAGTTCGATATCGACGGAATGGATGAAGTGCGCCGTAAGTTCTTCGGTACATTATATAATACCTATTCATTCTTCTCACTGTATGCAAATGTGGACGGCTTCGATTATTCGGAACCGGATGTTCCTCTGAACGAACGCCCGGAGATCGACCGCTGGATTCTTTCTTTGCTGAATACATTGGTGAAAGATGTGGACGGTTTCTATGATACCTACGAACCGACCCGTGCGGGACGTGCTATCTCTGAATTTGTAAACGATAACCTGAGTAACTGGTATGTACGTCTGAACCGCCGCCGTTTCTGGGGTGGTGGTATGACAACCGATAAGTTGTCGGCTTACCAGACTTTATATACTTGCCTGGAAACGATAGCCAAGTTGATGGCTCCGATTGCTCCGTTCTATGCCGATCAGTTGTTCTGCGACCTGATTGCCGTAACCGGACGTGAGACGGTTGAGTCTGTTCACTTATCTGATTTCCCGAAATATGATGAAGCATTGATCGATAAGGATCTGGAAGAACGTATGAAGATGGCGCAGGATGTTTCGTCCATGGTGCTGGCTTTGCGTCGTAAAGTGAATATCAAAGTTCGTCAGCCGCTCCCGACCATTATGGTGCCGGTTATGGATGCCCATCAGCAGGAAAGTATCGAAGCAGTGAAGAACTTGATCCTGAACGAAGTGAATGTGAAGGAACTGAAGTTTGTCGATAACGCTGCCGGAATCCTGGTAAAACGTATCAAGCCGGACTTTAAGAAGTTAGGCCCGCGTTACGGTAAGATCATGAAGAGCCTGGCTGCCGCTATCCAAAGCATGAGCCAGGAGGATATCCTTGCTTTCGAAGCTGCCGGAACATTCACGTTGAATGTGGAAGGACAGGATGCAACTATCGAACGTACGGATGTTGAAATTATCTCGGAAGATATCCCGGGCTGGTTGGTTGCCAATGAAGGCCGTCTGACCGTAGCTCTTGATATCACAGTCACTGAAAGCCTGCGTAAGGAAGGTTTGGCACGCGAATTGGTGAACCGTATCCAGAACTTGCGTAAGAGCAACGGTTATGATATAACGGATAAAATCAATGTGACTATTCTTTCGACCGATGAAATGGATGACGCAATTAAGGAATTTAATGAGTACATTGCGAACCAAGTGCTGGCTGTATCTGTTGAAATAACAGAACATGCCATAAGCGATGCGACCGTCCTTGATTTCGAAGATTTCAATCTGTCGGTACGAATCGAAAAAGAGTGATTTTTTCTATAAAAAAGAAAGGCGTCCCTTGCCGCATATAAATATTATCGTATATTTGGACTGCGACTTGGTCGCCTGATATATATTATGAATTGTGGAACCTAAAATTAAATGAACCATGGCAGAAAAGACAAGATATTCGGATGCTGAACTCGAGGAGTTCCGCGCCATTATTTTAGAGAAGTTGGAGGTAGCCAAGAAGGATTACGAGTTGTTGAGATCGGGTGTAACCAATTCTGATGGTAACGATGTGGCTGATACATCACCAACATTTAAGGTGTTGGAAGAAGGTGCCGCAACTTTGTCGAAGGAAGAGGCCGGACGTTTGGCACAACGCCAGATGAAGTTCATACAGAACTTACAGGCTGCTTTGATCCGTATAGAAAATAAAACGTATGGCATTTGTCGTGAAACGGGTAAACTGATCCCGAAAGAAAGACTGCGTGCCGTTCCTCATGCTACTTTGAGTATCGAAGCAAAACAAGGAGGTAAGAGATAAATGAAATTTTCCAAAGGTTGGGGAGCAGTGTTGATTATAATGCTGCTCCTTATTCTTGACCAGGCTCTCAAAATTTGGATCAAGACACACATGCAGTTGCATGAGAGTATAGAGATTACCCCGTGGTTTTATCTCTATTTTACCGAGAATCCGGGAATGGCTTTCGGTATAGAAGTAATAGGTAAGTTGTTTTTGTCGATATTCCGTATTGTGGCGGTCGGCTTTATCGGTTATTACCTGTATAAGCTTGTAAAGGACAAATATAATTTCGGTTTTATTGCTTGTGTCTCGTTGATATTTGCAGGAGCAATCGGTAATATTATCGACTCCGTATTTTATGGAGTGGTATTTGATCATAGTTTCGGTCAGATCGCGTCTTTTATGCCTGCGGGCGGAGGGTATGCGGGATGGCTGCACGGGAAAGTAGTGGATATGTTTTATTTCCCGTTGATTCAGACGGTATTGCCTGACTGGCTTCCTATTTGGGGAGGGGAGGAGTTCGTCTTTTTCCGTCCTATCTTCAACCTGGCGGATTCAGCAATCTGCGTAGGTGTTTTCTTATTATTGATATTTTACCGGCATACCTTGTCGGCCAGTCTCTCTAAAGAAAAAGAAAGTAATAAATAAATGCGGAATAAATTGCGCAGATATGGTGTCGCATTGTTGACGGCAGCTTTGTTGGTTTCCTGTAGTAAGGTGCCCGATGGCATTTTGTCAGAAAAGGAAATGAAGGCTGTCCTGATTGATATGCAACTGGCTGAAGCTATGATCAGCACGGATTATAAAAAGTATAGCGACGATGCTGAGAAAGAAGCGCTTTACCAGTCTGTATTCCGCAAGCACAAAATAGAACAGGCTGTTTATGACAGTTCGCTGGTTTGGTATGGGCGTAACCTGGATGTGTACATGCAGGTCTACGACTTGGTACTGGCCGAACTGAATGAACGGCAAAAGGCGCTGGGAGATGTGCAGGCAAATGCCGCCCCTGTATCTAAACAGGATTCGGTAGATATCTGGCCGCGTCTTACTTATCTTACCTTAGAACCGAATGCCTTGTTTAATGGGATAGCGGTCGATATTAAACCGGAAACCAACTATCCGTCCGGCAGTACGTTTGTATTGGGAATGCGCGTCTGGGGATTGAACGATGCGATGAAGAATCGTCCGGAGATCCGTCTGAGTGCCAATCAGGGAGATACGATTATTACCGTAAACGACAAAATTCTTCGCGACGGTTATCATGAAACTACGTTAAGGACTTTGCCTACCAAACAGGTAAAGAGCGTGTATGGTTTTATCCGCCTGAACGGAAAGGATGATTCCACCTCTTATTTCAAAATTTATGTGGATAGTTTGAGCCTGATGCGGTATAACTACGGTCGGTTACCGGAAAAGGACTCCATACAAGTTGCACGTAAGGACTCTATAAAGAATTAGATCAAAATATGCGCAGGATTGCTTCGCATTATATATATTGGCGTAAATGGTACCGTATGCATTATCTTGAGTTGGATGCGAAGGGACGTTTGACCGGTGTGTATCCTCTGGTACAGGAGATTGCGAATACAGAATTTTATGACGGTACTTTATTGCCGGTACCGTCAGATATTACTTTTCCTCCGGTTGGAGTTTCTTCTTTAGCGGAATGGCTGGCTGTTACGGATTCAGTAACCATAGACTCTCTGGTACAAGTCTGTCATTTACCCAGCATTTCCCCGACGACGCCTGAACTCGGCGCAGACTACAGCAGTGGCGATTGCTACGTTCAGCGACTCTGATGTTTCCCTGTCCTGTGGATAATTAGGTATGTATAATTTTTCATTGACAAGCGTTTCTATCTCGGGGCGGATACCGTTTCCTTCATTTCCCATGATGATGATACCTGTTTCCGATAATTCTTTCGCGTACATATTTTCTCCGTCAAGAAACGTTCCATATAACGGGATTTGTTGTTCTGCCTGTTTTTTCAGGTAGTCGTGCAAATCCGTATAATGTACTTTTACATGGACGAGAGCCCCCATAGTGGCTTGTACCGTTTTGGGACTGAATACGTCGGCGGTGTCCTGGCTACAAATAATATGTTCGATGCCGAACCAGTCGGCCAGCCGTATGATCGTACCGAGATTGCCAGGGTCTTGTATCCCGTCGAGGGCAAGGATTAACTGGTTTTTGGGGTCGGCCTCTTCCAATGACCAGGTCGGACGTTTGAAGACGGCCAGTACATCCTGCGGGTTTTTCAGGAAACTGGCTTTCCGTATATCGTCATCATCAGCTTCCAGCAACTCCTTAGCGGGAATGTCGCCTTGTGTTGCCATCCATGACGGTTTGGCTATCAGCAGGTCGCATTCGAATGCATGTAACATGTCTGCCACCAACTTATTTCCTTCGGCAACAAATGCATTTAACTCGTTGCGAAACTTCTTTAATTCCAGTGAACGGATCTGTTTTATTTTAGACTTACTCAGCATCTTTACTTTTTTTACAAAGCAAAAGTACAGGAATTTATTTAATTTCAGTTACATTTCATTGAAAAGTGGATATAAGGTAAATACATTATAATTCTTCTTTTATGAGGATTGTGTCTATTGCCTTTGTGAACTAATGAAGGAACAAATTTCCCTATTATAATACCATATGTCTTGAAATTGATGGTATTTGGAA
>CAIGRU010001300.1_pt1 | contig 13943 bp, 13 predicted proteins | sample 7351341 | NCBI WGS metagenome assembly CAIGRU01
GCAGCCGGGATAGCCGCAGCCGCCGCAGTTGGCGCCGGCCAGCAGGCCCAGAATCGCTTCCTCACGGGGGTCCTTCTTTACCTCGAAAATCTTGGAGGCCACGGCCAGGACCAGACCGAAAATCGCGCCCAGAACACCCAGGACGGCCACTGCAAATAAAATATTCATCAGAACGCCCCCCTTACCAAATCTTCAGGCCGGAGAAGCCCATAAACGCCAGGGCCATGAGACCGGCGGTAACCAGCGCGATGGGGAAGCCCTCGAAGCTCTTGGGATACTCGGCAAAGACCAGCCGCTCCCGGATGCTGGCAAACAGCACAATGGCAACCAGGAAGCCGATGCCGCCGGTGATGCCGTAGACCACGGACTCGATGAAGTTATAGCTCTCCTGGATGTTCAGCAGCGCAACGCCCAGCACCGCGCAGTTGGTGGTGATCAGGGGCAGGTACACGCCCAGGGCCGTATACAGGGAGGGCATGGACTTCTGGAGGAACATCTCGATGAACTGCACCAGGGAGGCGATAACCAGGATGAAGGCCACCGTCTGCATGTACATCAGGTCCAGAGGCACCAGGATGAAGTTGTTCACCGCCCAGGTGATGGCGGAGGCCAGGCCCATGACGAAGGTCACGGCGAAGCCCATGCCCACGGCGGTATCCACCTTCTTGGAAACGCCCAGGAAGGGGCAGATGCCCAGGAACTGGGAGAAGATGAAGTTATTCGCCAGAATGGCGGCCAGCGTAATGGCCAGCAGTCTTGAAATTTGATCCATTTACTTGCCCTCCTTACTCTTGGACAGCGCCCACTGCATGGCGGCGATGAGGAAGCCCAGCACCAGGAAGCCGCCCACGGGCAGAGTCAGAATGCCGATGGGGAACTGCTCCGGGATGATGCGGAAGCCCGCCAGGGTCCCCGCGCCCAGCAGCTCCCGGATGAAGCACATCGCCAGCAGGACGAGGGTGTAGCCCAGGCCCTGGAAGATGCCGTCAAAGAAGGAAGCGCCCACGCCGTTCTTATAGGAGAAGGCCTCCGCCCGGCCCAGGATGATGCAGTTCACCACGATCAGCGGAATGAACACGCCCAGGGAGGCGGCAATGGCAGGGACAAACGCCTGGAGCAGCAAATCCACGCAGGTGACGAAGCCCGCGATGACCACGATGAACATGGCGATGCGGATTTTGTCCGGGACGATCTTGCGGATGGCGGAGATAACCACGTTGGAGGCCGTCAGGATGATGAGCACGGACACGCCCATGCCCAAGCCGTTCATGATGGAGGTGGTGATGGCCATGGTGGAGCACAGGCCCAGCATCTGCACCAGAACGGGGTTTTGGGTCAGCAGGCCCTCTTTCAACTGTTTACCAAGATTCATGTTTCAGCTCCCCCTTTCTCAGCCCATCACGCCGGCCACGGCCAGCGCGGCGTTGACGCCGTTGGCCACGCCCCGGGTGGACACGGTGGCGCCGGAAATGGCGTCCACGTTGGCTCCCACGGTCAGGGGCGCATCGGCGGCGCTCTTGCCCTCGAACTGGCTCAGCACGCCTACGCCGGAGGCGGTGGGCATGTTGGTCATGACCTTGGAGCCAATTCCGGCGGTTTCCGCGTTTTTGACGATGGACACGCCGGTGACGGTTCCTTCCCCGTCCACGCCCACCATCATTTCAATCTTGCCCTGGGAGCCGCTGGCTACCACCTTGATGGCGTAGCCCGCGCCGGCGCCGCCCACCTGAACCTCATACACGGAGTCCAGGGTGACGCTGCCGGAGGCGGCGGTCATCTCGTCGGTGAGGGGCAGCTCGTCGGAGAAGGTGGTGTTGTCGGGGTCCGCCACCACGGCCTTCATGGCCGCGACGGTGTTTGCCCAGTTGATGGCGTCGATTTTTTCCTCGGTGACGGCGTTGACGCCGCCCAGGGCCGCCGCCACAACCACACAGGTAACCAGCAGCGTGACGGTCAACTTAATAATGTATGCGGGGTCCATCTGGACCTTTTCCTTGCTCTTGGTGCTCATTTCGCGGCCCCCTCCTTCTTGTCGGATTTCACAACGCCGAAGCGCACGGGCTTGGTGTACTTGTCAATGAAGGGCACAAACAGGTTCATGACCATGATGGAGTAGCACACGCCCTCGTTATAGGACCCGAAGTAGCGGATCAGCACGGTGAAGAGGCCGCAGCCCACGCCGAAGATCAGCTGGCCCTTCTTGGTGACGGGGGAGGTGGCGTAGTCGGTAGCCATGAAGAACGCGCCCAGCATGAGGCCGCCGCCGAAGATGCTGTACAGCATCCAGTCCAGGCTGCTGCCGGCCTTGGGGAACAGGAAGGTGAGGACAGCCACGGTGCCGATGTAGGCCGCGGGAGTCTGCCAGTTGATGACCTTCCGCCAGATGAGGTACGCGCCGCCGATAATCAGCATTAGTGCGGAGACCTCGCCCAGGGAGCCGCCGATCTGACCCATGAACATCTGGCCGACGCTGTATGTACCCGTGAGGTTCCCAAAGCTCTCGGCCAGGGCCACGGGGTCTGTGCCCTTCATGTAGGCCAGGGGGGTGGCGGCAGTGACGATGTCCACGTTGGACCCGAACAGGGCCGCTTTATTCATACCGGGGTCCACCCAGGTGGTCATAGACCCGGCGTAGCTGGCCAGCAGCACGGCCCGGCCCGCCAGAGCGGGGTTCACGAAGTTTTTGCCAATGCCGCCGAAGAGCTGCTTGACAATGATGATGGCAAAGGCGTCTCCAATGAGAATCATCCAATAGGGAATCTGCACGGGGCTGACGAAAGCCAGCAGCATGCCGGTGACAACGGCAGAGAGGTCCTGGAAGGACTGCGGCTTCTTCATAACCTTGCGGTACAGCCACTCGAAGAACACGCACCCGGCCACGGACACCAGGGTCAGCGTCAGAGCCCGGAGGCCGAAGTTGAAGCAGGCGTAAGCCAGGGCAGGCAGCATGGCGATGATAACATCCTTCATGATGCCCTGGGTGGTCTCGCTTCCGCGGATATGGGGCGAGGAGGTGGCGATCAGCTTGAGATTTTTATAGTCCGTCATTTGTTGACAACCTCCTTTTTCGCCTCATCGGCGGCTTTTTTTGCCTCGGCAGCGGCCTTGGCCTTGGCCGCGGCGTCCTTCACCAGCTGCTTGCCGGTTTTGAACATATGGGTCAGGTGCAGCCGGGCGGGGCAGGTGTAGGCGCAGGCGCCGCACTCCATGCAGTCCATGATGTGGGCGTCGTTCAGTTCGTCCACCAGGCCCTTGGAGGCATACTGATACAGGAACAGGGGCTCTAGGTGCATGGGGCACACGCCCACGCACTTGCCGCAGCGGATGCACTGGGGATGCTCCACGGTCTGCTCTTCCTTCTCGCAGAAGGCCAGCATGCAGCCCGTGCCCTTGGCCACGGGGATGTCGGCGGTATACTGGGCCATGCCCATCATAGGGCCGCCAGCGATGAGCTTATAGGTGCCGTCCTTCAGCCCGCCGCAGAAGTCGAAGAGCAAAGAGACGGGGGTGCCGATGGGGCACTCGATATTCTTGGGCTCCACCACGCCGGAGCCGGAGACCGTCACCACCTTTTTCACCACAGGCATTCCCGTGGTAATCGCCTTGAAAATGGCACAGGTGGTATTGATATTGAATACCGCACAGCCGATGTTGCTGGGCAGCCCGCCCGGGGGCACCTGCTTGCCGGTGATGGCCTGGCAAAGCTGCTTTTCACCGCCCTGGGGGTAGCGGCAGCGGAGACCCTCCACCACCACGGGGGCGTGCTTTTCGGCAATGGTTTTGTTCAGCTGGTCGATGCCGTTTTGTTTGTTGACCTCCACGCCGATGACCACTTTTTCCACGCCGAACATCTTGGCGAGGTAGGTCGCGCCGCCGATGATCTCCTCGGAGCGCTCCAGCATGGCCCGGTGGTCGCCGGTGATGTAGGGTTCGCACTCCGCGCCGTTGATGATCACGGTGTCCACTTTTCCGATGCCGCCGGAAATTTTCACGTGGGTGGGGAAGGTGGCGCCGCCCATGCCGACGATGCCGGCGTTTTTCACGATTTCCACCATCTCGTCCACGCTCAGGGCGTCCGGGTTCGCGGGGGCCTGGACCTCCTCGCTGACCTCGTCCTGTCCGTCGTTGTCAATGACCACGGACATGACGTTTCCGCCCATGGAATAGGGCCGGGGCTCCACCGCCTTGACGGTGCCGGAGACGCTGGCGTGGATGGGGGCGCCGAGACCGCGGAACTCGCCGATCTTCTGGCCCACCTTCACATGGTCGCCGGCCTTCACCAGGGGGGTGCATGGCGCGCCAAAGTGCTGGGACATGGGAATGACCACCTGTGCCGGAGCGGGCAGCTGTTCGATGGCCTTTTCATTGGTCGCGGCTTTCATGTCGTGGGGATGAACGCCGCCGAAGAACGCTTGTGCCATTATTTCACCTCATTTTTTACTCCTGACAGCGGCCCGGGCGCGGACGGAAGGACCGCCCACCGTCGGGACGGCTGACCTGCCTGGACAGACTATCACATACTTCCTGACATTGTACACCATGCTTCTAAAAATGTCCAGTCTGTGAACTGCTTTTTTTCTGGTAATTTTGCCGTTTCTTGCGAAACCTTTACGCTTCCGGCCCCTTCCCCGGCCTGTTTGTGCCGAAAAAACCGCCCTCCCGGTGGGAAAGGGCGGTCCGTAATCGTTTGTTTCGGTAATCTTTGTCTTTGAAGCGGGCAAAAGAGGGCCGTTAAAACCGAATGTTCTTGGCCCATTTGATGGCCCAGACGGCGTCGGGCGGGAACGCCCATAGACTGCCCTTCACCGTCCGGATGGTGGAACGGTCCACGCTGCCCAGGAAGAAATACTCGTTTCCCTTCTCATCAAAATAGAACCGCCGTCCGTCCCGCTTTTTGATAGTGATGTCGACCTTGGGCAAAAGCAGCTTGAAAAGGCCCAGGATGCAACGCGTCCGCATCCTCCGGCAGCTCCTTCATCGGCTCGCAGTCCTTCCAGCTCCACTCCACGGCGCCGGGCGCTTTCACACCGCCGAAAAAGTCCGCGCAGGTATAAGCACCCTGGAACTGTTCCTCCAGCTCCCGGCACTTTTCCTCGCTGGCGCCCTGCGGATAAGGTTTGCCCCAGCTCCACCAATGAAAAGCAGCGTGGACGCCCACAAATTTCCAGATATTTTTGGGGGAACGCAGGAGCAGGGCAGTCATATAGTTCAAATTCTTATTTCCCCGCGCTACGGAAACATCCAGTTCATGGACCATCCCCTCATAGTCCTCCAGCTGGCAGAACTCGAACGAATACCGTTTTTTCTTTCCGATCCAAAGCCAGTCCGGCTCCTCCCCCTTCCAAATCATATCATCGGGGGAATTTCCGCTGGCAATGCCCTTCTTCCCGGCAGGGGAAAAATAGGCGAGCCACTGCGGTACATCCGTCACGGAGTTGCTGACCTTCGTCACGGCGGCCACCTCCACGGCAGGGCAGGCCTTGGACATCGCGTTGACGCACCAGAGGTTGTAGCCTACGTAATGGGTAAAATACACTCCCGTTTCCACCAGGACCGCCTCGCCGCCGTCCCGGCCCTCCAGGGCGAACATCCCGGCAAAGCTCTGGATTTCCTCCACCAGCGCCTGGTCCCAGTCCGCGGTGTCCTGCTTTTTCAGCCACTTCTCCGCCGCCGGGCCCAGGGCCCGCAGGTCCTCCGCCTTCCCCCGGAAGGCAACGGCCAGATCGCCGTAGTCTATCGAAATGACAACGTCCTCCTTTTTTCGGTTTTTTCCAGTATATCCTTCCCCCGGCTGCGCTGTCAACCCTCCAGAACCAGCTCCGCCAGCCGCTCCGCCGGGTCCAGGATGGGGAGGCTTGTCCGCCTTTGCAGGGCCTCCTTCACATAGGGGAAGTGGGTGCAGCCCAGCACCACCGCCTCCGCGCCGTTGTCCTCAAAAAAGCGCAGGAGATGCTCCAGGCCGCAGCGCTCCACCAGCTCCTCCGGCGGTGCGCCGGCCTCCACCCCCAGCACCAGCCCCAGGTCCGCCGCGCCAAGGACCAAGGTCTCGGGGGAGGCGTTCACCATGGTCCGCTCCACCCCGGCGGCTCCCTGGCAGTTGGCGGCCAGGACTCCCATCCGGCGGTACCGGCAGGCCAGCTCGCCGTAAACGTCCATGGGGGTCCAGGCCCGGAGACCTCGGGCCTCCGCCAGGGCGTGAGCGTCAATGGCCGCGCTGAGGGAGTTGCAGTAAACCAGCACCCGCTCTAAGCCCCGGGCTTTGATTTGATCCAAAATGGCCCCCACGGCCTCCTCCCGGGCGGATTGGGAGCCCACCTGGAAGGCGGTCTGCTCCTCCGGGGTCCGGGAGACGGGAAAGCCCAGGGCCTCTACGCCTTTTCCATTTAATAGCTCCACGCCCATTTGGGTGTCCACCGGCGTTCCGGCAATGACGGCGATTGTCATAGGGATGTTCTCCTTATATATAGTTCTTGATTTCTTTCAAAGGACCGGCGTCCTCTTACAGGTCCAAGGGGATTTCCCCCTCCATGAACAGCCGGACCCTTCCGCCCAGAAAGACCCGGTCCCCTTCCAGCCGGACGGCCACCACGCCGCCCCGCCGGGAAATCTGCCGGGCCGTCATGCGGGTTTTTCCCAGCTTCTCTGCCCAAATAGGGGCCAGGAAGGTGTGGGCTCGTCCCGTCACGGGGTCCTCCATGACGTGGGCTCTGGGGTAGGAGCAGGGGAAGAAGTACCGGGATACAAAATCGTACTCCGCAGAAGGGGCGGTTAGGATCAGCCCCAGCCCGTCCCGCAGGCCGTCCAGCTTTAAAATCCGCCCGTCGTCGGGAATAAACCGGGCCAGCTCTTCCTCGTTTCCCACGGTGAGCACCAGGTCTCCGCCGTCGAAATACGCCTCCCGGGCCAAACCGTCTGTCGCGGCCAGCATCGCCTCCGTCACCGGGACGGGCTTCGTCTTTCCAACGGGAAAATCCAGGGTAATCCATGCCCCCTCCCGCGTGGCCCGCAGCTCCCCGCTCAGGGTCTGAAAGCGCATCTCCAAAACGCCGGGCTCCACAAACTCACTGACGACGTAGGCCGACGCCAGGGTGGCGTGGCCGCAGAGATCAATCTCCCCGCTGGGGGTAAACCATTTCAGGTCATAGGTCCCGCCGCCGGTTTTGACCACAAAGGCGGTTTCCGAATAGTTGTTTTCTATGGCGATGCTCTGCATGAGCGCCGGGTCCGGCATCCGCTTGCAGGGCAGGACCGCCGCCGGATTCCCGGCAAACAACTCCTCCGCGAAGGCATCCAAAATATACTGCCGCATAAGTCCCTCCTCCCACAGCTCGACGATATTGGGTCTATCTTACCACACCCTTGCCGCCGCTTCAACCCCACCCTTTTGTCCTACCGGCCCCGTCATGTCCATATAGTGTAGGACGGGGGTGTTGTTTTGAAAAAAGGAAGCACCATGTTTTACGGCGCTCTGCTGCTCACCGGGGCCAATCTGGTCCTCCGGCTGGCGGGCATGAGCTTTCAGGTCTATCTCTCCGGCCGGGTCGGGGCCGCCGGGGTGGGCCTTTTGCAGCTGGTCCTCTCCGTGCGGGCGCTGGCCTTCACCCTGGGCTCCGCCGGGGCCCGGACCTGCGCCCTCTACCTCTCCGCCGAGGCCCTGGGGCGGAGGAGGAGCGTCCGGCCCGCCCTGTCCGGCTGTGTCTGGTACTGCCTCCTCTTCGCCCTGCCCACAGCGGCGGGGCTCTGGGTCCTCACTCCCCGCATCGCCGGGGGCTGGATTGGGGATCACGCGACGGAAGCCGCCCTCCGGGCCTTTGCCCTGTTTCTGCCGGTGAGCTGCTTAAACGGCGTGATGACCGGCCTCTTCACCGCCGCCGGGCGGCTGCGGACTCTGGTGGTGGTGGAGTTTTGGGAGCAGGGCTGCGCCATCGCCGTCACCTTTGCCCTCCTCTCTCGCTGGGCGGGCGGGGATGTGGAACGGGCCTGTCTGTCGGTGGCCCTGGGCTCCTCCCTGGCCGGGGCGCTGTCCTTGGGGGCTCTGTGGCTTCTCCGGCAAGAGGGCGCTTCCCAAGGCCGGACGGACCACCCCCCCTGGCGGCGGGTCTTTGGGCTGGCTTTGCCGGTGGGGCTGGCGGACGATCTCCGGGCGGGGCTCAATACCATCGAAAATCTCATCATCCCCCGGCGGCTGGCTCTTTTCGCCGGGACGGTGAACGCCATGGCGGACTACGGCGTGCTCCACGGCATGGTATTCCCGGTGCTGATGTTTCCCACCGCCATTCTGGCCTCCCTGGCGGACCTGCTGGTGGCGGAATTCTCCCGCTGCTCCCAGCGCCGGGGACAGGTCCGGGTCCGGTATCTGGCCCGGCAGGGGCTTCGGGTCTCCTGGCTCTTCGGCATCTGCGCGGGAGGGGCCGTCTTTGCCGCCGCCCGGCCCTTGGGGCAGCTGCTCTACCGCAGCGAGGCCGCCGGGGCCTGCCTCCGGCTGTACGCTCCCCTGGTCCCCATCCTCTATTTGGATATCGTGGTAGACGCCATGTGCAAGGGCCTGGGCCAGCAGAGCGCCAACGCCCGGTACAACCTGCTGACGAACCTCATGGACGTGGCCCTGCTCTGGCTGCTGCTGCCCCGGTACGGCATGGGGGGCTACTATTTCAGCTTCGCCGCCTCCCACCTGGTGAACTTCGGCCTGAGCCTCCGGCGGCTGGGGCGGTCGGCGGGCCTGCGGTTCTCCCCCGGCCCGGCGGTGAAATCCGCCCTCTGCGGGGCTGTCGCCGCTCTGCCCGTGTTCCTCCTCCGGCCCCAGGCGGGAGCGGCGGGGGCCTTGCTTCCCATGGGGTGCTATTTGCTGGCGCTGGCCTCCTTGTGGCTTCTATTCCGGGTGGTGGGCTGGAAGGACGTTTTGTGGCTCCGTGGTCTCCTGGGGGCCGGGCGGAAGCGGAGAGATTGAATTTTGCCGGAGTTCCTGTTATAATGGGGAAAACACCCCGATTTAGAAAGGAGCCTCCGCCATGGCCTTCCGCAAGCCCTGGGCCTCTCCCCTGTTCCCCGTCTCTCGGAGGGACTTCCTCATCACCGCCGCCATCCTCCTCTGCGCAGTTGGGCTGTGCCTCGTCCTCTGGCTGGCGGGCAGCATCGACGGCTTCGCCGCCCCGGTTTTTGTGCTGGCGGTGCTGCTGATTTCCCGGCTCACCAGGGGCTATCTCTACGGGTCCATCTCCGTGATTCTGGGGGTCATCTTCGTCAATTTCATCTTTACCTACCCCTATTGGGCCTTTGACTTTCATAACCCCGGCTATCCCCTTACCTTCTTCACCCTGCTGATGATCTCCCTCATCACCAGCACCCTCACCGCCCAGGCCAAGCGGCAGGCCCAGCTCCTGGCGGAGAACGAGCGGGAGAAGATGCGGGCCAACCTCCTCCGCTCCGTCTCCCACGACATCCGCACACCCCTGACCTCCATTGTGGGGTCCACCTCCGCTGTGCTGGAAAATCCCGGTCTCTCGGCGCGGGAGCAGCGGGAGCTGCTGGAAAACGCCCGGGAGGAGGCCCAGTGGCTGATCCGGGTGGTGGAAAACCTCCTCTCCATCACCCGCATGGGGGACGCCCAGGCCCGCATCGCCAAGGAGCCGGAACCCGCCGAGGAGGTGTTGGGGGCCGCGGCCCAGAAGTTCCGCCGCCGCTTTCCCCAGGTCAGCGTCACCGTTTCCGCCCCGGAGGAGCTGCTGATGGTGCCCATGGACCCCATTCTCATCGAGCAGGTCCTGGCCAATTTGCTGGAAAATGCCGCCGTTCATGGCCAGGCCGCCAACATCGCCCTGCTTCTGGAGGCGGAGGAGGGCTTTGCCCGGATTACCGTGCGGGACGACGGCGGCGGTATTCCCAAGCGGGAGCTGGACAACCTTTTTGACGGACGCCTCAAATCCCACCGCCTCCCGGACGGAGATGGGAAGCGAAACATGGGCCTGGGGCTCTCCGTCTGCCGGGCCATCGTTTTGGCCCATGGAGGAACTATTACCGCCAAGAATCTGCTCCAGGGGGCGGAGCTTTCCTTCCGCCTGCCCACGGTCCAACAGGAGGTATCGCTATGAATATCCGAGAAAAGATACTGGTCGTCGAGGACGAGAAGAGCATTGCCCAGTTCATCGCCGCCGTTCTGGACGGCCAGGGCTACGAGACCATCCAGGCCCGCACCGGGCAGGAGGGTCTATCTATGATTACCTCCCACTGTCCGGATTTGGTAATTCTGGACCTGGGGCTGCCGGATATGGACGGGCTGGACATCCTCCGCCAGCTGCGGAGCTGGTCCAGTCTGCCGGTGGTGGTGGTCTCCGCCCGCTCCCACGAGCGGGACAAGGTGACGGCCCTGGACCAGGGGGCCGACGACTACCTCACCAAGCCCTTCGGCACCGCCGAGCTGCTGGCCCGGGTCCGCACGGCCATCCGCCACACCCGCACCGCCAGCGGCAACGACGAAATTGCCCAGAAGGGCACCTACTCCGTGGGGGAGCTGGTCATCGACTACAACAAGCACCAGGTCCTGGTCCGGGGCGAAAACGTGAAGCTGACCCTCAGCGAGTTTCGCATCGTGGCATTGCTTGGCAAGCACGCCGGGAAGGTGCTGACCTACGACACCATTATCAAGGAGCTCTGGGGCCCCCGGGCGGGAAGCGGCAACCAGATTCTCCGGGTCAATATGGCCAACATCCGCCGGAAGATTGAGCGCAACCCCGCCGAGCCGGAATACCTCTTCACCGAGGTGGGGGTGGGCTATCGGCTGGCGGAGGGAGAGTGAGGAAGCTTGGGCAGAATGTAGAATTTTTTTGAAAATTTTTTACAGTCTTTTCCAAGCGCCCGCAAACCCTTGGCGCTGCTGGCGTTGGGGAATCCGCTTTCCCGCGGGGCCGGATATTTTTTCAAGAATGTCGCAAAAAACACTTGCGCCCCCTATATCTTGTATGATATACTCGCCCCACTGCCAACGTATTGTGGTCAAATCCGGCACACATTCAACATAGGGGGATACAAATGAAAGTTATCAAAAGGAACGGAACCGAGGTCTCGTTCGACATCACCAAGATCTTATCGGCCATCACCCGGGCCAACGAGAGCATCGACACGGAAAAGCGCATGACCTCCACCCAGGTCCGGCGCATCGCGGAATCCGTGGAGCTGGCATGTCAGGAGCTGGGCCGTTCCCCCTCTGTGGAAGAGATTCAGGACCTGGTGGAATACCAGATCATGGCTCACGGGGCCTTCGAGGTGGCGAAGAATTACGTCACCTACCGCTATACCCGCTCTCTGGTCCGCCGGAGCAACACCACCGACGACCGCATCCTCAGCCTCATCGAATGCTGCAACGAGGAAGCCAAGCAGGAAAACTCCAACAAAAACCCGGTGGTAAACTCCACCCAGCGGGATTACATGGCCGGCGAGGTCTCCCGGGACCTCAGCGAGCGGCTGCTGCTGCCCAAGGAGATTGTGGAGGCCCATCAGGAGGGCATCATTCACTTCCACGACTCCGACTATTTCGCCCAGCACATGCACAACTGCGACCTGGTGAACCTGGAGGACATGCTGCAAAACGGCACCGTCATCACCGGGACCCTCATTGAGCGGCCCCACAGCTTTGCCACCGCCTGCAACATCGCCACTCAAATTGTGGCCCAGGTAGCCTCCAACCAGTACGGCGGTCAGTCCATCTCCCTGGCCCATCTGGCCCCCTTCGTGGACGTGAGCCGGAAGAAGCTCCGGATCATCGTGGAACAGGAGCTAAAAGCAATCGGCATCACTCTGGACGAGGACAGCCTCTCCAAGCTGGTGGAAACCCGCCTCCGGGAGGAGGTTCGGGGCGGCGTCCAGACCATCCAGTACCAGGTGCTGACCCTGCTGACCACCAACGGACAGGCCCCCTTCGTCACGGTCTTTATGTATCTGGGCGAGGCCAAGAACGAGCAGGAGCGCAAGGACCTGGCCCTCATCATCGAGGAGACCCTGGAACAGCGCTATGAGGGCGTGAAGAACGAGGACGGCGTGTGGATCACCCCCGCCTTCCCCAAGCTGATTTACGTATTGGAGGAGGACAACATCCACGAGGACTCCCCCTATTGGTATCTCACGAAGCTGGCGGCCAAGTGCACCTCCAAGCGGATGGTTCCCGACTACATCTCGGAGAAGAAGATGCTGGAGCTGAAGGTGGACAAAAACGGCGAGGGCCACTGCTACACCTGCATGGGCTGCCGCAGCTTCCTGACGCCCTACGTGGACCCGGAGACCGGGAAGCCCAAGTACTACGGCCGCTTCAACCAGGGCGTGGTGACCATCAACCTCCCCGATGTGGCCCTGAGCTCCGGGGGGAATATCGAAAAATTCTGGGAGATTTTTGAGGAGCGGCTGGAGCTGTGCCACCGGGCTCTGCTGTGCCGCCACGAGCGCTTGAAGGGCACCCCCTCCGACGTGGCCCCCATTTTGTGGCAGTACGGCGCCTGCGCCCGGCTCAAGAAGGGCGAGCCCATTGACAAGCTGCTCTACGGCGGCTACTCCTCCATCTCCCTGGGCTACGCCGGGCTTTACGAGTGCGTAAAGTACATGACGGGCAAGAGCCACACGGACCCCGCCGCCACCCCCTTTGCCCTCCAGATCATGGAGGCCATGAACGCCGCCTGCCGGAAGTGGAAGGCGGAGCACAACATCGATTTCAGCCTCTACGGTACCCCCCTGGAGTCCACCACCTACAAGTTTGCCAAGTGCCTCCAGCGCCGCTTCGGCATCGTGGAGGGAATCAACGACAAGGGCTATATCACAAACTCCTACCACGTCCATGTGACGGAGCAGATCAACGCCTTCGACAAGCTGAAATTCGAGGCCCAGTTCCAGCACCTCTCCCCCGGCGGGGCCATCAGCTATGTGGAGGTGCCGGACATGCAGAACAACCTGGAGGCGGTGCTCCAGGTGATGAAATTCATCTACGACAACATCATCTACGCCGAGCTGAACACCAAAAGCGACTACTGCCAGGTCTGCGGCTGGGACGGGGAAATCCAGATTGAAGAAGAACACGGCAAGCTGGTGTGGAAGTGCCCCAAATGCGGCAACACGGACCAGGACAAGATGAACGTGGCCCGGCGGACCTGCGGCTACATCGGGACCCAGTACTGGAACCAGGGCCGGACCCAGGAAATCCGGGACCGGGTGCTGCACCTGTAAGGCGCCATGTATTACGGCGAAATCAAAAACTGCGACGTCGCCAATGGCGAGGGCGTCCGGGTCAGCCTCTTCGTCTCCGGCTGCACCAACCACTGTGAGCACTGCTTCCAGCCCCAAACCTGGGCCTTTGACTACGGACAGCCCTTTACGGAGGAGACGGAGGCGTACTTGCTCTCCCTTCTCTCCCCCAGCTATATCAACGGTTTGACGGTTCTGGGGGGGGAACCCTTCGAGCCGGAAAACCAGCGGGCCCTGCTCCCCTTCCTGCGAAAGGTCCGGGCGGCGTACCCGAAAAAGGACATCTGGGTGTTCAGCGGCTTCACCTACGAGGAGCTGTTGACGGAGGGAAGCCATCCCCATTGCGAGGCCACAGAGGAACTGCTAAGCCTCGTAGACGTGTTGGTGGACGGCCGCTTTGTGGAGGCGCTGAAAGACATCTCCCTCCGCTTCCGGGGCAGCTCCAACCAGCGGCTCATCAACTTGAACGCCACCCGGGCGGCGGGAAGCGTCGTCCTCCTGCCGGACCGGCAGCGATAAGAAACCAGAAGCGCGGCATTTGCCGCGCTTCAAACGGAGGTTTTCACCATGGTAACAATGGCGCAGCGCCTGGAGGCGCTCCGCATGGAGCGGGGAATCAGCCGCCCCGCCCTCTCCGCCGCCCTGGGCTTTCCCAAGACGGCGATGGAAAAATTCGAAACCGGGCGGCAGACGCCCACCCAGGACCAGCAGCGGAAGCTGGC
>CAIGRU010001317.1_pt1 | contig 13815 bp, 20 predicted proteins | sample 7351341 | NCBI WGS metagenome assembly CAIGRU01
TGTCCAAATCCGTTGTATTGCTATTTGGCTCCTTATTTATTGACGACACTGTCTAAGAAGAAATTCGAAAAAATTCTGGAAAAACCGCCGCAGACCGCTTGACAGCGGCTGGGTTTCGTGGTATGCTGTCTAAGCTGACGATTTCCGGGGCGGGCCAAGACCTTATTGAGAGAGGTCTACGCAGGTGTAGCACAATGGTCAGGGCACCAGCCTTCCAAGCTGGGGATGCGAGTTCGATTCTCGTCACCTGCTCCATCCTAAAATTCGCGCCAGTAGCTCAGCCGGATAGAGCAACTGCCTTCTAAGCAGTAGGCCAGGGGTTCGAGTCCCTTCTGGCGTGCCAAGCGCTCCCCCTGGGCGTCCGTCAAGCGGCTTTCAGACAGTTGATATGTGGTGGGTGTAGCTCAGTTGGTTAGAGCACCGGATTGTGGTTCCGGGTGTCGTGGGTTCGAGTCCCATCTCCCACCCCACAAGAGCAGGGGATCGGGGCTTTTCCCCGGTCCCCGCACTTATTCCTGCACGGGGACGTAGCCAAGCGGTAAGGCAAGGGACTTTGACTCCCTCATGCGCTGGTTCGAGTCCAGCCGTCCCTGCCAGCTCAGAAATTCCCCTTACCGCTCCGTTTCCGCCTGGCGGCGAAAACTGCGCCGGACGGGAAATTTCTTCGCTCCTTCAAGGGGGAGCGGGCTCCCCCTTGAGCAACCCCCACCCCTGCGGGGGACGAGGGGAGAGGACGGAGCGTTAAGCCCTCGCGCAATTCCCTTCAAAATCTACCGGTTTTGAAGGGCGAGGATGAACAAACGAAACGGAGTGAAGCCTTCCCGGAGGGTGGGGTTCATGAAGTACAGTTTGTTCTGACGACGACCCGGTAGCTCAGTCGGCAGAGCAACTGCCTTTTAAGCAGTGGGTCCGGGGTTCGAATCCCCGCCGGGTCACCAAGGAAAATCCCTCGTAGTCATTGCGGTGCAATGGTTACAAGGGATTTTCTTTTTATGTGCCCTTGGAAAGCACGCTCCAAAATGGTCCGAAAAACCGATGTTTTTTTGATGCGTGCAAGTCAAGATGCAAGTCACCGATGTTTTCCTAAGTAAGAATATCCACAACCGATTCCGTCTTACAGACCCGGCAGTACACCGCCAGATTTTCGGCCCTGGTTCCTGGGCGGAGCTTCAGCACCTTCCCCCGGCGGCAAACCGGGCACAACACCCAATGGTCCTTTATGCGGAGCTTCCCCGCCTCACATTCAACGGTAATCATACCGGATCGCTCTCCAGCGCCGCCGCCAACTCCATTAGGTCAGCCTCCGTGTGTTCCCTATAAAACGCCTCCAGGCTCACGCTCAGAGCGTCCGCCGGGGGGCGGTTGATGATATCCAGCCGCACCCGCTCCAGCCGCGCCGCAAGTTCATAAATCTTGTTCACTCTCAGCACCTCCGCAAATCAGAAATATTTCTTTCCATCCACTTCCAGCTCCTTAATTGCTCTCTCCAGCTCGTTGAGCTTGGCCTGTTGGTCGTCAACCCGGATCGCGCCCAGGCAGACCTTGCAGCCGTACAGCAGAGCATTGGCCGTTGTAGCGCTGATCTCGTTGTTGAGTAACATATTGTTGATTTTGTTCACGGCCCGTCTTACCTCCGTAGACGTGCCCATTCGTAACCGTTTCTTTGCCATATCATCACCTATGAGGCGGGGCGCACAGGCTATTGCCCACGCGCCCCATTGGGTCAGCCCTTGCTTGCCGTCTTGCTGGCAACGGCGGGCAGAGCTTGGTAATAAATGGCCTTCGTCTTGTTCTCCAAGACAAACGCGCCGTAGCAGATACGGCCCTCCACCAGAGAACCGGAGATGCCGGGCGGGTCCTGGTGGATGCGGAAGTCCTCCAGCTTCGTCGGGGCCACGGTGGCAACCGGGTGGGCCAGCATGAAGCCAAAATCAGCAGGAAGCCGCACGGCGGGCACCTTCACCACGGCAGCGCCGTCCAGGTTGGCGATAACGCCTTTGAGACGCATATCCTGTCCCACATCGCTGTCCAGCGTGATGTCCGGGCTTTTCTTCATCAGCGTGTAGGTGGCGGGCGTCACCACCAGCACACGGCCCGTTTCCGGGACCTCCGCGTCGTCTAGCGCCTGGGACGCCTTTACGATCTCCTCATAGGTGTTGTCGGCTGTCAGGGCAACGGCGGCGGGCTTGTGTCCAGCGTTGGAGGCCATGACGCCGTAGGTGTAGCTGTCCACCTCGGGGATCACCACTTCCCGGTTCTGCCGTGCCAGGGCAGAGGCGGCGGCAAGCTGCTGGGCGGTTTCGTCCGCGTCCAACTTGTCAATGGCGAAGGTGAAAGAGCGGTCCTTGTTTAGGTTGAACTCTTCGGTGGTGGCGTCCAGTCCGGCCACGGGCCCGAAGCGGCTCCAGTTCTCCTCTTTTTTCTCCCCGAATCGGTCATAGTCGTTCATGGGGCTGGTGCTGATTTTGTAAATCTTGATGCTGTGCGCACCGATCCAATCAAAATCCTGATTGGTTAGGAGAGACTTCTTGCTCTCCGTGGAAAACTGTTCGTCGGTGTAAGGTTGAAATTTGGTTACGAGGTCAATTGCCATAAAATTATATCAGTCCTTTCAAGTTTTCGGCTTGAAGGCGGCGGAAATCATATGCTCAACGGTCATACTTCCGAAACCATGCTTATCCACGCTGTGGATTTTGAGCTTTTCCAGCTGGGGGTTGCGGAAAATGCCGTCCAGGTCCTTCGTCATTTCCTCGAAGAGCTTGGAAGCCCGCTTCCCCTTGTTGGCAGGGTCCGCGATGGCCTTTTTCAGCTCCGCAACAAAGTGATTCCGGGTGAACTCGTTGACAAATTCCTTGCCGTCCAGGGCTTGCTCCGCCGCCTCGGTGAGGATGCGGTCGGTTTCGGCCTCTTCCTCCGCCTTCTTCCGGGCGGCTTCTTCCTCTTTGTAGCGTCTCAGTTCTTCGCGGGTGGCCTCAATGTCTCCGCTGGCCTCCTCCAGCCTCTTGATGGTTTCATCACGCTGGGAAAGGTCGTTTTTCAGACGGGCCAGCCGCTCGGAAATGATGCGGTTTACATCGTCTTGTGTGAACAGCCGTTCGCCGCCCTGGTCCCCCGATGCCTCCGGGGTGGGAGTGGTGGGCTGTTGCTCGGTGTTCTGGGTGGTGTTGATGCTTTCCATAAAATACCTCCGTTTAACGCCCTGAGTTGGGCTAATTTAGGTTCCCCAGGGGGGGCGGGGGAAGGAGACGCGGGAGAACGAACAAGCCCGCTTGAAACCCCGCCCCGGAGGGAACAGAAAAAGGCATGAGACAGCGGTAAAGCTGTTCCCATGCCTTTTGTTGGCTAACCCTTGCGGGCGGTACTCATGCCTTTATATTATTTAGTATAGCACGCAGCGATTTATTTTTCAAGTGTTTTCTTTGAATTGCAAGGCTTTCCCGGCTTTTTAGTTGCCAAATAGATATGTAAATAGAGGTCGTGGCGGTGAGAAAAGCGCACCTTTGCGCCGGGTAAAAAGCTCTCCAGGAAGGAACGGATGATCTTGACCTGTTTCGCCTCTCCGGCGTCGTCAGGAAGATAGCTGATGGAGATTTTCATACCGTGGCCCTCCTTTCCTTGCGGGGCAGCTCAATGGTGCCCATTGTGAGGCCAAACAGGTAGTCATTCCAACATTGGGTGCAGCAATCCCCAATACTGTCATCTTCTACCCTCATGCACAGATAATGCTTGCGCTCTGGCGGGCACTGGTCATGCAAAATCATAAACGCACAATGTGAAAGCGCGGATTCCATAAGTGTCATGCTTGCAATCCTCCTCAATCTCTGGTATCATTGGAGGCGGATACAGCCGTCAAACTCTGTTCCGCCCCGCCCTCGCCAGTGTTCGCAGCATCGGCGGGGGCATCTTTCATTTCTGCCCGCCGGACAATTCCGGCAATCTCGCTCGCGATCTCCCGGTCAGTCCGGCCCGTGAAGAGCTCCGGGAAAACAGCTCTTGCCTCGGTGCAGACCTGGGATATCGTGCAGTCGCAGCTCTCCCCGGGGTCCAGGTGTGCCCCGCAGTGGGGGCAAGTTTTGTAATAACTCATTCGTCCAAGTCCTCCCGCAAGCCTTGAATCTCGCTCAGGGTGTCCTTGATCTTCTCCAGCAGCTCCAAGTTCTTCTCATTCATGGTAATTCTCCTTTTTGTCACGATTTCTAATACAACTCCTGACACTTCAAAGCCTTGCCCTGCAATGGATTGAGGCCATTGTCAGGAGGTCAGGAGTTTTTTGCAAACTCGCATATATTGCGTTTTATGTATGCCGTTTATAAAATCTACAAACTTTAATAAAATCTCCTGACCTCCTGACAGATAACGTGTAATAGTTGCGCCGCAATGGTTTGGAGCGTCAGGAGTTTGCTTTTCAATGTCTGACACTCATGACGGCTTCGCAACAAAGCACTGACCTGTACCGCATTTCCCCTTCTCCCCGAAATAGGGGTGCCGGATTGAATCGTTACTGACGCCCGCCTGACGGCAGACCTCCTTGGTAAATCGAATACGGGTTGTGATATTTCGGTGCCCGTTATCCTCGCACCAGACACGGAAGTCATTATACACTTTCTCCGTCGGCACTCCGGCAACGTCACCGTACTCTAGCAGGAATCCAAGGACCGGGTTGCACTCGATTTTGTACTCCTCCATAGCCTGTTGCACACATAAAGGCCGGGTAAAGTCCCCGTGGGCTCTCAGCCGCTCCAGGCCCTCCATCGCAAGCCGGGTCAAATAGGTCATTTCCTCCGGGGACCACAGCTTGTCCTTTAAACTAGTGTCGCGCTTTTTGATGGTGGAAAAGTCCGCCGTCATGGGCACTAAGAGAATCCGGCTGAAAAAGGCGCTGCTCTTGTCGCTGACCGGGGGAAGCTCGTTCAAGGCGAAAAAGAACTTTGCGTAGGACCGGAAGGACACCGGGTCCTGGCCCTTCTTTTCCCCCAGGACGGTCTCCCCCGTCACCAGCTTCTTGAACAGGGAGCTGTCCGGCAGATACGCGCCGCTGATATCGTCTCCGATGTTGACGGCCTTGCCGTAGACTTCCATCAGCCTGAACCGTTCCGCCGTGTCCTGGAGGCTCAGGAAGGAGGCGTTTTCATCGCCTACCAGCTGGCGCAGCATGTTCAGCAGGGTGCTCTTGCCGTTGGAGCCGCTGGGACCATACAGCGCCACAGCGCCCCGGTAGCTGTTCAGTAAGTGGAAGCAGTTCCCGAAGGATTCCAGCAGGAGCTTGACCACTTCGCCGTCTCCGTTGGCAATGGCATTCAGCGTGTCGGTGACGGCGGGGCACTCCGGAGCCTCTGGGTCAAAGTCCCAGGGGAAGCGATTCAGGAAAACCAGCTCCTTGGAGTAGTCCAGAAACTCCCCGGTTTTCAAATCATAGACCCGATGCCGGAAGGGAATCAGGTTCGGCGGCGACAGTTCCTTTACTGGTGTGCGGCGGCAGACCTTGATATACTGGAACGTCTCCCTCCGCTTGGCGTTGGACAGGCTGGGCAGCAAGTCCACCATCGCCCCATGCAGCGCCTCCTCTCCGGGGCGGTAGACGCCACCATCGTAGATATGGACGGTGCTATTGATCTTGCAGCATCCGTATGTATCCGTCAGGTAGTCTCCAAGGATGTTGTGAAGGAAGTGTCCCCGCTCATCGAAGAACTCCGGCAGGACATCCTTGACGGCTTCCCTGGGGTCCGTCAAAGGCCGTCCGCTGTCGACCAAACGGCGGGCACTGGCGGCAATCTCCGCCGTGGGGATGCCCTGTTCCTGGAGGCGCTGTATCTCCTTGAAAGACATTCCGTTTTCCAGCAGGAAAGAGAGATCATCCATTGCAGGGCTGTCCCTCCCCTCCCAGGCCGAAGAGCTTGCGCTCGTACTCCAGGACGTCGGCCTTGCGGAACCGCCAGCTTTGCCCGATCTTGGCCCCCCGGAGGACGCCCTCCCGGGCCATGCGGGCCACAACCTCGGGATTTACCCGGAGATACAGCCCCACGTCACAACAGTCGCAGTATGCGGGCAATTCGTCTATGGAGTAGATCACCCGGCGGGGCTTATTGGGTCGTCTCGGCGTGTGCATGGCTTCCTCCTTCCTCGATGCGCTCCACCAGGGACATGATCCAGCTTGTCAGCTGCCAAGCCCCGGCTATCACGGTCAGTAGGTACATGGTCAACCCTCCTTGATAAGTTCCTCCACGGGGACGCCCAGGCCCGCCGCCAGCTTTCCAGCCGTCTTGGGCTCGCAGGTGCCACGCCGGACGATTGTGCTGATGTTCTGGGCAGAGATGCCACAGCTTGCCGCTAGTGTTTTCTTGGTTAGGCCCAATTCTGCCAGCTTGGTTTCGATGTATTGCCCCCTGATGTTCATTTGCTCACCCCTTTGTGATTTATTCGACGAATAAACAATAGCACATTCGTCGAATAAAGTCAATAGTATATTATTCTCTTGAATAATTTTTTGTCTTGTGCTAATCTATATCATGAGGTGAAGAAAATGAGTGTAGGGGAACGTATACGAGAGGTTAGGAAAAGCAGAAAGCTGACACAAGCACAGCTTGCAGAAAAAAGTGGAGTAGCTGCTATTTCTATTCACCAATATGAGAGCGGAAAGCGTTTCCCTCAACTAGCACAGCTAATACGCATTGCGGCGGCGCTTGGTGTAAACTGGAATAGCCTTGTCACAGAAGATGAACGTACCCGTATAGTGATGGGCCGAAGTTCTGAAAAAGACGATTCTTTAGGGGTTGTTGTCGGCGGCAAAATTATAGCGCCCAATGGCCTTAAATCGAAATATGGCGTATTTGCGGGAGAAGGCATTGAAGCTGGCGGCCCGGTTGAGATTGGCCTAGTTGTTCAAGGAGAATTGGCTCGTGCTGTTAAGGCAATTGAGCAAATGACGGAAGAAGGTCGGGGGAAGGTGGCAGACTATGCCGAGGATATACTACCCCGCTACCGCCTCCAAGACCCCCCAGAATCGCCACCAGCCCCCGCCGGGGATACGGATACCCCCGCCGCCCAGGACGCGCCAGAGGGGGCGGAGGAGGGCGAATAGATGGCATAACGAAACGTTATCCCGTCGCAGGAAGTTGCGACGCCCCAGGGGAAACGATACCGCCAAAATTGTAAGATTTGTGAGGCCCTAAAAAGGGTACGGAAATTTCCGTATCCCTAATGGGTCCAATTTTGGGCCGATCTGCTCCACGGGAAAATGGAGCAGGTCAGTCCAAATCTGGGCCGATTTCCAAAGGGGTACAAAATTTAGTGCTCCCTTCGAGCGATGTCAAAAATGGATTCGCTTGATAACTCTGTCAAATGAGCTCAAAATTGAGGTCTGCTCAAAATTAAGTAGACCCCTCCCCAAAATTGGGGTTTCCTCAAAATTGAGGAGACTGCTCGCCAAATCCGGCGAGCAAAAAGCCCCAGGCCAGAGGCCCAGGGCGGGAAAGGAGCCGTCCCAATGGAAATCAGATATGCGAAATCCGCCGTAAAGGCGTTGGAGAGCCTGGACAGGCCTACCAAAGCCCGCATACGGGCCGGAATCCACGGGCTGACACAAAAGCCGCCCCTGGGTGATATCAAGGCTATGCAGGGGTACCATGACGGGCGCTTCCGGCTCCGTGTGGGGAAATATCGAATCGTTTACAGATATGGGATGGAAAGTCAGCTGGAAATCCTGTATATCATGGATATAGGAAGCCGGGGAGACATCTACAAGAAGTAAGGAGGGCTTAAGTATGGCGCCAATCGCACAGCAAATCGCACAGATGGTCAATATCCTGCCGGAAGCGGACCAAGCGCTTGCCCTGGAGCTGGTGAAAAAGCTGGTCCTGGCCTGGGACCCTGATTACACGAAGGCCACGCCCGCGGAGCATGCCGCTATGGAGCACGCCGCCCGTGAACTGGACGCCGGGGAGTACGTGGCCGAAAACGCCATCAATTGGGACTGAGCGCATGGCAAAGGCCAAGAAACGAGCGGACGGGCGTTATTGCGCTCAGATATACCTGGGCCGGGACGAGAACGGGAAGCGGCAATACAAAAGCGTCTACGCCAAGTCCCCGGCGGAGCTGAAGGAAAAGGAAACCGCCGTCCGCCTCCAGCTTGGCCGGGGGCTGGACGTTCTTGCCCAGCGGGACAGCTTCACCGCCTGGGCGGACGACTGGCTGCGGCTGAAGGAGCGTGAACGCATTACCTGCCGCCAGATGGACAACTACCGGCGGGCCGTGAAGCTCTGGAAGGAGGAGCTCCAGGGCTACGAAATCGGCCAGGTCCGGGCAGACGATATCGAACGGGTGCTGCTCACTCTGGCGGATCAGGGGCTTTCCCAGCGCACCGTGAATCTGTACCGCTCCGCAATCCGGCAAATCCTGCGGCGGGCCGTGGGCCGGGTTATCCCCGCCAATCCGGCGGAACAGGTGGAGCTGACGGCGGTGGGCCGCAAGGAGGAGCACCGACGGGCACTGACTGCCGAGGAGCAACAATGGATTTGGGACACGCCTCACCGGGCCCAGAGCGTGGCGGTGATTATGATGCTCTCCGGCCTCCGGCGGGGAGAGCTGGCGGCGCTGACCTGGGCGGACGTGGACCTGGAGGCCCGGACCATCACCGTCAACAAGGTGATGGAGTACGATTCCAGCGGTGTCCCCAGCCTTCGTCATGTCACAAAGACCGCCGCTGGTATGCGGACGGTGGATATTCCCCAGCGGCTGGCGGACTACATGGCGGAGCTGCCCCGGGACAATCTGCTGGTGATTCCCAGCGCCCACGGCGGCGTTATGACGGACTCAGCCTGGAAAAAGCTCTGGGGCTCCTATATGCGGCTTCTGAACGAGAAATACGGGACCAGGACCCCGGCGGACCTGGAACGGCGGAGGTCCGGCAAGCCGGGGCCCAAGCGGCTGGACAGGACGATTCCAAATATCACCCTGCATTGGCTCCGCCACACCTTCTGCACGCTGCTGTATCTGGCCGGGGTGGATGTGGTTCAGGCGTGCGCTCAGATGGGACACGCCGACGTGAGCACCACGCTACGGATTTATACGCACCTGGACGCCATCCACAAGCGGAAGTCCGTTGACAAGCTGGACGCCTATTTGTCCGGCCAGCCGGGCGGGAAAGAAATGCCGTGCAAGTCGGATGCAAGTCAAAAAACCGTGTAACTCTTGGTATCAGTGGCTATGTCTGTGCCTTTTAAGCAGTGGGTCCGGGGTTCGAATCCCCGCCGGGTCACCAGGCAAAATCCTTGAGCCGCAACGGCTTGAGGGTTTTTCTGTTGACTACAGGGGATTTTGCTTTTTGTGCGCTTCTAAAGGGATACGCTCTCAAATGACACAAAAACGATGTTTTGAGGCATGCAAGTCCCTACCACCTGCTTTCTGATTTCGCCGGTACTCTGGGGAATGGCATTGGGTTTATCAAATTTCCAGCACCTTGCGGTTGCATAGCGCTGAATAAGCTAGGAATCGAGCCCTCTATTCAGACCAGTGCCGCCGATACGCTGCGCTTAATCTGCGCCAGCAAAAGCACCAGGCTAACGCCCAGCAGGATATGCCCGATTCCGGCGATGCCGGATATTGCTGCATTCATGCCGGAGGAAAGCGTAAGCTCCAGCACCTGCGTTACGCCCCGCACACCAAGCATTACCGCGGTCAGGTTCAGTCCGATCTGATAGGAAACCAGCACCCGTCCGGTTTTTGCGCCGGTAAAGGAAAAGCTCTTTTCCAACAGGAGAAGCAGCAGGAAAAAGATCATGCCCAGCAGGAAATAGTGGGTGTGGACGACAGAGAGCGTGGTTTTGGCGGTGAACCCGTTGAATTTGGTAAATTCCCGGTAAAATACGCCGCCGATTATCCCGAGAACGGCGTACAAAAGCGCCGCATTTACATAGCGTTTCATCGTTGTTCCTCCTTTATTTGTGTCCTTTCCGAACAGAGCCTCCGCCAAGCGATGAAACCCGGCGGGGAACCGTGTGCCGTGTTCGCTGATGGATGCTGCGTGCTTTCTCAAAAACAGTACACCGGCGCGTGGTTTCCGAAAGCCTCGCTGTGGTGGAAATTTCTTCGCACGCATCAGAAATTCCTTTGTTGGATTCCCAGGCGAAGGGAGGTGGAAGGGGGCTTTTTAAAATAGAGAGACAGGCGTTTGCCTGTCTCTCTATTTTGGAGTTCTCTTACAGTCCCTGGAACAGTTCCCGGCTGGGGTTCAGATACCCCAGGTCGTCCTGCTTTTTCGTGAGCTCCCGGAGGTTCTTGACCGCCGTGCGCTTTTTTCCAAGGGACGCTTTTTGGAGCTTCTCCAGGCCGCCCTCCATGGCGTCCTTGAACTCCAACACGCCCTTCTCCCGGGCCAGGTCCAGGAGCTGCCGGCCCTTCTCCGAGCGGACAATGATCTGGTTCCAGCCCTTGTCCACGTCCCAGCCGTCGGCGCTCCGGGCCCCGCCAATGGAGAGGTCTGCGAACTCCGCCGTCATGTCGGCGCAGTAATGGCAGCCGGAGCGGACCAGAGGCGTCACCTCGTCTAGGTTGACGGAGAGGGTTTGGCCGTCCTCCCGGAGCTCCAGGGAGTGGTACTTGCTGGGGGGGATGTCCACGTGGGAGACCTTGGTCGGATTGGCGTGCTTAAGTGCCAGGTCATTCAGGCCGTCCCAGTCCAGGCCCCAGCCGCAGAAGAGGCCGAACACCATGCCGATGTTCCCGGCGTGGTTGTCGTTTTCCGGCAGGGGATTGGCCTTCATTTTATAGACCGCCAAGGTCTTGCAGGGGGTGCCCACCACGCCAATGCTGTGGAACTGGTCCTCTTTCAGCGCCTTGTTCAGCACCGCCAGGGTGGGCGGCACCTGGAAGCTGGAGCCGGAACAGGCCCGGACCTCCTCCGCCGTAACGGCCAGCACGCCCTCGGGGTTCAATCCCCCCTGAGAGCGGGTCAGGGCCGCGGCGTCGATGAAGCCCTCCTTCAAGGCCAGCTCCACCAGGGCGGTCATGCTGCCGCCGTGCTGGGCCTTGGAACGGATGGATTCGTCGGCGGCCCGGGTCAGGTACAGGCCCAGGAAGGGGCCGATCTCCGGGAGGATGGTCTCCTCCGGGAAGAACTGCTTCCGCAGGGCGTCCAGGTCTGTGGGCATCCGGGGGCAGAAGCGCTGGCAGCGGCCGTCGGCCCGCTCGCAGTCGAAGAAGCAGACGGTCCGCCCGTCCACGCTGCCCCAGTAGGGACAAAGACCCTGACAGGCCCCGCAGCCGGTGCACAGGCCCGGACGGAGGACCTGGGTGTCTAACGCAATCGTACTTAACATCGTTCCCACTCCTCCTTTACACCAGCACCTGGGAGAAGCCGAAGAGGTCCAAAACGATCTCCTCCGCGTCCTCCGGCACATAATCAGCCAGTGTGTGCTTCATGCCGCACAGGTGCTCCTGGTAGAGGCAGCGCCAGCCCGGCTTCTGCTGTTCCACAAAATGGTTCTCGTAGAGCAGCGGCGTCAGGGCGGAAAAGCGGGTGTCCCGGGGCAGCTCCAGCGTCAGGGGAGCCTTGCCCTGGGGGTGGCGGAACACGACGCGAATGGTCTCCATCACACCGCGCCCCCTTTCTTCGCGGCCTCCCGGCCCATGGCGAAGGCTTTCTGGTTCAGCTCCAGCACCGTGCCCTTAAACCGCTGGGCCAGAATCTTCTCCAGGTCCTCCCCGCTCAGCGGGGCGGCGGAGAGCTGGCTGAAAGCCCCCAGCAGCGCGATGTTGGCGGCCCGGGAGTCCCCGGCCTCCATGGCGATGTCCGCCGCCGGAATGGCCAGGGCCACGCTGGAAAGCTGTTCAATTTCCGCCTGGAGCTCCTCCAGGGGCGGGTAGGTCTGAACGCCCTGGAGAACGCCCAGGGGATAGACGGGCCGGGGGTCGTAGACGGTCACCGTGTCCGCCCCGGCGTACTTCCGGGCGATGCGGAGGGTCTCCAGGGGCTCGAAGCCGATGATGATGTGGGCCTCCCCGGCGGGGATCAGCACGCTGGGGTCCCACTTCTCGGAGACCCGGACGTGGCTCATGACGGAGCCGCCCCGCTGGCTGGCGCCGTAGGTCTCCCCCACGGCTACCCGGCAGCCCCGGTCGCACATAGCGGTGCCCAGGGTTTCGGCGGCCAGCACGTTGCCCTGCCCGCCGATGCCGCAGACCACGATGTTCAAGGGATCGTATTTCAGCTTCATGCTTCTTCCCCCCTATCCACTTTGATGGCCCCGGAGGGGCACAGCTTGGCGCACACGCCGCACCCCACGCAGGTGACGGGGTCGATGAGCGCCTTGTTCTTCTTGAAGTCCCAGGTGTTGCCGGGGCAGCCCCAGACCCGGGAGCAGTACTTGTCGCAGCCGCAGCCGTCCCCCAGGCACACGTCCTGGTCCACATAGACCCGGACGGGCTTCTTGCTCCGCTCCTTGGTCATGAGGGTGGCGCAGGGCTGGCGCATGATGAGGACGTTCATCCCCGGCTGGTCCAGCATCCGGCGGAGGGTCTTTTCCGCCTCGACCACCTCGAAGGGGTCCGCCACTTCTACGTTGCAGCCCACGGCGTCCAAAATCTTGGGGATGTCCATGGGCTTCACCTGGTCCCCCATGGCGGTGAGGCCGGTGCCCGGGTGGGGCTGGAAGCCGGTCATGGCCGTGGCGGAGTTGTCCAGGACAATCAAAAGCATATTGGCATTGTGGTAGGTGGCGTTCACCAGACCGGGGAGGATGGTGTGGAAGAAGGTGGAGTCGCCGCACATGGTGACCACCTTCTGGTCCAGGCCGTAGTTGGTGAGCTGGCCCAGGCCCTCGGCCACGCTGACGCCGGAGCCCATGCAGTTGCAGGTCTGCCAGGCGTACTGCCCAGCGGACTGGCCCGCCATGAAATAGCAGCCGATGTCGCCGACGACTACGCCGGGGTGCTTCTCCTGGCGCATGGCCCGTTTCAAAAGATAGAAGGTGGCCCGGTGGGGACAGCCCGCGCAGAAGCTCATCTCCCGGACGGGGAGCTCCAGCTCGCCTGTGGCCTTCTTTTCGGGCAGGGCCGCGCCGGTGAGGCGGCAGATGGCGGCGGTAACCACGTCCGGGTCCAGCTCGCCCACAGCGGGCATGGTATTGTCCCGGCCCAGGAACCGGATGCTTAGGCCCTCCCGGCCCGCCAGGGCCTGGATTGCCCGCTCCAGGAAGGGGTCTACCTCTTCCAGAATCAGGACCTCCTCCGCCGTGCGGAGATAGGATAATATGTAGTTCTCCGGCAGGGGCCAGAGGGTTCCCAGGGCCATAAAACCGGTCTCCTGGTCTACACCCAGGCGGCGGAGGGCCTCCTGGCCGTAGAGCCGCCCGGTGCCCCCGGCGATGACGAGCTTTTTCGGGGCCTCCGGGCCCTCGTAGTGGTTGCAGGGGCTGTCCTCAAAAAGGCTCCGGAGCTTTTCCAGCTTCTGGAGGGCGGGGCCGTGCATGTAGGAGACGCAGACCATCCGGTCCCACTCCTTCACCCGCTCCAGGGGCCGGAGCTTCTCCGGCAGGGGGCCCAGGGTCACGTTGCCCCGGCCGTGGCAGACCCGGGTGGTGACCCGAATCAGCACGATCTGCCCCACCTTCTCGCTGAGGTCGAAGGCGTAGGGGATCATGTCCTTGGCCTCCTGCATGGTGGTGGGCTCCAGCAGGGGGATGCCCGCCGACATGGCCTGCCAGCGGGAGTCAAATTCATTGGTGGAGGAGTGGGCGCTGGGGTCGTCGCTGGAGACGATCACAAGGGCTCCTTTCACTCCCGCCTGGGCAGCGCAGTGGAGCGCGTCCGCCACGCACAAAA
>CAIGRU010001336.1_pt1 | contig 13648 bp, 15 predicted proteins | sample 7351341 | NCBI WGS metagenome assembly CAIGRU01
GGCAGAAGATGCTGTGCCATCATAAACTCCAAATCATCAACCGTATGTCCCCGGAACTCAATGGGCCATTGCCAGCCGCCAGCGTGGTGGTGCCCATCTTCGTCCCAGAGAGAGATTTCAAAATAATCACGGTCCACATACAGGGCCGCCGTCAGGCCGCCGCCCTCCGCCTTTGCCAGCAAAAGCCGCTCCTCCGAAATTTCGGCAGCCTCGTACAGAAGCTCCCGTCCACAAGACAGCAGCAGTTCGGCATCCTGGCCGTAGCTGCGTGAAAACGATGAGTCGAAAACCCGGAATTTATAGTCCGGCAGAGAGCCCCTCAAATGGGACAGCTCTTCATTAGATACATGTGGAATTTTTTCCAAGAAAATCGCCTCCTCCGTCCCGGGCAACCCCAGGACATTTATGTTTTAATCGTATGCGGGGAGACCGGAAAAATTTGTCAAAACTGCCGTCCTTCCCGTGATAGGATTTCTGAGGCTTGCATATAATACCTCATCAAGCAAAACACAACAAAACTTTTAAGGAGGATGCGCTGCCCTATTGTGAACGGGAGCGCCATTTCATCATGAAGACTGTTTCTGTGAAGGATATCACTCTCCGCAAATCCACCATGGACGTTCTGGACGAACTCGGCAAGACCCTTGAAACCACCTGCGACGCCGCCAGCGCACTTTATGACTGCAACGGTGAGGGCCTGTTTGATGTGCCCGGCGCCGGCGAGGTCATGCTGACCTGCGAGAGCATGATTTTTACCCTGCGGGCCATCATGTTCACTGTTGTGAATAACGACCTCGGTGATGACCTGATGTCCGGTGTTATCGCTATGGTCAGCGACGTCGTGGAGCTGCGTGACCTGGTTGCGGATGACCTGGATGAAATCCTGGGTGATACTGACAGCATCATCGAAGAATCTCTCAGCGACCTGGACGACGCCTTCACCATCTGGGTTCCCATTGACGCGGCGGTAGAGATTGACGGCGAACCCATCGACCTGGTTGACTACCTGGATGAGGAAGAGGACGGCGAAGTTCCCATCGACATTCTGCCCGGCGAACTGCTGGCCGTGGATGGCTGCCACATTGACCTCAGTGAGTGTGAGCCCGGCGAGGAGTATGACCTGCTCGACTTGGACGATGAGGAAGGCAGTGAGCTGCCGGATGATTCCTTTGTTCTGTGGGTTCCGAGCAGCTCCGACATCCTGTGGGACGGCAAACCCTGGGTCCCGAAGGAGGAAGCCCTCGACGATGAAATCGGGCTGATAGTCGGCACTGACACCGAGCTGAACATCGATGGCTGCGACATCGACCTGACAGAGTGTGAGCCCGGCGAGGAATACCGGTTTGAGGACGGCATCGTCGTTCTGGCAGACTCCTTCGTGCTGCGGGTGCCGTTTGACGCCGAGATTGTCATCGGCGACACGGTGCTGGAAAAGAACGATGAGTTCAACGAAGACGGCTTCGTCAGCCTGATTCTGACTGCTGATGTTGAGCTGACCGTGGACGGCATTGCCGTTGACCTGAGCGGCTGCGAACCCGGCGGCGAGTACGACGCCTCCATCGAAGATGCCGGCTGAGAATATTACCCCGCCCGAAAGGGCGGGGCTTTGCTTTGGCAAAAGAAAAGCTTGGATGAGTGAGGAATGGCCACACACTTCCCGACACAGTTTCGTGCGGCTTTCTCCCATTTGTGTCTGGCCTTGAGCATCCCAGCGTACCCATGTCCCACCCATCCTTGCCAAATCAGAAAGGCCCAGCCTCATCCAAACAGGACAGGGCTGGGTTTCTTATCAGATGCGCCGTAATACCCCTGCCTTTAGGCATGGGGAGTCAACGTCAAATGGCGATAGACAATGCTTCTTCCCGGCACCCGGCCCTTCTGGTCTGGTGAAATACCTGGAGCAGCTTTGTATCCAAATCCCTGGGTGGTTCCCAAAGGTTCCCCTTGAGCTTCTTGAGGGAAAACTCCCAGGGGTCGCACTTGCCCGTCTGCACGGAGCGAAGTCGGAATCCCTCCTGCACCGTACACTCCGCGACATAGTATTCCCGGTCGAGCGCATCCAGAAAAATGTCTCCCTCGAATACAGGGACTCCTTTCCACTCGCTTGGCTGATGAGACTGCATCCAATTCTCTTGCGTCCTCTTTGTAAGCAGCTCCCATTTTGTGTCGACGTATGTCCACGAAAACTGAGACAGCGTATCTGGGTACACACTCCGGGCCGACACGGAACCAAGCCGCTTTCCCGGCGTCCCAAGGCACAGAATTGGCAGTTGAGCCCTGGCGCCCGGCGGTGTTTCCATTGGAATTTCCACCAATTGGCCTATAAGCCATTCTCCCTTTACAACCGCTCCATCCTGCCGGATAACCCTCTTTCGGCTGCCCGGACAGCTGTGGAATCCCCGGTAGAGCACCCGATTACTAATATGGTACACCATATTCCTTTCCTCCTCACTTCATAATTTTCCTATTGTGTGTTTGGAGGAATCTTATGCGCCAATCAGGAAAGGTATTCTGGAAAGGAACTTCTTTTGACGGGAGAAACGTGCCGTGCTAATATGCCAGGGACGAAAGTTGTTTTTCACGCTCCTGCATATAATAAGGATATAAAATCACAAGAAGTGGAGGGCGCAGGTATGGCAAACGCGAGACGCTATAACACGGCAACTTATGAGAAAAAGCTGGGAACAGTCATGACCCGGCTTGGCATCGACAAATTCGATTATGACTACACCCGGCGGGCGGCCTGGGTGACTTTTACGTACAAGGGGCAGGAATATCGTTTTGAGCACAGCATCGACAGCGCCGCCGCTCACGGGCACCCGTTGTCTTATGGTTCCGACGCCTTCTGCCAAATCGTCCTGACCCTGGAGGACCTTGCCCGGGCATCCAACAGGGGCATCTATGACCTTCAAACCTGGGTAGAGGGTATCCTGAAATCCCTACCCTGCCATGTTCCAGTTCCGGACTGTTTCGCCACCTTGGGGCTCACCCAGACCGGAACCACGGCGGATGACATCCAGAAGGCGTTCCGGGCAGCGGCGATGGATGTGGACCAGACCAACGGCGCAGGCAGCGAAGAAATTCGGCGGCTGTTGGAGGCTAAGGAGGAGTGCCTATCTATTGTTTCACATGAGGTGTGAAGTATTTCCCCCTCCATCCTTAAGAGCAAATTCTTCGCTCAAAAAGATTCGTTGTTTTCTTGACTGATATTTTTTGATAGCAGTGCATATAATAGTCAGACAATGGGATAGGGGTGCGAGGTGCTGGTGAACTCCAGTTAAAACCGCTCGACACGATAGTCGTGGACGATAAGCAGCCCGTCTAACCCATCTTCCACGAAAGCAAAGGCCCTAGCCGAAAGGCTAGGACCTTTGCCTTTTTCAGCTTCATTGAGGAAAAAAGACCAGCCCCTCCATAATCGGATAGGGCTGTTTCGCATTCTGGACGGCTCTGGGGCGCGTCTGACGGTCTTACCCGCCTTGGGATACTACCCCACCCTTAAAACGCGCTCAGGGGACGTTCTGGCGGCCTCTGCGGCGGTTTTTGGGATTTGCCATCGCATCCTCGATGGCTCCGTCTACCCTGTCCTGGGCGGCATCAGAGAGTTCCCGGTACTGCTTCAGCATCCTCTCCTCTTTCGGAGACAGCCGGACGGGGCGCTTGTATCCCTCAAACCCCAAAAAAACAGACAGGTCTTCCCCAAAATAGTCCGCCAGAATTTTCAGCGTCCGCAGGGATGTCCGGCTGGAGTCTCGGCTGCGGATGTTATACAGCGTATTATATGGGATGTCGGTCTCTGCTGCGATTTCCTTGAGGTTCTTGCCCTCCCTCTTTACGAGCTGCTCCAAAACTGCGCTAATGGTGGATTCAGATTGTTGGACCGCCTGGCTCACGGGAGACTCCCCCTTTCCATGTTCACTGAGGAAATTATACACGAAAGTCATGCTGGTGTCAAGAATCCCCAATTGACAAATGGGGAAGCGAAGATGCTCCGCTTGTCTCCAGTTGACAAATGGAAATCCAGGCGGGAGGGCACTCCTGTCGGCCTCTTTCCAATTGCCAATTGAGAATCGACGGGAGGCGCGCCTTTTGTTCTGCGTCCCCCGATTGGCAATTGGGGGACGGTGGATGCGGGGCCTCTTCTCCCTCTTTCCCAATTGTCAACTGGAGTCATTCTCTCACCCCGGTTGCCAAATGAAAAACCACCCCTCGCTTTCGCAAAGGAGTGGTCATTCCATTTTCCCGGATATGCTTTGGTTGTATAGCGAGTGCAGCGCGTATGCCTTTGGATTGGCAACGGTCCCAAATCCGATTTGCTCTGCTACCCTCTCCCCTACTCTCATAATATCCTCGTTGTCCAGCTGGAGAAGGCGGGCTATCATCTCTTCCCGGCTGACCCTGATTCCACTGGAAATGTAGGGCCGTCTGGTTTGTATGTAGTCGACGATGTAGTCCACTAGGGCGCGTTCTCTGGGTGGGATGTCCGGGTCAATATTTTTTCCGTAGCATTCGTCGGTAACTCCGTACCATTCATAGAGTTCTGCTTGGAGTTCTTCTCTCGCCATCAAATCAATCTTATCAATTTCTTCCAGAAGGGCGGTACGGTTCCAGGAGGAGAGAAAGGGTAGATATGATTGATGGTTGTCCAAAGAGTTAATAGAAGAGGTGTTGATAGGTACGGTGATTTTAGTAGTGCCCTTCTTTTCCGCCCCCGCCAAAACGTGACCCCCAGTTACCGGACTTGCCGAAGCGGGACTTGCATCGGCGAGACTCGCAGGAACGGGACCCCCTGATACGGTACGTGCCGAAACGGGACACGCTGAAACGGGACATGCTTCTTTCCTTTCGATTCCCTTTGTATCGTCTGGATTTGTGTTTAAAACGTACTGATTTCTTTCAAATTCACGGTTTTTACGCTTGATAACGGTTATATAATTCAGTTCGAGGAGCGGGTTGAAATATCGGTAATATGTCCCTTTCAGGATGTTTAGTTCCCGAAGGATTTGGTCTCTTGCCGGGAACGCTACCTCTCCGGCCCCGGTGAAGGCCGCGAGGTAAGCATATATACCCTTGGATTTAATATCAAGACGGGCGTCGCACATGACCATTTTGGGAATCTGACCGTAGCCGCCGCCCAAAATTCCATCGGCGAGGATAGTGTTGCGAATTTCCTTCCCTTTTGGCGTCCTTGGAGGTTCCAAAAAGAACTTCTTGGGCCGCTGGGTCAGACAATAGATGTTATTGGAGAACTTGTTGCCGGGAGTGTGAACCTTCTTTACCTCAACGTAACCCGTCTCCACAAGATGTTTCATACGGGTCGTGAAGGATTTGTCTCCGATTTTGAGGTGGGATTTGATGGTCGATACGGCCGGATACGTCTCATGGTCATTCCCGGAGAGACTGCACAGGTATGCGTACAATGCCTTATCGGACAGCTCCAGGTCGGTATCCTGCATGGCGTACTTTGGGACGATGCCGTAGCCCCTGGCTCGGATGCCCTTTGTCCGCAGCACTTCTGCCCAATCTGTTTGGATATATGCCTGCTCTTTCTCCATTGAGGTCCCACCTCCCCTCTCTTCTGTACTTGGCCAGGATTAGTCCTTGATGGCCTTCCAAGCGGTCAGAACCAGAACGCCGCGCTTCTTCCCGATTTTCCGGATAATCGTGGGTGAGAGTGATTCTGTATTCCCCTTTTCGAACAGGAGATTGGGGCAGTTGACGCTCCAGGCGCGGATGTGCTCCTGAAGGGCCGCCTCGTCTACTCTCTTTGCTTTATAATCGTCCACCAGGGACACAATATCGGTTGCTAACGATGAATAGGTCGTGTGATACAAAGACAACGCCATATCCAGGTCCTCCCATAAACACATGATGGACCCATTTTATAAGAGAAACAGGTGAGTTGTCAATCTATTTTTCATGAAAATTTGATGCAATTCCATAGAAGTGTGGAAAATCGTGTGGAAACTGTTCAAAAACCGATGTAAAATATTAGAGAAAAACATGCAAAATGAGTCGAAAAAATGTAAAGGATAATAACTTGACATGAGAACAAAGAAAACCCGTCCAGAAACAACTGGGCGGGCGTGTAAAATATAACTGCTTTACATCAATTGGTGCTAATGGGTTTCACTGGCGAGGATAATCGGGCAGTCTTTTTTCATAGAGCCCTACATTACTCCCTTCCCTGTCGGGTCAGTTCTGCCAGACAGTCCTCACAAAGCAGGTCTGTGCTGGTGAATCCGTACTTCTTCCTCAGCTCGTCCTCATCAAGGGGCTCTGGAGCGGGACCGCCGGTGAGCGACTTGAAGTAAGCCCGTTCATAAGCGTCGCTTTCGGGCAAAAGATGAAGTTCCTCTGTGGGAAAGGTTTTTCCGCACTTGCTGCATTTTCCTTTGGTTTCCATACGCAAAATAAACCGGAAATATATCCGGTCATACCTCCTATTGTAGTTTGGCATCTCGATGCTCTCATCATACAGGAGTTTTATGGGGATGTCAAACAAAGTACAAAAATTTTTTAGCGGCGAAAAGAAAAATAGAACCAACCGGAAAAAGAAACCCCTCCCCGCTGCCGGAACAGCAAGGAGGGGTTGTATTATCAGGTTCTCTTGAGCAGTTCGCCCTGCCGGCAATATTCGTTGAACAAGTCGAGCATCATGCCATAGTCCCTGTAAAATACATAGGAGCTTATGGCGCCATTTTTGATGTCTGGAGCGTACCCAACCAGGTGGTTGTTCTCAAACTTGAGGGCCACTTCCTGGCCGTCCACCATCATATGAACTTGTCTGTGTTCAACGCCGTTGTTGCCAAGCGCCAAGGGCACAGCGAGACCATCCTCGGTGATGACGTGAACATAGTCTTCGCTGGCCCGGGCTTCGGCGTCGTACTCTTCTGTGAGTACCGGGTCGAAGATTTCGCCTTCATATGTTAAGCGTGGGTCAAATCTCCAGTAGTTCTTTGCCAGCCACGGAAGGGATATGACCACCAAGACCAGACAGATAATAGTTTTGACAAGTTTCCTCATGAAAGAATTCCCCCCAAAATATGATTCCCTTGTAGAAGGTTGCTTGATGTTATGCAAGAAGCTACAAGACGATTACTGCAAGAGAAACCCTATCAAAACGCCAGCATTTTGTCAAGACGAAGGCTTACTTCAGCCAGTCAGGCGTCGGGTCCGCCGTATCCCAGTCCTCCTCGCTCGTTTGTGACAGCGCGGCGGCAGGCACAGAGGAAGTGTATTTCGTGCGGGCCTCCACAATGGGAATTTCCTGGGTGAAGTTCGCAGAGTTGAGGATGGTCCGAATGGTCATCATTAGGCCGGCGTCAATTACACAGTGGCAGGAGCCTTTGTTTAACAGCAGTTTGCAGTTCGGCTGCTGGTTCAGGATTTCATCCAGCTCGGCGTAGGTCACAATCATGCAGGCGGGGGCTTTTCCCGGGAAAGCCTTCCCCACCTCCCGCCAGTCTGTGAAGACATACAGACCAATGGCGTCACCAATGGAAGTTGTAAGGAAGGGATAGCCATTCGCCGCGTCATCTTCCACCGCAATCAGGAAGTCGCTGGAAGACATTCTCTCTGCCCACTGACGTTCGGCGGCAGCATTCCCCTTCTGGGCGAACGCGGTCTGAAAGTAGTAGAAGATGGACCCGTTCAGGTTTCGGTTCAGCAGGATGTGGTCAGGGGTTGGGTGCCCGTCGTAGTTGGGAAGGCCCGCGAATTGGGACAGCAAGATGGGAATGGTATCGTCCACCCGAACAGATACGGGACCAGCGGCAAAGAAGCCCTTGACCGCATCCTCCACATCTTCTGTGGAGAAAGATTGGATGCTGGTTTCATACCGTTCCCGCCAAAACCTGTCCTGGGCGGCTTCCGCCTCCGCACGTTCTGTATAGGCCAGCATCTGGTATTCGCCGTCGTGAACACGAATGAATGGAACTCCAAAGACGGATTCCAGGTAGAAGAGGGGCGCCCCCTCTTTGATTTTCTCGATGAGCAGCTGGCGGCCCTTGCTCTCAGGCTTCAACGCATAGGGAATCAGGCCAGAAAGACCAAATTCCTGATAAATAGCTTGCAAATTAGCCATTTTCAATCTCCTTTCGCAATTGTTATACCTTATATAATATGCGAATCAGGGAAAGCTGATTTGCAAAGAAAACGCCGGAGGAACTTTCGTTCCCCCGGCGCCTGGTTTACACGAGATTAAGAAGTCCGTCCATCCTGCCCATCCATTCTTCCCATCCAGCTTCGGTGAGTGGACGGCCGCACCACCGGCAATATCTGGGTTCGTAGTTACCGTACCCAAACGGGCGGCAGCCAGCGCAACGCAGGCATTCTTCCCACTCGTCTTTTGCCGTTTCCAGCTTGTTTTTAGGAGCGGCCGGCAGATGGATGGCCTTGTCGTCCCAATACTGCGATGCGCCTACTTTTCTCGGGGTCGTTCCATAGGCGGCAATCCAATCCGGAAGAGATTCGTTGATGGCATCGAATAACAGGCCACACTCCTTACAGGCAGCGATGGCCTCGTCCAGAAGCGCTCCCTCCCTGCAGGTCCAGAGAATCAGGCCGGCACCGCTTCTCTGCGCAGCCTTGGCACGAGCGATGACGTCCCAGTTAGGGGCAACGATTTTCGTGGCTTCTGTGTGAAACAGGCAGCCATCAAAATCGATAGCGATGGCCCTGCGGAGCGGGGTGCCAGGCTCCTTCCCGGATATCATCCACGCATCGTACTCATCCTGAGACATCCCCAGGAACTCCCGCAGTGTGGTGCCGGTTTCGTGTGTGTGCCAATACTTGGCCTTTTCGTCCATGGTGGCGGTTTCGTAGATGAATTCGTCGGCGATTTTGCTCATATGCTTCTCCTTTTGTATCAAGCGGTTCTTGAGGGGTGTTTTCGGCAAAATAAATGTTTAGCAAAAGGGCTTGCGTGGGAAAAATTTCCAATTTGCGAAAAGAACATTTTCACAGTTTGTTCATGTAGAGCCCATTTACACAACCTTAATTTACCATAAACATCTTGAGGACGGAGTCCATGACGGCGTCGGCCAGGGGGACACATTTACACAACCTTAATTTACCATAAACATCTTGAGGGGTCAATCCACCACATCCTCTGTACGGTGCTGAGAACTTCCTGGTGAATGTCTACGATGGACCGCAGTTTTCCGGCGTTTGCGCACCGAATGATACGCCAGCCACTGTGGGTAGCGGTATCCAGGGCTGCCATGCGGCATTTCGCCTGATAGCCTACATCGGTTTCATGAATATCGTGCTGGACTCCAGCCTTGCCAGCTCTCTCAGCCGCAATTTTCACAGAAATCTCCGTAGGGACATCCAGATAGATGACCAAGTCCGGGGCCGGGAGTCCGATTTTCCGGTACTCAAAGTCGTAGAGCCAGTCCAGGAAGACGCGGCGTTCACCATCCGGCAGCTTGCATCCCTGGTGGATGGCATTCGAGGTCGTGTAGCGGTCGGAAATGACTAGCCCGCCTTCTTCGTAAAACTTGCCCCACCCGGTCTTGTAGGACGCAAACCGGTCCGTAGCATAGAACATCGAGGCCGCGTAGGGGCCTACATCGCTTGGGTGTTTCCCGAAGTCGCCGCGCAGATACATTTCAAGGGGAACAGCGGCCGGCATTCCATAGCACGGAAAGCTGAGCTGCTGAAGTTTGCAGCCCTCCTTTTCGAGGGCCTCACAGAGAAGCCGGGTTTGGGTTTCCTTCCCGGAACCGTCTGTGCCCTCCAGAACAATCAGTCTGCCCTTATTCATCAGCTTTTTTGCTGGGGCGGATACCCCTAGCCTTAGCTATGGGGAGGAAGCCCCAGCGCCTCCTTTCAACTTACTAAATAGTAGGAACTTCTTTCCAACAAAGTCAGCTTCCTGAAGCCAGCCCCATCTTTAACTTTGCTCCCATCCAGGCGACGCAGAAGCATGCTCCCGCTGCTGCGTCGACCCCAGATGAAGCATTCCATACCCTCAAAGAGCACCTTATCAAACAACCGGAACCCCTTGACGTACTTGGGTGCCTGATTGCTTTTCCGGATGCCGCCCTTGAGGGTAGTAGCCTTGTGGAGCTGCCGGTTATGATGGCGCACAGGTTTAATGGTGTACCGCTGGTCTGCTCTGGCTACTGACTGGGCTCCATTGGGTCCAATCGCAATTGCCAAAGCATCGTTGATATGGCTCTTGGGCAGATGCAGCCGCTCCCCCCGAGTGTACTTGGTGATGTATCCCCTGGTCTCGCAGACCGGGATATCCAGCTGTTGACGAAGCCTCAGCATCAGGGTCTTGCGCATGATGCCCATGAAGGCTGCGTCCCGGGTGGATTGCCGGCCGCGCTTCTTGAGCTTATCCAGAGTGATTACACCTTTGTGGAACTTTTCGTGACAACTGTCGCAGAGCGTAGTCTGGTTGTCTGGGGCATCGCCTCCGGTTTTGCGGCTCTCTTTGTGGTGAACATGGAGTTTGACCCCATGACCGTGCTTACCGCAGCATTGGCAGGTGTAGCCATCCCTCCAAAGTACATACTGCCGGACGTTGTAGCTACCCAGCATCTCGCCCTTCTGGTAGTCCTCTCCCTGCGGAACAGACTTGCCATCGGCAATCGTCTTCAGCAGCTGCAAATCAAACTCGGCGGTCTCGTCCACCACCTTGGTAACGGGCAGCAGCCTGCATACCCGGCAGATAACAGTGATATGTTCCTGAATCTTTACTTCGACAGAAGGAGCCAGCCAGCCCTTGTGCTTGCTGCGGACCCGGTTGTTGAACTTGGGTTTGCGATAGCGAGTCTTACGGTTCCGCCTGGCCCGCCGGAACTCCCGGCGGGTGGACAGGTTACCCACAATGTCATTGCGGGGTGTGACCTCGGCGGCAAATACCTCCTGGCCATCGGCAGCTACCGCCGAAAGGCCAATATGCTTGCTGCCGGCATCGACCCCAAGGGTAACGTCTTGCCGGTACCCAGAACTGCCATATAGCAGCTGAATGGTAAATGGTGCTCGTTTCATGAGTTTTGCTTTGCCATCTTTCAGCAGATGGCGTGCTTTTGCCGGAGAGCAGGGCATCAAAGGATGCCCATGTTGGTTGAGTACATAAGGCATCCAGGATGCCCTCCTTCCCATTAAAATTGCGGCTAAAATGAAGCCGCTCACCTGCCAACTGTGGCGCCAAGGGCACCAGGAAGCCAGCAGGTGTAAGGTACCCATCCCCAATGTTATCCCAAGGTTTGTATGCGCACAGCACTGCCCCTACCTCTCAGGGCTGTTTAACCATACGCCGCAGAGCAATGGATTTGGGCAAATGTCCACAGGTGCCTATATATTCTTGGGTAACGTAGTGCGTGTAGCACTTAGGGTAGTCAGTCAGGGCTTTTGCAACCCCACGCCTTTAGGCGTGGGGTTACTGACTATTGCAACCTCCTATTAGTGAATATTGAGCGAAGAGAATGCCTTCCGCAGGATGCGGAGTGTCTCGTCGTTCAGCGTGGTAGCATCGTTGCCAACCTTCGCTTTCCTGGAGCGAATCATGTCATCCAGGGCGGCAAGGAAGCTGGATGCGGTCGTTCGCTTCAGCAGGACCATGTTGACGGCTTCCGCCTGGCTCTCCTGAATATAGTGCTGGGGAGACCAGTTCATACTGCCGGACAGAGCAGAGAAACGGACCACCGCGCAGCGGGGCGAGCTGGAAACCTTCTTCACGCCGGGCAGTTTTGTTTCGCGGATTTCCGCCACCAAGTCCTCCCGGATAGCAGTCAGACAAGACTGGGCGGTCTTTTCTGCTTGGAGCAGTTCCTCAAAATTTTTGCTGACCATAAATAATTCTCCTTTTATTGTTTGTTGGATGCATAGTATGCAAACCAGCAAATAGATATTCCGCCAGGGTTTGGTTTGACAACGGGAGAGTGGGCGGTGGGTTCGGATTGGCCGCATTTTACCCGACACAGAATAGGAATTTCCCCCAAAGCTGTGTCGGGCCTCTTGCGGGCCAAACAAAACCACCCCCTCCCATCTCTTCTTGCCAAATCAAAACCCAGAATTGATTTCTGATGGCTTGCATATAACAAGTCAACATTATTTCAGGCACACATTTTGCAAAAGGAGAATCGTCATGAAAAAGGTTATCTCATTTATCCTGGCACTGACCCTCTGCTGCTCCTTGTTTGTGAGCACCGTTTCCGCTGTGGAATCCACCGAAGGGGTCGAGCTTCCCCTGGCAGGCACGACCGGCTATGGGATTGTCGACTTGGTTCTGCGTTCCGGAGACAGCTCCGCCAGTGAGAAGCTTGGAACTCTGCGGGCAGGCGAGGCATTCACAATCCTGGAGGAGGGAGTAGACTATTTCAAAATCCGCACCCTCCGTGGGAATGAAGCCTGGGCGAGCAAAACCTATACCATGGTGAATCTCCCCGACCTCATCCCCAGCATCCGTTACAACGCTACCAACAGTTATGACGCGATGTATCGCAGCTGTGGAAAGGCTATCCCGGATGTTACCGGAAAGGCATTCTATACCGCAAAAACCCCAAACGGAAAGCTGGGCTATGAGGAGTACAACATGCCTGTGCTGTATGCCATGGCGAAGAAAATTGCTGCTGCCCAAGCTGCCGCCCTGGCCGATGGCCGGACTCTGGTCCTCTACGAGGGTTACCGCCCTCTGCAGGTTCAGCAGACCGTCAACAGGGGCCTGAATACCTTAATGAAAAGCGACCCCACCGTAAACAAGGCCGTGGCCAATTCCGGTTGGAGCAAAGGGTGGTTTATTGCAAAATCGGTGAGCAACCACCAAAGAGGTTATGCTATTGATGCCTCCCTTGCCACCGTGGCAAATTTCACCGAGGCTGTCATTGATGGGCAGACCGTGAAGATTCCCGCCGAATACAAGGAAATGAAAATGCCTACGGCCATGCACGAGCTCAGCCCGGCAGCCGCTTCTATGGCATACGGCGTGGACTCCAAGTCCGCTGCCGCCTGGCGGAAGGTTCCCGTTGCGGGGACGATGACGGACGCCGCGAAGCTGCTTCGCGGGTATTGTGCAGATGCCGGCCTCTCCCCTCTTGCGAGCGAGTGGTGGCATTTCAACGACCTGGATGCCGGGTCTGCCACGAAGTCTGCCGGAACCGGCGGCTTCGACATTACAGGTAACGCCAGTGTTGCGCTTGGATAAGCCGGGTGTGGAGAAGGAACCGTTCGGGGGTTCTTTTCCGCTCTGGCAAAGTGCGAATTTGGCGATGATATAGCAGGTATAGGAACTTTTTGGACAAAAGGAGAACAAAATGAAAACTATCGCTAAGAAGACCTTCAGCATCTATCGCAAGCTTGCTACCGGCAAATGGTACCGGCGCATCTTTCTGACGGCCCTGTCCGCCTTCGTCCTCGTTTGGGGTGTGGGCACCGCCGCCAGCATTATCCGCGACTTCGTGACCTACCATACCTGGGCCTGTCTGACCGCCGTGTTTGTCGGTGTCAACGTCATGCTCAGCTGGCAGAAGCTCATCTGCATCTGGAAGAATCTGTCTGCCCTGGCCGATGATGCCAGGCCGGCTGCAACTTCTCAGAGTGCAAGCGATGTTGCTGCCGAGTTTGCCGCCGCGGTGAACGCTGGAGGGACTGAGGAGGTTTTTGAGGACTGACGCCTGCTAAGGGGCCCGGG
>CAIGRU010001344.1_pt1 | contig 13609 bp, 15 predicted proteins | sample 7351341 | NCBI WGS metagenome assembly CAIGRU01
TCCGCAATGGGGGCAAAGGCCCCGGGGAGGCCGAAGTGATGGGCAAAGTTGGAATCCGTGCAGGCCCCCTGGGCAATGACCAAATCCCGGAGCTTCAGCTTTTCGCTGAGGGCCCCGGTGGTGCCCACCCGGATGATGTTCTCCACGCCGTAGAAGTGGAAAAGCTCGTGGGCGTAAATGCCGATGCTGGGGATGCCCATGCCGGAGGCCATGGTGGAAACCTCCACGCCGTGGTAGGTCCCCGTCCAGCCCTGGACGCCCCGGACGTTGTTCACCAGCCGGGGGTTTTCCAGGAAGGTCTCGGCAATGAACTTTGCCCGGAGGGGGTCTCCGGGCATGAGGACGGTCTTTGCGAACGCGCCCTTGGCGGCCTCGTTGTGGGGAGTTCCGCCCATATCAGCCCTCCAGGGCCTTCACGGCCTTGACGATCCGGCTGGTGCCCAGGCGGGAGGCCCCCAGGTTGAGGAAGTCCTCCGCGTCCTTTAAATCGGCGATGCCTCCGGCGGCCTTGATTTTTACGTTGGGCCCGACGTGCTTGGCGAAGAGGGCCACGTCCTCCCGGGTGGCCCCGCCGCCGCCAAAGCCGGTGGAGGTCTTGATATAGTCCGCCCCGGAGGCGGTGACAATCTCGCACATCTTCACTTTTTCCTCGTCGGTGAGGAGGCAGCACTCGATGATGACCTTGAGGAGCTTGCCCTTGCAGGCGGCCTTAATGGCCTTGATTTCCGCCAGGAGCTCATCCCACTTTTGGTCCTTCACCCAGCCGATGTTGATGACCATATCCACTTCCTCCGCCCCGTTGTCCACGGCGTCCGTTGCCATGAAGCATTTGGCGGCGGTGGTGTCATAGCCGTTGGGGAAGCCGATGACCGTGCAGATGGGCAGCTTGCCCTGGACATACTCCGCCGCCTGCTTGACATAGCTGGCGGGGATGCAGACGCTGGCGCATTGGTACTTCATTCCATCGTCGCAGATGGCCTTGATTTCCGCCCAGGTGGCTCCCTGGGCCAGCAGGGTGTGATCGCAGGTTCCCAGGATTTCCTTCAGTTCCATTTCAGCGTTCTCCTTTACTATTGTAAATATTATCCCGCCTCGCGGGGAAAGGTCCGCCTCTTGATTATACCAGACCCTCCGCCGTCTGTCTAGGGGGCCTTTCCAGCCCCTACTCATCCCCCTCTTTGTAAAAATGCCTGGGCGGACACGCCCCAAAGGTCCGTCCCTATTGCAAAGCCACTCCCACCGTGCTACAATGGAACGATATTCTTAATGGAGGCTCATCCCAATGAAAAAACGAATCCTTCCCCTGCTCTGCGCCTTGATCCTGCTTCTGGGCGCGGTTCCCTCCGCCGCCGCCCTGGAGGGAGAATCCCGGCAGGCGGCCGAGACCCTGGCGGCGCTCCAGCTCATCGACGCCGTTCCTTCCGCAGAAAACCTGAAACGCCCCGCCGCCCGTATCCACGGGACAAACCTGCTGGTGCGCCTCTCCGGCGCAAGGAAGGCCGATTTGCCCAGCGGCGCCCAGGACTACGCCGTATCGCAAGGCTGGGTCACCGTCACCAGCGGTCAGAACGACCCCCTGCCCACCGCTGAGTTCTGCGCCTCCTTGCTGCGGCTTCTGGGATACGAGGGCTTCACCGACGAGAACGCCGCCCTCTTCGCCCGGCGGGTGGCGCTGACTGCCCGGGACTACGACGAGACCCTCACCCTGGGGGACCTGTACCAGCTGGTCCGGGATGCCCTGGCCTTCCCCGATCGTCAAGGTGAAGCCCTGGCCCAGGGACTGGTGAAAAAGGGACTTTGCACCCAGTCCCAAATCCAGAGCCTCTTCCCCGAGGAGCTCACCGCCCGGCAGGTGGCCGACCGCCACATGGCCGCCGCCTTCCAGCTCGATGTCTACTATACGGAAAAGGCCTTTAAAAACGGCCGCCGGAGCAATGGCGGCAGCGGCTTCTTTGTCTCCGCCGACGGGCTGGCCGTGACCAACTATCACACCATCGAGGGCGCTGTCCAAGCCACCGCCACCCTGATCACCGGCGAGACCTTCCGGATAGACCAGGTGCTGTTTTACGATCCTGACGTAGACCTGGCCCTGCTGCGGGTCTCCAAGACCTCTATGGACAAAACGACGGTTCCCTTCTTCTCCTTCCTGGAAATTGCGGAGGACCCCGACCTTCGGCGGGGCGACCGAATCTACACCCTGGGCGTCCCCCTGGGCATCACCCCCGCCATCAGCGAGGGCATCGTCAGCGCCACGGACCATGTGGTGGAAAAATTCAGCTCGCCCTGCGTCGTCAATACCGCCGACATCTCTCACGGCAGCAGCGGCGGCGCCCTGCTGAACCTCTACGGACATGCGGTAGGCGTCACCTCCGGGGCCTATGAGGCCGGAAACAGCCTGTACATCTCCGTTCCCCTGACGCCCATTCTGGCAGCGGATTGGGAGGCCGAGGGAATCTCCCTGGCGGAGGTCGTCCGGGAGGTGCAGGAGGCGGCGAAGCTCCAGGGCTAAGCCCCGTCCCTTGGAGAATTCCCGGAGAATTTTCTCGAATAGTACTTGAAAACAGGGAAAACTTGTGGTAATATAAAAAGCTGTCAAATACGCTTCACGCTCCGCGTGATTCCATTTGGAGGTAGAACATCTTGAAAATCGCCATCACTGTTTTGCAGCTCCTCTGCGGGCTGGGCATTATCCTGATCGTGTTGTTCCAATCCGGCAAGAGCGCCGGCCTCTCCGGCGCCATCGGCGGCGTGGCCGACTCCTTCCTGGCCAAGAACAAGGCCAAGACCATGGACGCCAAGCTGGCCCGGGCCACCAAGTGGATTGGGGCTCTGTTCCTCATTCTGACCATGGTGCTGCTGATCCTCGGCTAAGCGAACCGAATACCGCCCCACAGGAGGTCTCCTGCGGGGCGGTTTTTTTTCAAAAAAGTTTCAAACAAATGTTTGCCTTTCTCTTCCAATTGTGCTATACTGGGGAAAATAACTGCGTCCCGGCGGCGCCCAGGAGGTCCTCTTATGGTGAAGCTCACCCATATGCAGCAAAAGGTCTATGACTACATCGTCTCCTGCATCCAAACCCAGGGCTATCCCCCTTCCGTCCGGGAGATCGGCGACGCAGTGGGCCTGAAATCCCCCTCCACCGTCCACTTTCACCTCAAGCACCTGGAGGAGGCCGGGGTCATCGCCAAGGGCGCGGGAAAGGGCCGGGCCATCGCTCTGACGGATTCTCCCGTCCTAAAAGACCGGGTGCCCATTGTGGGCAACGTCGCCGCCGGCAGCCCCATCCTGGCGGAGGAGTGCATCGAGGACTATCTCCCCTTTGACGTCGGAGGCCGGGAGGGCGAGTATTTCGCCCTGCGGGTCCGGGGCGAATCCATGCTGAACGCCGGAATTTTGCCTGGGGATTTGGTGGTGGTTCACAGCCAGCCCACCGCTCGGCACGGGGAAATCGTGGTGGCCATGATCGAGGATGAGGCCACGGTAAAGCGCCTCTCCCTTCGAGGGGGGCAGATTTGGCTGCTGCCGGAAAACGACGACTATTCTCCCATCGACGGAACCCATGCGCAAATTTTGGGAAAGGTGTCCGCTGTGGTGCGGCATTATTGAAGTGGCCATTCCCCATACAACGCTAAGAGGCCGGAGCCCAGGGGCTCTGGCCTTTTTTTCGTAAGTTCAGGCGTAGGTATCAATATAATCGCCAACGCCGGGGGTGGGGGGCAGCATCGCCAGCTCACCCATGGCCTGCTGCTCCATATCCGTCATGGCCTTCTTCTGCAAGCCCATGGAATACTGCATCTCCAGCCGTGCGGAGCTCATCTCCATGGCGGCCATGGCAACGTCATTCATCATTGCGGGACTCTCCTTTCTTGTGCTTTTTGCTCGGGGAAACGGGCATACCGCCCAACAGCCCCAGCAGCTCGGCGGGGGCTGATTCCTCGACGGCGGAATCCTGGTTCGCCAATTTGGCGTCCAGCAGCTCGCTGCGGAGGATGGACACCTCCGGCGGAGCCGAAATGGCCAGGCGGACCCGGCCTCCCTCAATTGAGACCACGGAAATCCGGACATCCTCCCCGATCACCACGGATTCGCCGGTCCTGCGCTGTAGAATCAGCAAGGCGCGGCCTCCTCCCCGCGGCTGAACTCGGCCAGGGGATGCCGCATCTCATACCGCTCCATGATGACCTGCCGGGCCTCCCGGGTCTCCGGGTGGACCACCAGGGGACATTTCAGGTTGACCGTGCTGGCGGAAACCGGGTTCTTCACCGCGCACAGCACGTAGAACCCCAGGTCTCCCGTCTCCTCCACGCCGAAAGCTTTCAGCTCTGCCCGTTCCAGCTCCGGCGCGTAGTCCGGCTTCAACGCGAAGGGGTCCAGCGCCACAAACGCCAGCGCCGGGGTCTTTACGCTCTGAAGGCAGAGCATCCCACCGCCCTCAAATGGCAGGAGCAGAAACCCCTGCTCCTCCTCAAAGCCGAAGAGCCCCTCGGGAAAGTGGAGCACGTCCCCGGCCTCGTATTCGATCTCTCCGAAATACTTGGTCTGGAGCTTTTTCATGTCCGTCATGCCTTCACGTCCACCGGCTCATAGTCGGGATCGGCAGAGGGGGGCACATAGAGGGGACCACCGATATACTTGATGATTACCTCCGCCTTCTGCTTGACGGAAATTTCAATGTCGCCGGGAACGAATTCGAACTCCGTCTGGTTGATTCGCCAGTCGAAATTCAGCTTATCCATCTCATACCGGATGTTCATTTCTCCGGGGTTCCAGTCGATCTCCGGGCCCTCCGTGGGAATGAAGGTCATGGCCGGCTGGCTGAACATCTGCTCGCTGATGGCGGTTCTGGAGAGCTGCGCCTGCACATCCTCGCCAAACTTCGCTTTTAGGTAAAGCTCTCCCTCCTGCGCCCGGGCGGCCGTCGCGCTGTAGGCGGCCTGCTGGCCCTTTTGGGCGCTCTGCTCGATGCTGCGGACCGGAGAGGGAGTGATGGACTGGCGCATTTCAAAGGTATCCATGTTCAGCTGGATGGGCCGGCTCTTGATGCTCAGCCCCCCCTTGTCCCGAGAGATCTCCAATTCCGCCGTGCCCTTGGTGTACTGCAATTGCGCCCGGGAGGTCCGCATCTCAATTTCAATGGGCACACTGGTGATTTCAAGAAGCTGTCTCATAGGTCATGGCGCACTCCTTCCTCTGATAAAAATTTAATCTTTACAAATTCATATAATCCATCAGGCTCTGGGATAAGACGCTGTTGCCCACCTTCAACGCCGCGTCGTAGCAGTAGCGGGCGAACATGAAGTCGGAAATCGCCGCCGCGGGGTCCGCGTCCTCCAGCTCCATGTACTGCTGCTGGAGGGAATCCTTCGTGCTGGTGAGCAGCTCACTGTTGTCCCGGAGGAAGCCGCTCTGGGTGTCCATCTCGGTCCAGCGCTCACGGAAGGAGCTGCATCCCTCTTCAAACTGGTCCACCAGCGCCTTAAAGCGGAACTGGTCGTCCTCGCTGGCCCACCGGCCGTCCTCGGAGCTGCAGCGCTGGAGAATCTCGCCCATTTCACTGACCATGGAGATCACGTTGTTGGGGATATTGTCCACCGTTTTGCGCACGATGGTCCCGTCGGGCTTTTCGATTTCCACTTCCACGCCGTCCTTGGTCCCGTAGCCGCCGGAGAAATAAATGCCTTGGAGGGAGCTGTCAAAGACGGTGGAGGACACCACCTGGCCGTCCGCCTCCTTATGGCCCAAGCCCACGTCAATATACTTCGCCTCGTTCTTCAGGAAGTACTCCATCTTCTCCACATCCGCGGGCTCGTTGGAATCCACCCGCACGCCCCGGTAGTGGAGGACCTTGGCGGCCTCGTTTTCGTCGTTGGTTCCGGTGCCATCGGATTTCAGATACTTGAAGGAGGTGGTGGGGTTATACTTTTCATTCTCCTTGGGGACCGTATTGGCAATATCCGGGTTTGTTGTTCCCTTTCCGTCTACCGTCAGGTACTCTCCATATCTAGGGTCATCCACATCCGCCGCGGTGGCGTTGTCCGTGAATTCCTTGTTGTAATTGGGGTTCTTCTGGAGTACCTGCTCCGCGTCGCCGGCAACGTCCGTCGGCGTTCCATCCGCCTTGAGATACGGAAACGCCGCGACGTGGTCCGGGTTCGTAGCGTCGGGGGTCCCCTCGATATATGCCGGGTTCTTATAGCTGTCCCAGGTGAAGGGAGCGTTTAGGGTATCCGCTCCGGCAAAGACGTAGTTCTCGCCGTAGCGGCCGTTCATGATCTGGGCCAGATCCTTCGCCTTGGCGGACAGGGACTGACCCAAGGCGGTGCGGCCCGGGCCGGTGGGGTCGCTCAAAGAGCGGATCACGTTGCCATAGGCCGTATCCTCGGCCAGGGCGTACAGGTCCGTGGACATGTTGCTCATCGACTCCCAGGCCACGTCGTACTTGTGGCGCAGGGACTCGTTCACGTTCAGCTGGCTGCTGGTTTTCCAGTAGGAGTTGCGGATCTGGAAGCAGCGGGTGGCCAGGGCGGGGTCCTCGGCATAGGAGTTGAACAGCCGCCGGGTGAGGACCGTGTTCATGGATTTGGTCATGGTAATATTGGAGTTGTTCAGGCTGTAACGGTAGTTTTTCAGCGTGCCTACCGTGGTCATTCTTGGAATCATCGGACTTCCTCCTTACTGATCAGGTCGTTATTCCGGTGCCGTTGATAAGTTTATCCAGCACGCTGTCAATGGTGGTCATCAGACGGCAGGCGGCGTTGTAGGATTTGGAATACATCATCAGGTTCATGGCCTCGTCGTTGAAGTCCACGGAGGACACGGAGTCCCGCGCCGTATCCACGGAGAGAAGGTTTTTATAGCTGGCATTCAGCACCGTGTCGGTATGGCTCTGGTCCTCGCCCAAGGTGGTTCCGATGTTGTTCCACATCTCAAAGAAGGTGCCGGTCAGCATGGACACGCCGCTGGCGTTTTCATAGCCGTCCAGGTCCGTGGGGATAAACTCAAACTTCTGGTCACCCACCAGGTATTCAAAGTGGCGGATGTTGTCGCTGGCGCCGGAGGCGGGCTCAAGCTCGCCGGGAGGGCACTCGTAGCTGCACACCAGCAGGTGGTTCTTCTGCCAGGTGTTGGAAATGGAGATGTTGGCGGCGGTGATTTTGGAGGGGTCGTCGTTTCCGGGGTTGTTGCTGAACAGCACGCCGCCTACAAAAATACCCTTGGCGTTCTTTCCCCAGCCAGGCTCCAGAACCGTGCCGTCCTCCGCCAGAACATCCTCTTTATTTTCGGGCACAAACGCCTTTTTCCCCGCGTCATAGGTCTGCCCCTTGAGATAAGCGTCCAAGACGTTTTTGCCGGTGAGCTTCGCGTCTTTCATCGCCGCCGCGTCGGCCAGTCCTACCGCGGCCAGAATCGCGTTTTGGACATCCGCGCTGTTCTTTTCCCAGTCGCTGTTGATGGTTTCATCTTTCCCATTGACCGGAATGGTAATCGCTACGCCGATCTCCTCGCCGGCGGTATTTTTTCCGGTGGTGATGAAATTGCCTTTGTCGTCCGTCAGGAAGCCCTGGTTTGCCTCGTTCATGACCTTGGCAAACTGGTTGGCCAGCAGGTCCAGCGTCCGCTGGTAATAAGGAATACCCCGCTTGCCGCCGGCGTTTTCGTCGACGTCCGTGATGACGTTCCGGTCCGTAAATTCGCCCTTCTCCGTCAGCATCTCCCGCTGGGCCTGAATCCTGCCGGTGAGGTCGTTGTCGTCCAGCTGGACCTTTTTGGAGACCACCTTGGTGACCAGCTGCTGGGTATAGGCGTAATCTCCGTTGGGCAGCTTCGTCCGCTTATAGATCATCAGGCTCTTGTCGCCCTCGGTGGGTTTGTCCGGCGTTTCCACTGTGAAGCTGTCCCGGCCGCTGTTGGCGATCAAATTCGCGATGGAAACCTGATTGCCCTGGCCGTCGTCCACCATGTCGGTTCCCGAGACCGGCTTGACGGTTCCCTTGTTGATGGCCACATAGATCTCGCCGATTTTGTTTCTCAGCTCGGAGACTGTCATACTGTAGTTGGGGTCGTTGACCTTTTTGGCCTCCGAAAGATTTGCGGTGGGCTTGCCCTCCGCCGTCTCGTAGGGCAGATAGTCGGGGTTCGCCATGGGCTTTCCGTCCGGGTCAGCCGTGGCCTCGGCCTCCGTGGCCACCGCCTTCTGGTTCACATTATCCCAGAAGGGCAGCGTGGTCGGGTCGTTGGGGTCGATTTCCCGCTTCACCGGCACCTGATCCAGCCGCAGCTGGGCGTTGTACACGCCGGAGACCAGCAGGGACTCGTCGGTTGTGACCGTGCCGTCCGGGTTGGCGTTGTCCAGGTAGATGCTCAGCTTTTCCACCTTCAGCCCGGCGGCAATCTCCTCTTCGGTGTAGATGACCTTAATGTCGATCAGCTCGGAGAGCTCGTCGATTTGGAGGTTCCGCTCGTCCCGGAGCTCCAGGGCGGGGTCCCCGTGGATTTCGCTCTTGCGAATCTCCTCGTTCAGGGCGCGGATGGTTTCCAGGTGTTCGTTTACTTTGCTTACATTTTGCTCCAGCTTGCTAATGGTGTTATTTTGGACCTCTTCCAGCTTGTTGGCATAGCTGTTGAGTTTCGTGACCAGATTCTGGGCAATCTGCCGGACGGTGTTGTCGTACTCCTGGTGCCCGGTCTGGTCCACCAGGTCCTTAAACGCCGCGGCCAGCTTTTTGAACTCCAGGCCCAGAATTCCGTGGCCCGCCTCGCCCTTGCTCTCGTCGCCAGCGCCCACCTCATCCAGAATCCGCTGGATTTCATCCAAAACATCCAGCCGCCCGTCGGCATAGCCCGTCTGCGCGCTCAACGTGCGATAGCGGATGTCCAAATAGGGGTCCCGGATCTGGGAGAGGCTCTTGACCAGCGCGCCCTGGCCGGTGCGGATATCGCCCTCGGAATAATAGCGGTCCGCTCCGGCGGTGTAGAGGCTCACCTGGTTCAGGCGCTGGCGGGTGTAGCCCGGGGTGTTGATGTTGGAAATATTGTTGCCTGTCACGGTAATGCCGGTCTGGGCGGCGTAGATCGCCAGCCGGGCCTGCGTGAAGGACCCAAAGGTACCAATACCCATATCGAAATACTCCTTATTCTAGCTTACGCGTGTCAGGCGCGAAAATCGGTTTTCATGGACGGGGGCGGCGCGCTGCCCTCTGGCTCCTTGCCATAGCCAGGTCCCCCCGGGCCCCCGGAGGGAGGTCCCCCCAGCTGCACGATGATCTTCTCCACCTCGTGCAGGTTCTGCTCCAGCAGTGTCCGCGTCTCCCCGGAGGCCTTCTGATAGGCCGCGTAGCGGCTTTGAAGCTCCTCCACCGCCTGCCGGGCCTCCGCCTGCATGGCGGGGGGGAAGCGGTCGGAAATCACGCTCATGGGAACGCCCACCAGCCCCAGCTGGGACAGCAGTTTATCCCGTGTCAGCTCCAGGCCCCGGAAATTCAGGGCCTGGGCCTGCTCCTGGTTTAAAAGCTCGTTCAGGCCCATCAGGTCGTCCTGCTGGGCGGCGGCCAGCTTTTTTTCATTCAAATCGGTAAGGCTCTCCAACCCCCGGCTCAAGGAGCGCAGGAAGCCGAGGTAGGAACGGTACAGCTCATCCATGCCTTACTCCTCCGCCATCAGCAGCATCCGGCCCGCGATGGCCATGGGGTCCGGCCGGTACTCCCCGGCGGACACCACTCTTCGCAGCTCCTGAATATCGCCGGTAGTGTTGGCGGTCCGCACCTCCCGGGAAAGACGGCTGACCATCTCCATCTGAAAGCTCCTCCGACCCGCGGGGGCAGAGAAATCGGCGGAATCGTAGTTGTGCCCGGAGACCGCCTGGGCAGGGGCTCCCCGCTTCTGGGCAGAGTAATAGGTTTTCGTCCGGCCGATGGAAGAGATGGGGCCGGAACCGGTAGAACTCAACATGATCATTCACATCCTTTGCTCTTGACAGCATTCCACTTCGTATCACTTCATTATTCATATCGGCATAACGGCGGGAAAGTTAAGAACGGAAGGGAGAATTTTCTTGATTCCAAGGGAAAGGTTTTCGCGAAAACAACCGGGCCACGGCTCCGTTTTGCTCCAAAAAGCAGGCCCCGCCTCCTTCCCGAGGCGGGGCCTGCGCAAAGCATGTATTCCGTTTAGTGCAGGGTCTTTAAGTGCCGGAGCAGCACGTTGGCCACATTCTCGCAGGACGCCTGGATGCAGACGGCCCCGATGTCGTTGGCCACCATGGGCATGCCGTACACCACGCTGGACTCCTTATCCTGTCCGATGGTATAAGCGCCCTTTTTCCGCATCTCCAGCAGCCCGGCGGCGCCGTCCTGGCCCATGCCGGTCATGATGATGCCCACCATTTTGCAGCGGACCACCTCCGCCATGGAGTGGAACATGGCGTCCACCGACGGGCGGTGTCCGCTGACCTTCTCCCCTTGGGTGCAGGAGACGGTGTACTTGTCGCCGATGCGCACCACCCGGCACTGGAGGTCCGCCGGGGCCACCAGGGCCAGACCCCGGTGGAGCTCGTCGCCGTTCCGGGCCTCCCGAACCTCCATCTTGCAGATGCGGTTCAGCCGGTCGGCGTACATCTGGGTGAAGCCCTTGGGCATGTGCTGGACGATGACCATAGGGGGGATATCCGCCGGAAGGCGGCGCATAACCTCCAGCGTGGCCTCCGTGCCTCCCGTGGAGGCTCCCAGACCCACCAGCACCCGGTCCATGGCCAAACCGCCTCCCAAAGCCGGGGCCTCCACCGCCACGGAGGGGCTCCGCAGCGGGATGGAGCGGGGCCTCGCCATGGAGGCCACCAGCACCTTCTGGGTGAGGTTGGTGACAAAGACCTCCTTGCTCTCCTGCACGTCGGGCTTGCGCACAAAGTCCACCGCGCCAGCGTTCAGCGCGTCGAAAACCTTCAGGTTCAGGGAGGAGCAGAGGATCACCGGCACCGGGTTATTGGGCAGGTACTCCTTCAAAAAATCGATGCCGCTCTGGCCGGGCATTTCCACGTCCATGGTTACCACGTCCGGTTTCAGGCGGGGCAGCTTTTGTTTCGCGTCCAGTGTGTTGATGGCGTAGCCGATGACCTCAATCCTGGGATGGGCCGAAAGGCCCTGAATAATCAGGTTTCGGGCCAGGGCGGAGTCGTCCACCACCAGCACACGGATTTTTTTCCCCAGTTCCATTGTGAGGGAACCACCTCCTTCTTATTTTTGGAAGGTCGCCGTAGCCAAACGGCGATAGGGCGCGTTCTGGCTCAGGTTCTCCGAGGCGCTGATTAGCAGATAGCCGCCGGGAACGGTGGCTTCGTGAAAACGGCGAACCAGGGCGTCCTTGGTGGGCTGATCAAAGTAAATCATCACATTCCGGCAGAAGATCACGTCGAACTTCCGGCGGAATTTGATGGGGTCCATCAGGTTGAAGGTCTGGAAAATGACGTTTTCCTTCACCGCGGGGGACACGGTGTGGGTGCCGTCCCGATTGGCGGTGAAGTACTTCCGCTTCCAGTCCGCCGGGATGGTGTCCGGCAGGTTGTAGGTCCCCCGGCGGGCACTGGCCAGAGCCTGGGCGGAAATGTCCGTGGCCAGGATGCGGGTGTCCCACTCCTTGGCCCGGGAGCCCAGGTAGTCGTAGAGGAACATGGTGATGTTATAGGGTTCCTCTCCGCTGGAGCAGCCCGCACTCCAGATGGCCAGGGTTTTATCCCGCTCGTGGCGGCGGACGATCTCCGGAATAATGTTGTTGCAGAAATAGTCCAGGTGCTCCTTCTCCCGCATGAAGAAGGTGTAATTCGTGGTCAGCTTGTTCAGGACCAGGGTAACCTCGTCGTTCTCCTTCTTGTCCAGAAGGTGGTTGACGAACTCGGAGAAGGTCCCGTAGCCCAGCTTTTTCAGGGCCGGGGAGAGGCGGCTGGTGATGAGCTGCTTCTTCTGGCTCAAATCGATGCCGTAGCTGGACTGGATGAAGTTCACCATCCGCTTAAAGTCCGCATCCGAGATCGTCATAGGGCCGAAGGCGCCGCCGGTCTTGATTTCCGTATCCATTTTACGTCACCGCTTTATTGGAAAATTAGTCGCCGTACCCATGGGCGATCAGCTGCTCGCAGTCCAGCACCAGCATGGTGCCGGAGCCGTCGGGCAGGGAGCACATGCCGGAGACCAGCTTCTGGGCGCTCTGGGAGGGGATGGGGACGATGCTGTCATTGGGAATGTCCAACATCAGGTCCACAGAGTCCACCCGGATACCCAGTTGATTGTTGTTATAGTCAATCACAATCAGGATGCCCTCCTCCACCGGGGGCTTCCCCAGCCGGAGACGGATGTCCATAATGGGAATAATCTGTCCCCGCATGTTGAAGATGCCCAGAATATAGTCCGGCATCATGGGAAGGTAAGTGGCGGAATATCCGTTGAGAAGCTCTACCACCTGCTCGGCGTCAATTCCGATTTTCAAATCGTCCACGGTAAAGATGAGATATTTCCGGATACCAACGCTCTCGTCCTCCTGCGCGTGGTTCTCCAACTCGTCGTCCTCCACCTGGAACAAGACGTTTTCGTTACTCATTGCGTTTTTCCCTCCTTTGGCGCTCACATGTTCCGGGCCGCCGCGTAGAGGCCGCCCGCGTCAAGGATGATACTGATGTTGCCGTCTCCCAGGATGCTGCATCCGGTGATCCCGTAGTTTTTGATATCGAAGTTGTTTACATAGGCGGGCAGGGGCTTCACCACGATCTGCTGCTCGCCCAGAAGCTCGTCGACAAACAGGCAATAGGAGCAGTCGCCGGACTCCAGCCACATCAGAATGCCTTCCTCAATTTTTTCCGCGCCGCCGGGGAGGTTGTAGAAGTCCCGAGCCCGGATGACGGGGTAATAGCCGTCCAGCATCTTGACCATCTCGCCGTTGACGGAGTCGTGGAGAATGTCCGCTTCCGTCAGTTTGATGCTGGAGCGGATGTTGTTGATGGGGATGGTGAAAATGGAATCTCCCACGGAGACCTCCATGCCGTCCATGATGGCCATGGTCAGGGGGATGCGCATGATGGTGGTCATGCCCCGGCCCTGCTCGCTGGTGATGCTGACAGAGCCGCCCAGGCTCTCCACGCCGCTTTTCACCACGTCCATGCCCACGCCCCGACCGGAGAACTCCGTCACCTGCTGGTTGGTGGAGAAGCCGGGGGCCATGAGAAAGTTCAGGATTTCCTTATGGGAGTATTCTACGTCGGGAGAGGCGATGCCATTCCGAATGGCCTTGGCCAGGACGGCCTCGTCGTTGACCCCGGCGCCGTCGTCGGAGATCTGGATGATGACCTCGCTGCCGGTGTCCTGGGCGGAGAGCAGAATCTCGCCCACCGGGTCCTTTCCGGCGGCGATGCGGTCCTCCACATTCTCCTCGATGCCGTGGTCCATGGAATTGCGGACCATGTGCATGATGGGGTCTCCGATGGAGTCCACAATGGTCTTGTCCACCTCGGTGTTTTCGCCCACCAGGGTGAGCTTCACCTGTTTGTTCAGCTTTTTGCACATATCCCGGACGATGCGGTTCATCTTCTGGAAGGTGTTGGACACCGGGATCATCCGCAGGGACATGG